>Ga0114973_10001107_pt1 | contig 20270 bp, 13 predicted proteins | sample M_140807_MF_Meta_FD_87025 | JGI IMG/M metagenome (GOLD analysis project Ga0114973, IMG submission 87025) | Freshwater microbial communities from Lake Montjoie, Canada to study carbon cycling - M_140807_MF_MetaG | ecosystem: Environmental > Aquatic > Freshwater > Lake | place: Lake Montjoie...
AAATTGCACTTGACCTGTGATGGATACAATTTGGTTTTCGGTAAAGCCTACTTTTTTAGTAATACTTACTACATCATAAGGTTGTAAAACAATATCGCTATTGCCAGGGGTAAAATTTAAATTTGCATCTAATTCAGTAGTTAATATGGTAGCAATTTCAGCACTAGCCGATGTTTCACTTTTTTGTTGGTATAAACGTGCTACTTCTATCTTTTTATTTGCTGCGTAAGTGCTTCCACCTGCTAGCGTAATTAAATCCTTAGCCGTCATGCTGTCGGCATAGGCAAACTTGCCGGGGTTATGAACTTCCCCAAATATTTTCACATTAAAGCTATCACGTAAATCCAATACGGAACTTATATATAGTTCGTCCTCACGTTGTAAATAAACATTCTCAGTTTTATCACCTGCCAATGCCTTGGTTAAGTTAATGCTCACCATTTCCTTAATTAAATTTGGCTTTAAACGAAATAACTGTGCACCACCTGTGTAAGCATCTTCTTTTAACCCATCTGCCTTTTTAATTAAATCAGATATACGCATTCCTTCCACTAATTGATAAGTATCGGGACGGTAAACCGCACCTGTTAATTTTACCCTGTTTTGATAGCGGTTTAATATTTTACTCACCACATATACGTCGCCACCTTGTGGTGCATAGCTTGCAAATTCATCCTTACCTAAATCCTTAACCAATAGTTCGCGGCCATTTTTTTGAATCACTTTTACATTGCTGGTATAAGCAGCTTCATCAAAACCACCTGCATATGCCAATATATTATTAAAAGTTTCTTTACCTATGAGTTCAAATATACCTGGGCGTTTTATTTGTCCGTTTACTTCCACTCGGTTTTCATAAGCAGGAATGCGAATTACATCGTTGTCCTTTAAACCTATATTATCAGATTGATCGCCGTTTAATATAAAGCGGTACAAATCCACTTTGCGTATTACTTTGTTGTCACGCACTAATTCAATATTGCGAAAACTACCAATGGGGGAAGGACCACCAGCTAGCGACAATGCACCAAACACAGTGGTTAATGAACTTAAGTCATAAGTGCCCGATTTTTTTGCACCAATTACGGTGACATGTATCGTGCGAATATTGGCAAGTGTTACTGATAATTTGGATTCACCAGTGCGCAAACTTGCATATGCAGTCCGTGCCATTTGTTGACGTATTTTATCGGTGGCTGCTTCAATGGTTAATCCTGCCACGCGGATGATTCCTACGTTTTGAACCGTCACACTGCCTTCATAACTTACTCTTAATTCCGTAGCAAATTCCTGTATGCCGTATAAAACCATTTTCAAAATATCGTTAGGTCCTACTTCATAATTTAAGGGAGTGGCAATGTTCGCATTAGAGGTCATGGAACCTGCGGTTTGGAATAGTTCGGATCCGAATACCAAGGAATTTGCTGTTACTTCCGCTTCCTTAAAACTACTCGCATTGCTTGTTGCATTTCCTTCGCGATTTGATTGTACACTTTCTATTTTTGTTCCAATTGTATTCGTAGCATTATTGGTCGCACTCAACCTGGTGCGCAATTTTTCGAACTCAGAAGCAGGTAATCCTTTTGCCGAAGCTTGTGCTTTGATTTGGTCAATGCTTAGTTCTGAACTTTGTAAACGTTCCTTGATTTTACTAATATCGCCTTCGCTTAACATTTCAACCTTAAACTGGCTTAAGTCCTTTTGCGCTAAAAAACCCTGTGCGTTTGCAGTTTGGGCAATTATAGCGAATAGCACGACTAGGGTTAAACTGCGAAAAAAATGTTTGAATGGTGCAATTCGAGTCATAAAATTATTTTGTATGGAGGGTTGCGAGCATGGCTTCGCCTTTCTTAGTCCCATTATAGTTAAAGGTGTTTATATATAAACGTAGGTTTTATATAAATTATGCGTTATTTGAAAATAAAATTAAACTTGTCAGCTTATATTTTCAGCTACTACAACAGAAAAATTTAGGGGGGTATTTTGTTAAAGCAAAACTAATAGAATAAACCCAAATATTCAAATTTATACTAAATTAATTAACAGGCTTTTAGCCCTATTATACCTGTATTTCAATAAGTTAATGATTTTATAACTTTAGCACTTTTTCTAGTTTTAAAATTATTACTCAGTTTATACAAATTGTCTAAGTAATTATATTCTGTAATTGGTTTATCTTAGCTTTTTGGTGCAGCAGTTGCACTTATTTTTACCCTGTATTTACACCAAATCAATGGCAGCAAGCAAAATCACAAATAATATCCTTTTTTTACACGGATCATCGGATTTATATGGCGCAAGCAAGGTTTTGTTTCAAACGATTATTGCTTGTGTGCAAAAAGGGGACCATTGCATAGTCGTTTTGTCGGAAACGGGGCCCTTTTCGGAAAAACTGGAGGCGTTGGGGGTTAAAATTTATTTTTTTAAATTGGGTATTTTAAGGCGCAAATACAATACCCCTTTGGGTATATTGAATAGGCTTTACTACCTATGGAAAGCCCACTTTTCGCTTAAAAACATTATTAAACAGCATAATATACATTTAATATATTCTAATACGACTGCTGTAATTGTTGGCGCCCTTACCAGTAAACTTTTAAAAAAACCGCATATTTGGCATATTCACGAAATTATTGCTACCCCCAGGCCCTTGTTGTGGTTTTTGAGCTACTTAATGGAACACTGTTCCAACCTAAATATTACGGTTTCGGCGGCCACTTTTCACCATTGGAACTCACTTAATCCTTCGCTTGCCAAACAGCATAAACTTATTACCCTTTTTAACGGCTTGGACCCAACTGCTTATTTAGGTATTGCTCACAAAACCAACATGCCCTTAGTGGTAGGCATGATTGGGCGGGTGCATTTTTGGAAAGGCCAAACCTATTTTATTGAAATTGCCCATGCTTTAGCCCAACTTAATCCTAAAGTGCATTTTGTTATGGCGGGCGACCCCTTCCCCGGTTATGAATATTTATTAGCAGATATCGAAAAAATGAAACTGCTGTTAGGAATGCAAACCGCTATCACCGATCTAGGGTATATTACCAATAACAAACTATTTTTTGACCAAATTGACTTACTCATTACCCCTTCCGTTTTACCTGACCCTTTACCTACGGTAATATTAGAAGCCATGGCTGCAAGCAAACCTGTTGCTGCTACTAAAATGGGTGGTGCGTTAGATATGATTATTCCTAATGAAACTGGTATTTTAATACCATGGGACAATGCAAAGGAAGCTGCTGCACAAATTAATGAACTACTTATGCATCCCACTACAATGCAAATGATGGGTGAAAAAGGAAGAGCTAGGGTTGTTTCACATTTTTCTATTGAGCGCTACAACAAGGAAATTTACCAGGCCATTGCCTCCTTATTGGCTATGAATGAATAAGCCTACTGCAAAAATTACGAGGAATTATTAAACGACGCAGAAAATACCAGATAGGCCTACCACGTAAAGATTTTAATTGCTCAAATGCGTGAAGTATCATTGGAAGTAGTGAAACAAAATACATTAGTAACCATAGTATCTATCGGTAATTGGATAGGAAGGTGATTTCGAATTAATATCCATTTCCCTCGCTATATTGTTGATTTTCATCTCAAAAGGGTAAATTTTGTATCCAATCCCTCCACTATTTTTTTATCTTTGAACAGGCTAAATGATATCATTTACCATAGGTAACCTATTCATTTACTGTGACTAAGGGTTGCCTTGCCATCTAAAATAAATACATGTTTAAATCAATACTTCCTGTACTAAGTCTGGTTATGATGAGTTGGTAGTGTAAAATGGAGCATTTGTATTGTTTGTTTCAATCCTATCTTTGATAAACATGGAGTATGTCGAGCATTGTAGTTAAAATCATCAACCTACCTTAATTTTTTTCGTTGTTTAAAATTCATTTTCCAACCATTAGTCAGTTTGCGGCATTGTTAATGCTGAACATATCCAATGCGGTATTTCAGTTATTGGTGATTCCTGTTTTGATTCATTATGCTAGTCCAATCAAATTGGGCGTGTATTTTATCGCACTTTCTTTTGGTGTATTGGCTTCTATCTTGGTAAATTTTGGAAGTTCACAAACTGCAGTGGTTGAACTACAAAGGGTTAGTACTGATAACGAAAAAGACATTATTTGTGTCGAGACTTTGGCCGTTCGTTTTTATCCTTTATGGATTGCGACAATCATTAGTTTGGGCGTTGCTGCTGTTTCGGAGAATGGTATTTACTATTTTGCCATCCTACCTATGTTATTTGCAGAATTCATCAATCCTCAGTTTTTTTTAATAGCGCAATATAAAATCAACAAGTACAGTATTTTAAATATGGTCATTAGGGCTTTGGTGTTGGGGCTCATTTATATTTGCCGAAACAATGATCAATTAATTTTCATTGCCTTGTTAAGTTCTGGTGTAGGTATGTTTTTATTAAATGTATTGTTTTTTAAAGTTGCATTTCCTGCAGGAAATTTATTTTCGCTATGGCCTAATTTTAAAAGAATTCTTTCTTTAATAAAAACCCATGCTTTAATTGTGGGCAATGGTATTACGGTGCATTTGCAACAATCTTTATTTTTATTTACATTACCTGCTTTTGCGAGCCCTATTTTTTTATCGGCCTATGGCTTAATCGATAAATTAATTTCTAGTTGCAGGATGATGGTCAATGCCTATAGTGCTGCTGTGATGCCAAAAGCGGCTGGCGAATATTTACAAGGCAATGAACAATGGCGCACTTTGAAAAAACAACAAAATTCAATTTTAGCTTTGGCCTGTATCGCTGCTGGGTTCGTATTGTATTTTTTTCCTGAGTTCATTTTATTCATGCTCTTATTAGGCAAGTCAAATGCGGATCCTGCATTTATGCTTGAAGCAACAAAGCTATTAAAATTAATTGCGCTTGTACCTTTATTGATTGCACTCAATGTGTTAAATGTCGCTGAATTAATTTTAGATAAAAAATTCAAATCTTATTTTGGGGCGGGATTAATCGCATTGTTGATAGCCGCATTGTTTATCTTATTCCTATACCTTGGTTTGCCAAATGATACTTTAGGGTATTATCCAATGATCATAGAGGGGGCTTGTTTAGTAATTTATTTTTTAATCATTCAAAGCAATCGTTCGAATGGGTAGGTCAAAGTTGTTAATCTTTCTTTTTAAAAATACAATTTTAAAAATAGATTGGTCTTTTGGTCGCTGGGATATTTTTCCGCATTTGAGTTATATACAAACTAATAATTACAATTGGGGGCTGTTCCAACCTGAAGCAAAATATTTTATTCCTGGTTATGATAAGCAACAATTCACTGGTCAACTTAATCTTAAATATCATTTATAGATGCAGAAAAAATTAGCCATTATACTAGTCAACTGGAACAGTTTTGAATTGACAAAAGACAGCTTAGACTCACTTCAACAAACTACCTATACCAACTATGATTGCATTTTGGTGGACAACGGTTCCGTGGATAGTTCGGGCCATGAATTAAAAATACAGTTCCCAAATATAATTCTGATTGAATCCGAAATAAATAAAGGCTTTACTGGTGGAAATAATTTAGGTATAGACTATGCATTGCAAAATGGCTATGAATACATTATGCTGTTAAATAATGATGTGGCAGTGGAGTCCAATTTTTTAGAACCATTGATTTCTAGGTTAGATCGAAATCCTTCGATTGGCGCCGTGCAACCCTTGATTTATTTTCACCATGACCGTAATTTGATTTGGAATGCAGGAAGTAGGTATTTGTCTTGGATTGGTCTTCCCCTCACCTTAATGTATTATAGAAAAGACCCATTGCGCAAAGAAACAATGCAGCAAAAAAAGATTGACTGGATAACAGGCTGTGCTTTTATGATGCGTTCGGAAATTTTAAAAAACACAGGAACTTTAAAAGAACGCTACTTTATTTATTTTGAAGACGTAGACCTTTCATTTAGGATTAAAAAAGCAGGATATACTTTAAGTTATGTTCCCGAATCGGTGATCTACCATATTGCCGGGATGGCACATAAGTCAAAGACGAAGGAAAAAGAGGGCTTCTTGAGTCCTAAAGTACATTATCTTAATAGCCGTAATAGAATTTGGTTTTTAAAAGCACACACCCCTTTTTGGGCAGTTCCAACCACTTTTTTTTACCAATTTTGCTATTATTTAGGGGTGTCTTTCTATTTTATAATTAGATTGCGCTTTAATAAATTAAAGGCTTGGTTGTCGGGAATAAAAGACGGATTACTAAGCTCAGTATAATTATATTTATAGCGTTAAAAAATATTATTTTTTGAAAAAGATTATTATAACAGGGGTTGCAGGTTTATTGGGATCTAGAATGGCTGAATGGATATTAGCGAACCAACCTAATTGTACCATAATTGGTATCGACGATTTATCTGGAGGCTATCAAGACTATGTGCCAGCAGGGGTGGATTTTCACCAATTAGATTTGAGCAAGCATACCATTGCACCTTTATTTGAAGGCGCTGATATCGTTTATCATTTTGCTGCTTATGCGGCTGAGGGATTGAGTCCTTTTATTAGAAAATACAATTACAATAGCAATCTTGTGGCTACAGCGAATGTAGTGAATGCTTGTATCGAACACAATATTGGCCGTTTAGTATTTACTTCTAGCATGGCAGTCTATGGCCATGGGAATCCTCCTTTTAATGAATCCCATCAACCTAATCCCATAGATCCTTATGGTGTAGCAAAATATGCTTGTGAAATGGATATTCAAATTGCAGGCGAGCAGCATGGATTAGAATGGTGTATTATCCGTCCGCACAATGTATATGGACGCAATCAAAATATTTGGGATCGTTATCGCAATGTATTAGGCATTTGGATGTTCCAGCATATTAACAATTTGCCTTTTACCATTTTTGGCGAGGGAGATCAACAAAGAGCCTTCTCTTCTATAGATGACTGTTTGTTGCCTTTATGGAAAGCTGGTACAGATGATCGTGCTAAAAAACGTATTATCAATATTGGTAGCTGGAAATATTATAGCATTAAAGATGCCGCAGAAGTATTGAAGAAAGTCATTGGTAACGGTGAAATCAAACACGAACAAGCACGTCACGAAGTGAAAGATGCTTTGCCTTCTCATGAATTAAGTGTGACGCTGCTAAACTACGAAGATAAAACAAGTTTAGAAGCGGGCTTAACAGATATGTGGCAATGGGCCAAACAACAACCCATCCGTGTTCAAAAATCATGGGACAATTATGAGGTTGAAAAAGGTATTTATGGTTTCTGGAAAAATAAAAAATAAAATATTGAAATTCATTTTCAAAAAGGGATACAAGGCAACTAGGTATCCCTTTCTTGTTGGTACACCTATCCTACTACTTATTTTTGCGTCAGCGCACGAAAAAATATAAAATGGTTTGTAAAGGCTTGTGGGAAGGATGCACCCAAAACATAAATTAATTATATACCTTTATATAAATGCGTAATTTGAAATTTTTTAGTACTCTATTTTTATTTTTTTTAGTTTGCTTTTTTGGAACAAGAACTACCGCTTTTAGCCAAACAGCTATTATGGCCGGATCCAACGACGAAAATACTTTGCGCGATTTGCAATTACTTGGAAAATTTAATAATAACTATAGTTTTACAGTGCGCCCTATTTATTTAAATATGCTTGCTTCAAAGGAATTGGATTCCCTTCAACCTTATTTAGCACAGCTTGGTAATTACAATAGCAGTAAGCTTACAAAAAATTGGGGGCTTATTACCTACCCTATTGAATGGCAGCAACAATATAATACACATTCTAGCTGGGGCAGGAATAACGGCGCTTTTTTAATGGTTAAGGGCTACCAACAATTGGCACGCGCTGGTGTTACTATAATTTCAAAGTACGCCGAGCTGCAATTGTTGCCTGAGTTTTTTTATGCACCAGCATTACCAACTACAACCGGTAACTATACTAAATTTAGTTTGGGGCAGTCGGCATTGCGTATTCATTTGGGGCCTTTGCCTTTTAGCGTTTCTTTTTCCAACGAAAATATTTGGTGGGGGCCGGGTATTTTTAACTCACTTCTCCTTAGTAATAATGCGCCTGGCTTTAAACATGTTCGCTTACATACTAACCGCCCTTGGAAAACGCCTATTGGTAATATTGAATTTCAGCTACTTGGAGGCAACTTGAGCAATGAACCACTTTTGCCTTTTGAGAACCAAAATTTAAAAAGGTTTGACCAAGTATTTGGCACAGTGCCTAAACACACTTCGCGTTATTTTAATGGTGTAAATATTTCCTATGCTCCACGGTTTTTAAAAAACTTTTCAGTGGGTGCAAACCGAATGTTTCAATACTATTCAGAGGATATTCCGAAAGTGGGTAATTTTTCAAATAAATATGTACCCGTATTTGGTGTATTGTTTAAATCAAAAACAGGAGGCGGTAATGGATTAGAAGAAGATGCGCGTAACCGCGACCAGCTTATAAATATTTTTGCGCGCTATGTTTTCCCTTCGGTACAAACGGAAATATATGGTGAGTATGGCTGGAACGACCATAGTTACAACCTGCGTGATTTTGCTTTAAACCCCGATCATTCCACTGCTTATTTAGTAGGCATGAGAAAAGTAATCCCTCTTCAAAAAACAAAAAATATTACCGTTGAAGCCGAACTTACACAAATGGAACCTACCAATAGTGATATTGCGCGCCCTGCCGGGAACTGGTATGAGCACGGACGTGTAATAGAAGGCTATACAAATGAAAACCAAATTATAGGGGGTGGTGTTACCCCTGGTGACAATACAGCTACTATACGTGTTAGCCTTACCAATAAATTAATAAAACAGTCCATTACCGTGGAACGCTACCAGCACAACCCACGTTTTAATTCCATCGCTTGGACTGACTGGTGCTTGGCACTAAAACACCAACAATTCATTTACAATAAAGTGCTTCTTTCGGGTGGAATGGACATTGTAAAACGAAGGGGTTTTCAATTTACCACCGAAAGGCCAATGAATTTTCAATTTTCCTTAAAAGCACAATACTTTTGGTAATGCAACTTGCTTCAATTAAATATTATATTGTTTTGTGCACGGTTATTCTTTGTGCGACATTTTTTTTGGGTCCAGTATACAACAAAGTGCATGCGCAAAATTTTTATAGTAACCAAGGACCCGATATTTTGCGCACAGTGCATTTAACCAGTAATAATTCCTATTGCATTAATCCTGTTCAACTGAATAGTGCAGTTGTAGATTCTTTTTCAAATCTGTTGCCGCAAAAGAATTTACAATTTAGCAAAGCTGGTTTTACTATTAGTGCAGTACCTATTCAAATTTTATATAATTATAATTCAACCATTGCAGCTGGTATAAACCAAGGTAATTTAATTCCCAACCGTGGAAATCAAAAATTATTTAGCGGTGGTGTGCGCATTAATTGGAAAAATAAAATTACACTACAAATTGCTCCTGAATTACAACAGGCCGATAATATTGTTTTTGCAAAATACCCTATTAACAGTACCGACTGGGAACAATATTATTATTATTTAAACCACTCCGACATTCCTGAACAACATGGCGAACTGCCTTTAAATAAATGGAACCAAGGTCAGTCCTTTATTAAATACCACTATAAAAATGTTGATATTGGTTTGTCCAATGAGAATAAATGGTGGGGGCCCGCTAGCTTTAACCCTTTAGTGTTAAGCAATAATGCACCTGGCTTTTACCATGTTACTATTGCTACCAATAAACCTTTTGTTACGAAAATTGGCTCCTTTGAAGGGGAAGTAATTGGCGGTATATTAGAAAGTAGTGGCTTTTACCCGACCGAATCCAATAGACTAAATGTACGTTTAAACGAATTTTTATACCAACCTAAAAAACAAAACAGTAGGTATATTACCGGCTTAGTATACTCCTATCAACCCAAATGGGTGCCTGGTTTATATGTGGGCCTTACAAAAATTTCAATGATGTATGAGGACGAGCTTAGTAATGGCTTCGACTTTATGCCGTTGGAAGGCTTTTTTGGTAATAAACTTACCCCTTCGGAAACAAGCGGCAGAAAGGCTTCCATGGGTTCTTGGTTTATGCGTTATGTGATGCCTAAAGAAAAGGCGGAAATATATTATGAATATGGCCGGAGCGACCAATCCTTACATATTGGAAATATTTTTCAGCAATCCCCCTACGGACGAGGTTTTACCGCTGGTTTTAAAAAAGCGTACGACTTAAGAAAAAATTGGGGGATGATGCAGTTGGGTGTAGAAATAACTACGTTAAGCTTACCTACTGTTGCGCAAGTATATGCCAACCCTGCTAGTTGGTACTTGCATAATTATGTACGCCAAGGTTTTACAAACAAAGGGAAAGTGTTAGGGGCCGGAATTGGCCCAGGCAGTAATAGCCAGACATTATTTGTTCAATGGTTGAAAGGTTTGAACAAAGTGGGCGTGCGTGTGAATAGAACAATTCACAACCTTGATTTTTACCATTCTACAAAATACTATTGGGCTGACCACTTCAACCAATATTGGGCCACCGTTTCAACAACGGCTTATTTTTCGGCCAACTATAAAAAAATTACACTTGCTGGGGAATATACCTGGCAACGTGATTTAAATTACGAATGGGAATGGTATCGATATACCGATGTAGGGTTTGAAAATGTAGGTAATGACTTGATGAATTATGGATGTCGTATACTTTTATGTTACCGATTATAAAATATAATAAAGTATACTAGTAATTAAATAAGTTTATCATAATAATAGTATTAAAATTTACTACTATCGCTTCGATTAAACATTTAATAATGCTAATAATTTATATAGTTATTTAGTTTTGTTTTTTAGCTGTAGGTTCAAATAAAAATACAAATACAAATACACTCAAAAACAATCCTGCAAATAGGCCAGCGAATAAACCTTCATACCATTCTATTTTATTATCAGGCAAAGGTGTATCGGGACTGTCCACTATTTGTATGGTAGGTGTTTCTTGCAACAATGAGGCTTTACTTATTTCTAAATTCTTTAATACTTCTGAATAAATGGTACCAGACAAAGCTTGATCCCGAGCTTCAATTGTACTATTTACATTTTCAGTTACATACTGCGGATTTATATCCATGATTTGAAAATCGGAGATAGCAGCACTTTTTATTTTTTTATTTGCATATTGTTGTAAACTATCTGCCAAATGTTGTAGTCTGCCAACATTGCCTCTAATGCGCTTTGTTTTTGCGTCAATATACAAATCAGATGTTTTAGCTAATAGTCTTTCGCAAAACAAAGTAGCTAAATATTCATCTCGCATTGTTATATTTATTTCAAATAAACTTAATCTGCGATCTGGCTTAAATAATTGTATGTCCTTTTTAATTATTCGATCAATTAAAGTGTTTAATAAGCTATCTTCTACCCTTGTAAATTTTTGTTTATTAATAGCAAAAGAAATAAGAGTGTTCACTTTTTTACTATTTTCCCATTTCCTTTTTAGTTTTTGCGATTCAGCATACTTGTCAGCTAATGAAAAATTAGTATTCCCATAAGGTGTTAATAAAGTTTTTCGTAATAAGGACCTGCTTTTCGCAAGTTCTAAAATATTTTCTCCGCTTAATAAATTACTACCGCCTAACGCGCTCATAATTTCAGATCCAAATTGGCCTGATAATGCGCCCATTAATCCAGAGCCCCCTAATGACTTGCTGTCTTCAACAACAAAGCTACTCCTAGCAGTATATTTTAGAGGCTTGAAAGCCGAATATAGCAGACCCATAGCAGTACTAATACTTACTATAATAAAAATTATTTTTGTTTTAGTAAGTAAGTATTGTAAATATAGCTTTAAGGTAGAAGCTACTGTATGATATAATGACTGTTGCATGAATAAATCAATTTATTTATTTAATAAAGAAATAACAGCCACCAATGAAGTTAGTAAAGTAGCAACTCCGGTTATTTCAGATAGACTTATTGTTTTCAAATCTGCTATTGACTTTTCTGGAACAAATATTTTACTGCCAGGAGTTATTCTTGGATAAAACCGCATAAATACAAATCGGTTTGTTTTTTTATACTTACCATTTGGATATTGCACATATGCTTTTTTCAAATGCGCATTACTTTTCGTGCCACCCACTGCGGATATATACCCCATAAAACTGCCTCCATTATATTCTACTATTTGCTCATTAAATACAGCACCACGCACCATCACAAAATCACTTTTTCTTGGTATAAATATACTGTCACCTGGCAACAACTGCAATGGTTCTTTATTTTGCAATAACATGCTTTTATTAAATATATCGGTTCCAACACGTAAGCCATTCCTAAACACTTGCAAGTCAGTGATTGAAGCGAAGGGGGTTATACCACCTGCACGTGCTACAATTTCCAATACCGTTTCGTTGCGCTTTTCTAATGTATAATCCCCTTCATATAAAATTTCACCGCGTATTTTAACATTGCCTAATAAACGGTAATTTAATAAACGCGGCACAAATACATCGTCAAATGCTTCCAAGTGCACTGAAGCCTGTGTTGAGCGCAATGTTGAATCAATACTTAATTTTTGCCTTTCTAATACCTGATTCGCTAAAGTTTCTGCATTGTTTTTTGTCAACCTACTTAATTCGACTTTATAAAATGCAGCGTCAATTGTAAAGCCACCAGCCAATGCAATTAAGTCCTCTGTTTTCATTCCCTTTGTGTAATTGTAAGTTCCTGGATTTTTTACACCCCCGTTTATTGTTACAAAACTGGTGTTTAAAAAATTATTGGAAGCGTATATCACTACCGAGTCGTGCTTCTCTAGTAGTATGTCCTCCTCTTGCCCATTTATAATTTGTTTAGTGTCGAATGGCAGCATTTGTATATTCGTACCTGGCATTTTCCTTTGTATATATCCCCTATTTGCAAATGCTTCCTCCTTCAAGCCACCTGCTCGTACTATTAACTGTTTCAAGGTTTCATACTTAAGTAAGCCATATACACCTGGCCTATTTATTTCTCCACTAATACTTATCTTATTATCATATCGCTGGTCAATGATGCCTACTGTAACTACTTCGCCTCCAATAAATGTATATTTTGAATAATCAGATTCAACTACATTTTTTATAAATAAATTATTATCACCTTTTGTTTTAATAGTTACTTGTTTTGTAAATGCTTGTTCGCTAAATCCACCAGCAAAATTTAATAATTCCTTTAAACTTTCTTTTTCCTTTAATTCATATATGAATGGCATTTTTGTTTCCCCTTCTAATTTAACACGGGTCCCATATACCAAATAATGTATAACATCCTGATCTTCTATACGTATATTATTTTTAAACATTCCTGTTCTAATAAAATCATAAAAATCAATCTCTGCTATCAATTTATTACTGCGTATTAATTGTATTTTCCTTAAAGAACCATTTTCGGTTGGCCCTCCAGATAAATACAATAAATTGAATAAACTTGTCAAGGAAGAAATAACATAGCCCCCAGGCCTACTTGCTTCTCCTGTTATCATTACTTGTATTGTTCTTAACTGACCTAAACGCACATTTAATTTAGTAGCACCTGTATTAAGTCCTGGATATATTTTTGCCAATTTTTGACTTATCATTTTCTTGGCTACTTCTATTGTTACCGCATTTAACTGAAGCATGCCTACATAAGGCAAAGTATAATTGCCTTCGGCTGTTATATAGCCAGTTATTTCTTTTGCATTTAACCCTGTTACTGTTACAAGTAATTCATCGCCTGGTCCTAACACATAATTTTCAGGTGTAGCCATATTTGTATTTGGCGCATAATCCAAAAATGCTTCACTAAAAAAACTATACCCAAAATATGGTGAAGCTTCTTTCGATAGTGGTGTTTTAAATATCCAACTTGAATCCCTGACCCCAGCTGCGCTTAAACTACTATCTGTTGTATCACTTGCACTGATACTCGCGCCCATGCCATAGGCCTGCTTATTCTGTGCCATTTTTTTTATTTCATTAATAGTAGTTGCAGGGTAGCCTTTTTTTACTAGTTGGGCTTTAATTTCATTATCTGACATCCCCATTTGCTTTGCTTTCAAATAAGCATTTATTAACTGTGTTTGCATTGCCTCGCCTCCCTTAATTGGGATTGTAGTTTGTGCAAAAACACTCACAACCAACATAAAACTTATTAAAGTTGCTAATAAACGATTCATAAATATGTAATTAATATAATCCCATGTAGATGCCAGTTTTTATATAACTGGATTTTACAGCTTCATCACCATTGGGATTGTTTACGGTGATAAAATTGGCAAGTAGTTGTAAATGTATATAATGCATCCACTGATACCTTATTTCGAAGTTAATGTTTTTTTGATTAAACATGGGGTCGAACAAAAACGGCGGTTGCGGACTTTTTAAGTATTGATCATCAACCGTTCCCGGGCCTCCCTTTCTAATTTTTTCGTAACTAAGTTTTGCATACACCCTTTGTATAGGCTTGAATTGCGCATAAACTATTAACCGGTCAGCATTATTACCCATCCAGTCCCCTAATAACTGTGCATGATTTGTGTAGTTTAGTACTGGATTTATATTAGCATACACAAAAGGTCGATTTCTTGTATATTCAATACCTGTAACTAAATTATCCTTTGCTAACCATCCTGATTTTTTTATGCCCAATTGGTATCCCAACTGATTACGGTTACCACTTGAGAAAATTTTACTTATTCGAATTTCATCAATCATGATTTGTCCATAAAATTGCGTTTTAGGTATCCACCTTCTTATACTAAACCCTGCAAACATTTGTCCATTATCACCCGCTAATATGTTTTGATTATTACTAGTATTGTCATAGGACTTAAAATACATTATAGGAATTAAATACCCTGGTTTTAATTGATTAGTATATACTATTGATTCTCCAATATTAAATTCAATACCCGGTTTGGGTATAATATTTATTGAATGAATTGCATAATACTTTGGTTGGTATTGCTCATGATTGCCACCGTAAGTGGTATTGCCATAGGAATAAGTTGCACTGCTATCCAATATATTTGATTGAAGCCACGCATGCATATAATTAAATTGTAGCCATTTAAAGGGTTGGTACTGCGTTCGTAAGTATGGATAGACCGGTGCATTTTGAGACAATACCAATTGCGCATTTTCTCCACGCCCATAACTAATCCTATCCTGCCCTATACTGATACTGCCATTTTTAAAACGATATGCTAGCATTACCCTTAATTCATTATAATTTTGCTGATCAACTACATTAGCTCCACCTACATTTACATATTTATTTATGGGGGCAAAGCTTGGTATGTTTTTTACACCTGCTCCGTCCAAACTTATATCGTTGAAAGAAACAAAATAATCCAGCTTGTTTTGTAATGTTCCCCAAAAACTTACGCCAATATTTTTTTCAAGTACCCTTTCACCATTGTATTGTGCTAAGCCCCCTCCAAAAACAGGATCAGCATGTATACTATTGTTATCTTCCTTATAATAAAAACTAGTCCATTTGCCCAAGGGGTCCTTTTTTAAATAAGTAAGAGTGTCTCCAATTTTGTTTTCACTAGCAAACTGTTTCCAATAGAATTGTGCTTCTTTATATTCACTTACACTTAGCTTTTCTTTTTGTTGTAATATGGCTAATATTGCATCTGCAATTACAGTGCGCGATACGGGTTTTATTAAGTCATTCCAAGGGAACACATAACTTAAGGCCATTTGGTCTAAATAAAAATAAACGCCACTAGTAGTAGATACTGGCACCGTTTGCGCATAGACATGTTGCTTTCCTATAAAGCAATATAACATGCAGCATAATAAAACCTTTTTAATATACATTCTCGTCCCCCTTTAACAAATTGATAATTGTTTGTAATACAATTTGACAGTCCAACCAAAAATTCCATTTACGGATATAATACAAATCGTAATTGACCCTATTCTGCATATCGAAATGGTTTTTCGTAATTCCACGATAGCCGTTTACTTGTGCCCAACCTGTAATGCCTGGTTTAATAATATGCCTTAAGGTATAACTTGACACATAGTTCAATGATTCCAAACTATGTGGTATTGAATGTGGCCTTGGACCTACAACCGACATATCCCCTTTTAATACATTGTAAAATTGTGGAAATTCATCAATGCTAGTTTTTCTTAAAAATTTTCCAATTACTGTTACCCTTTCGTCGTGTTCATTAGTTTGCAAAAATTTACCGTCCTTGGTCATAGAATTTGCATTATAATACATGGTCCTAAACTTATAAACGTCAATATGTGAATTGTTTAAACCCCACCTTTTTTGCTTATAAAAAACAGGTCCTTTTGAACTAAGTTTTACAAGAATGGCTACTATTGGAAACAACCATGTTGCTATAAATACAAAAAACAATACTGAAAATACAACATCAAATGCGCGTTTCATAAGCTGATTTACCCATTCATCCAAAGGCAATGACTGCTGACTTATTACAGGAATTAAGCCAATATTTTCAATTAACATGGGGCTTGTAGTAAAGTGCAAAAAATCAGGTATAATACGCACTTTTAAATTTTGCTGGTTGCATATAGCAATTACCTCATTGATATCCTTTTCCCTTTCTTTGGGCATAGCAATTACTACTTCATCCAAAGGTTGCGTTTTTAATATGGTGGCCAATTTACTAGGGTCCCCTAAATAAGGGCAATGCGTAAAACCTTCAGCCGACTCATGCAATGCACCAATGCACTGAAAACCATAAAATGCATGTTTACTTATTACATCATGAAAGTGGTTGGCATAAGGCGCATCACTTATTAATAATACACGTTCAAATATTTTTCCTTTATTTGTAAAAGTATGTAAATATTTTCTTGCAATATACTTTACCACTAATTCCAAGAAATATAATATTAATATATAACTTAAATAAAAAGTAGAATTATAAAACAAAAATAACTTGAATAAAAAAATATTAGAGGCTTGTACAATAAAAAAAACAAGGATAGTATAAGTAATAAAAACAATTTCTTCGGCATATTTATTAAACCTACGGTCGGTATTTAATTTGGAAATACGTGCTGACAAATACCAACCCACTACCGAGCTAATTAAAAATTGCGCATGTACTGCTACCGGAATAGTTAAATGGCTTGTTGCTGTATTGAATAAACAAGATATTGTATACGCTATGAGCAACACTGGGAAATCCAATACCACTTTTGCAATTAAGTACCTATTGAATATTCCCTTCATATTGCAAACTTAAGAAAATTTGATAATATTGTTCAGCGATATAATCCCAATTATATATGTTGGTTACGCCTTGTTTTGATAAGTCCCTATATGTTTTAACCCAACTTATATCCGTTAAGTCACTGGCTTCCGCTTCCAACATTTTTGCTGCCAAATGGGGCGCTTCTTTTTCAAAATAAATGCCGTATTTCCCTTGTTGCAAAACTTCTTGGCTAAAACGATTATTCAATGCCATTATACAAGTCCCTTCCGCCAACGCTTTTATGATTGTTGGATTGGTTCCCCCAAATTCATGGCCATGTATGTAAATAAAGCAGTTTTGATACAAAGCTGATAATAAAACCGGATCGTTTACATAACCCGTAAATACTATAGTCGGATGATTTTGTATGCGCTTTATAGCATTGTAATAACTGTCGTGAAAAATATCATCTCCCACAATAACCAATTTTTTTGTGCTGTTGATGGACATAAATGCTTCAACAATAAGGTGCGCATTATTATCCGGTATAATTCTGCCTATTATTAAATAGTAATTATTTTTTTCAAGATCCCATTGCTGTATGTGCGTTATTGGCGCATTGGACACGGAGTCGGCCCCATAAGCAATCATGCTTGTTTTTTTATTAAACAAACTCAAATATGTTTTTTGCATTTCATACGCATCCGTTACAACTATGTCAAAATGTTTTGTAGCTTGTTTTGCGGCAAAATAAAAATAATGTACGCCTATCCCTTTCCACTTAGGCCTTAACCATTCCATACCATCCACGTTTATCACTGTTTTTTTTCCAAATAACCTAGTTAACATGCCAAAAGGTCCATTTGCTGCGTTTACATAAAATACCACGTCGTTCTTTTGAAGACATGCATGTAATGTGCATATGAATGAATGCACCAGTTGTGTAAACGATTTTAATTCAATGGATGGCATATAAACCAGCTTCACATTATTATACATATGTGGCCTTTGCTTAAACAAGGCACGGTGACAGTATACAGTTATGTCCACATTTTTATGCACCAAACGTTCCACTAATTCTTTTATTAAGGTTTCAAATCCCCCATACACATAAGGGTAGCCCTTTACGCCAATAATTGAAATTTTTAATTTTTTATTCAAGTTTTGCTATTCTTTACTTGTATGAATATTTGTTTTAGCTGCGTTGCTGCGTAATCCCAATTAAATAAGGCAACCCTCTGTTTTGCTGCCGCTTTGAGTTGTGCCCTTACTTCCTGGTCTTGTATTAATATATTTATTTGTGACGCAATGGCTTGTACGTTATTTGGGTCAAAATACAATGCTGCCCCAGCCCCTACTTCGGGTAATGCTGAATTATTTGCAGCTGCAATAGGAATTTGGTATTGCATGGCTTCCAACATAGGCAAACCAAAACCTTCATTCAAGGAAGGGAATGCATACACATATGCATTTTGGTATAAATAACTCAATTGCGTTTCGCTTATCCTGCCTGTTAGTAATATACATTTTTTCAGACCTTTTTGTTGTATCGTTTCCATTAAAGCCCCTTTTCCATTACTCGAGAAATATTTAGGAGAATCGCCTGCAATAATTAATTTAATAGTAGGTTTATTAGGCACACTATTTGTTAATGGCGCTGCTTGTTGAATTAGTATTTCAAATGCTGCCACTAGATTTTGTAAATTTTTTCTATGGTCAAGTGTACCCACATGTAATATATAATTACTACCTCCTAACCACTGTTCAATTTCGCTTTCCCATTGTGCATCTCTTTGCTGCACCAAAGGTTTCGGACCTTCATAAATTACTGTTACCCTTCCATTCACTGCAGGCATATATTGTATAAGCTTCGTTTGCACATATTGTGTAGGTACTATTATTTGTGCTGCTTTTTTTGCTGCGGTTACCGCTAAATAATGAAATGTTTTTAACCACCAATAATTATAATGTTGCGGTGCTTCATAAAAAAAAGTGTCGTGAAAAACAACAATTTTTTTTGTAGGCATGGGCATTAATGGTAAAAAATAATCAGTACAAAACAAAACGTCAATCCTAAATACTAAACAATATAAGGGCAACACTATTTGTTTCCATATGGTAAACATAAAGTGTTCCAAAAGTTTACCCAGTTTGTTGTTTCCTTGATATACCGGCAACCTATATTTTATGTAATAAAATTGTACTTCGTCAGTTTGCTTTTGAAATGCATTACACAAACCTTGCAAATAAAAATAAGTGCCGGTTTTCCCTTTTTTTAAGTCCCTTGTATCTATGGCTACTTTCGTGATGGCTGACACACTATATTATTTATAAGGACTCCCGTTAATAACCAAGTTATATAACTCATGTACAAGAAAGACTCAAAATAGCTTGTAAGCATTGGCACAAAACTTCCAATTTTAATTAGCAATATTGAAAACGCCAATTGCTTATAAGACCCTTGGCATTTTTTCCAATTTTTTGCGGCTACCACTAATATTGCGATATATATTGCCAGATACAATACCATTGATACTACACCTGTTTGTACGCCCATAAATATTGCTTGGTTTTCACCGCCAATTCCCAAGCCGTCGCCAAATGCATACAAACCCGACGACCCTAAACCCAAACCAAAGGGTTGCACTATCATTGCATCCAAACCAGTCACCCAACTTATTAAATGCCCCAAACTTGAACTTTCCCTTAATGTGATAGTATCAAATACGTATGCTTTAAAACTAAGGCTTGCAAAAAACATGAATAATACAATAGCAAAAAATATAGAAAAATAAAGAATTTTTAATAATAATTTACGCTTTGTTAATATAGCATAAGCATACATTACAATTACCGCACCCAACATCGAAGCTCGAGAAAATGTTTTATACAATGCCCACAATAGGAGTACTACAATTAGCCACTTCCATTTTGTTTTTATTGTGTGCGTTTCATCGAAACTAATCCAAGCTAATACAATGCATAAACAAATTAATAAGGATACAGCAAAGTCCAACGGGTCTTGAAAAAAAGATGCAAACCTTTTTATACTATTATCGGTTTC
>Ga0114973_10001113_pt1 | contig 20234 bp, 19 predicted proteins | sample M_140807_MF_Meta_FD_87025 | JGI IMG/M metagenome (GOLD analysis project Ga0114973, IMG submission 87025) | Freshwater microbial communities from Lake Montjoie, Canada to study carbon cycling - M_140807_MF_MetaG | ecosystem: Environmental > Aquatic > Freshwater > Lake | place: Lake Montjoie...
AAATGTGTTAACGATAAAAAAATGAGTTAGGTAAAAAATAAATTTGAAGATAGTGAGAAAAAATAATTTTATATTCAAAAAAAGAAAATTTTTTTGTGAGAGACGAATTGGTTTCCGTAAAAAAAATCAGCAGGGTAAAAAAAAAATTTGTCGAGCGCGCGAAAAAATATTTTTTTTCCTGCAAAGGGATTTTTTTTTTTGAGAGACGAGTTGGTTTCCGTAAAAAAAATCAGCAGGGTAAAAAAAAAATTTGACGAGCGCGCGAAAAAATATTTTTTTTCCTGCAAAGGGATATTTTTTTTTGAGAGACGAGTTGGTTTCCGTAAAAAAAATCAGCTGGGAAAAAAAAATTCAAAGAGGCTTGTGATTATCTGATGAAATTTCAGAGGATAAAATTTATGTTGCCTGCGGTGCTGAGGATTCTTGGGTTTTGCTTGGGCAAAACAGAGACTTGATGGCGTCTTGGCTTCCTGGAACTCGACCTCCTCACGCTTCCGTTTGAAACCGTCCGCCTCAAGGTCCGAGCTGAAACTACGATGGCGCGTATGTGCTCGAAGCTGGCGTTGGAATTGAAGTGCTCCCGCGAAGTGCCAATGTTTGCTTTGGAAGACTTGAGGAGCTCCACGTTAGGCCAGACGGCCAGGAGCTCGTACTGCCCTCCCCAGGTGTGCGCCAGCTCCCGGATGCGTTGGATGATGTCCTTGGACACGCCTATCTTGATCATGTTCTCCCCTTGCCGTGCGGCTGCGTAGAGGTGGTCGCTTCCAGGGAGGCCCACCGAGGCCTCGTCCCTGATGACCAGAGGCGCGCACGGCACGAAGGCAGGTTCAGAGACAGACGCCTGCGCTTGCGACTCCACCACTTCTCCGCAGAGGCGGGCGGCCTGTTCCTGGGGCGTGCGATCCTCGGGCGGGACGGAGGCGAACAACTCGCCATCAACAGAGCTCTTGCGTTCTCCTCTGGTAAGACTTGGTAATGCTGATGCACTCCTCTCTTTGCCAGGACCAGTGCCCGGGCTATGTCAGGGCGTCGACAAAGAACTTTTTGAGAGACGGAATGGATGCAGAGATCCGAAAGACGTACCAGTCCGGTGTTCTCCCGACGGGCGGCGGATAAGGAGCTTTCCACGAGACCCGCCATGGCAGAAGCCCTTCCTAATGACAGGATGCAGTCCTATGGCAGAAGTTCTTTCCACATGACGGGCATCGACTTTTGCACGAGAGAACACACATAGAGATGACAGGCAGCTCTTTCCAAAAAAACTGGACCGTTCGGGAACCTCTACCGGCAACGCTGCTCGCCTGATTTTTTTTTTCGGGCGCGAGAGATTTTTTTTTTTTGCGGCGCGTCATTTTTTTTTTCGAGAGTTGATTGTTTCGCGGACGAAATCCCAAGGGCCGTCCAAAAAAAAAGTGTCCCTCTCAAAATTTGTTCTGCCTGCGGCGCGATCTTTGCAGCCACGACTTCAGGACGCGCCAGACGCAACGTAGCTCTGAAGCCTGACAGACCTCTGCTGAGGGTTGGCGGTGGCGAAGAGCTGCGCCGAACAGACGAAGCCGGCTCTCAAGGCAGCCACGGCATCCGAATACCCCAGCGTCTTCGGGGGAGGCGTGGGATAGGTGCCGCTCACGTACAAGTCCAGGGTGGTAGGGGCGTCGACCGGCTGGAGCGTGCCGTCGGGGAGGCATCGGAACGGCGTCTGAGCGGCCACGAACTGGTAGGAGAATGCTTCCGTCCATATGAGCGCGAAGACCTCGAAAAGGCCGTCGCCGCGGAAGACGGTGAGGGTGGACCAGCCGCCTCCCGTGGCGTTTGCGCTGGGCTTGGTGGGCGTGAGGTTGAAGACGTGAAACAGCTTGTTCTGAGAGACGACCTTGGAGTTGAATTCGGTGAGGCGGTAGCCGTCGCACACGAGGTTGGCCCACTGGACGTCCACGTCGTAACCGACGCTGCTCAGCACGGTGATGAGAGGAGCAACGTTCAGGAAGCCCAGCAGGGGCTCGCTTCCGTTGTCCAAGGTTTGCGTGCCGAAAAAGGAGCCGCCTCCAGATCCGGATCCATTGAAAGGAAATGATCTCATGCCGGCCATGGCGACCTTTAACAATGCCTTTCGAACTCGCCGACGGGGCGCCCGACGACACCTCCGAAACCTCCGACGATCCGCCGACCGTGGCTCGAGCCACGTCCACGTCCAGACGCTGCGAGTTTACGCGCGCGGGCGGTGAGGACTCGAAAACAGACCACTACCGCGTCATGAGCCACGAAACGCTGCACTCCTGGGCGTCGCAGAGTTCTTCTTTGGACTCCGTTCGGAGAAGCGGCCCTCCTCGCATCTACCTCGCGGGCTACGAGGTCTTCTTCGAACCCCGGAAGGAGGCGGAGATTGCCGAGGCGAAGAAGCGCCTCTGCGCCTCGTGGGGCCTCGAGGGCGTCTTTCCCGGCGACGCCGCGGTGAGCCCGGGCCTCCCGGACGCCCAGAGAGCCGCCGAAATCTACGCCAAGGACGTGGAGCTCATGAAGACGTGCGACGCGGTCTGCGCCAACCTGACGCCCTTCCGGGGGCTGAGCGCCGACGCGGGCACGTGCTGGGAGCTGGGCTACTTCGTCGGCGCAGGGAAGCCGGCCGTGGCCTACACGAACGAGTCGAGGACGTACGAAGAGAGGGTGCCGAGCGACATGCTGGCCGATGCGACGGCCTCCCCGCCGCTGGACGTGTGGGGCATGAAGGTGGACATGCAGGGAGAGCCCGACAACTGCATGATGACGCGCGGCGTGGCTCACCTGTCGATCGCCGATGGCCCGCTGCCTGGCTCGGAGATGCTGGTGGACCTGCGCGCTTTCGAGGACAGCGTGGCGCAGCTGGCAAAGCTCTTGATGCGGGGAGACGCGAAGAACGAGCTCCAAGGGTCTCGCTCGCAGACGATGCAGTGGCAAGAAGCGGACGAGAGCGCCTGAGCCATGGCCAGGAGTGCCTGGCGCTGCTCCTCGAGGCCTCGGCGGGGGGGAGAGGTCCTCTCGGTTGCCAGAGCGTCCGCGTTGCGCTGCAGCGCTACGGCAAGATTGCGGAGCTGTCTGCAGACCATTTACGTTCACGTGGGACACAGATTTCTAGCACGATGATGAAAACGACTTCTGAACCAACGTCGTGGCGGCCATAAAAATGGAAAAGCCGATTAAGATTGGAACGTCGACTCCAGGCATTGCCAGCATGGACAACATGCCGGCCCCCGCAAGAGCGCTTCCAGTGCCGGCTCCCACCCATTTGTTGATTGCGCTGCATCCTGGAGGAGGGGGTGTGATTGCTTGCGTGTCTGCCTGAGCGAAACACTCGTCTTGAAAATTATCCGCACTCGCGGCTTGCCCCATGCCCGTCAAAAACCCCACCCACCCCCCAGCGGGAGACCCGTAAATGAGATTCTCGAATGCGGCGGCGTCGACCTTCATGCCGTTGTCAGAGGCTCTCTGATTTATCCAGTACTGTATGAGAGGGGAAGTGGGCTTCAAGCCGTACCTTGCAAATACGTTATCAGGCTGTTTGTCTATTGCGAACCAATGAGTAAGGTCAGCATCGGTGTCTCCGTATGTGATTGGCAAGAGAATGCTTTGATTTGGGCTGTTCTGGCTCGGTCCCCATGCCCATTTCCTGTCGTTGTCGGGCACGTCGATCCCTCCATTCATCCACGCCTGTATGCAACCTTTCCAGTCCTCTACGTAGTCTCTCTGTGCCCTGGGGTAGATTCCGAATAGTGAGGAGTCTTTTATCGTAACAGCGTCATATGTGGACAGAGTTACTTTGGTGTTGCCGTTTTGTTGTATTTGTCTTGACGTAAATGTCAGAGAAAAGGCTGGATCGTTCGGGTCGTCTGGAGACTGAATTCGACGTTGGGGTTTGGCATCATACCATTTATTGAACATTTCGTCGTTGTCCGCATGACAAAGCAAAATGGTGACGCATAAATGATTTGGAAGCATGATGCCGACCTGTTTTCCGTCCTGAACATACCGTATGAATTTGAAGAGAGTCCCAGACACAAAGATTCTCTGAGCGAACGTCATTTGAACGTCTAAAGGAAGAAAGAGCGATATTATGAAATACAGCAGCGCACTGCGTTGCCCGGCGCACAGCGTGAGCCAGATGCTGAATTTAGAGTTGAAGGTTTTGTCGATGGTGGTTCCGTCTTGCCACCATTTTATGATGGCCTTGTTGTCGAAGAAGATCATTGCAGTCTGCACTGCGAGGTAGACGACCAGCCCCCAGAAGGCCATCACGATGATAGAAGTTGTCATAGACCATTTGGGAGTCGGTAATTTGATCGAGATTGTTTCCGGGAGGGACGTCGCTGGAAGGTTTGGTACGCCGTCAGAATTGCCGATATTCTTGGGCACATCGACTGCTGCAGCTGAAGTCATATTTTTCTTATACAACAAAGACCACCATGTCGGCCGATATTGCTGCTTCTCCCACCCCGCCTGCAGGTGCGGCTGTCACCGTAGGACCCGTCGTGGGGTCTCCTCCGCTGCCAAGCGAGGCAAGTGGACATCCTGGTTTTTTTATGAGGCATTGGAAGGCTCTGTCCATTGCAATGTTTGTCGTGATTTTTTTGTTGCCCGTCGTATTCTCAATAATTTCCATCGTCGTGGGAGTTGTGAAGAGCATACATGACGCTCTTTCCAACGTATTTGGACCGGGGATCAAGTGGGCGGAGGATGAAGCGAAGCATTGTAAAGATAACCCGGGTGCAATAGATTGCTGGATCATCGGACTCACAACGCTCCTCGCCCCTCTGGTCATCGCGATCTGCAAATTTGTCATCCCCTCGGTCAGAAATGCTCAAAACAAGGATGCGCAGGCTGCAATAGAGACGACTGCGGCACTGCGTTCAGAGCGTACAGGGGATGTTGCAGCCAGGGGATTTAGGGAGGCAGAGGCGCGAGGACAAGCAAGAATCGACGCCTACGAGAAAAAAACGGGACAAAAAGCCTCACCGGAGCTGCAAGCGTTGTTAATGGAAAATGCAGGTTTTGTCGTTGTCTTAACGAACCTGAAAGAGGCTACCTTATCAGCACCAGATCCCGCCGCTGCCAAAGCGGCATTCGACGCAGGTTATAAAGCTGGGCAGGCGGCGCAGGAGGCAAGGGCAGCAGACATTAAACCCGAAGAAAGAAACAATTCGGAGGCAGCCCCCGAACCATTCCCAGACCTGTCATGACCCACCTTTGTAAATGAACTGCTGCGACGTCGTGGTCCATCGCGCGGACGGAGATCTCAAGGTCCGCTTCCGCCTCGTCGAGCGAGACGACATGCTGCGGCTCATGGTGCAGACCCTGCGCTTCAGCACGTCGCTCTACGGACGGAACCGCGACGTCCGCCAAGCGCTGGCAAAGATCCGCAAGGATCTGTGCAAAAACCTCTACTCCGACGAGTACATGGTCTCCATCATGGCATCCACGGACCTCTTTTTTGTGGCCCTGGAGTCGGCGTCCCCTCCGCTCGGAGAGGACAACGCCTTTCCGGAGGGCCACCCCCTCCGCGACAAGCTCTTCTTCGGGGTCGCCTTCGTGAACGCTCCCTTGAAAGCGACGTCTTCCAAGGGCGCCTACCTGGAGCTCTTCTGCGTGGGCACCCCCAAAAGTCTGGGGGAAGCGGACAGGGGCGGGCTGCAGCTGGGGAAGAGGTTTCTGGCGTACGTGGAAGACGTCCTGTACGCGCGAGGCTTCCGCTTCGTCTTCCTCACCCCCGCCATCCGCGTGGCCTTCAGCCGGTTCTACGAGGACATGGGCTTCAGGTGCTTGCACCGGGACCGGTCGCTGAGGCGAGCGTTCCTGCAAGACACGGAGAGCCTTGGGAAGGACCGCGACTTCAAACTGCTCCTCTCCTTCGACAAGTTCCGGAGCGAAAACGCCGGAGGGCCCCTGCCCCCGTGGAATCGGAGACAGGACCTCATGGGCCCCGACCCGGGAGCCGGCGAAGAGGTCTGTTGGAACAGGGCGGCCATCGACGGGTCCGCCGACGAGGCCCTCTTGGCGGCGGGCTGGTCGGAGAGAGCCGTTCGCAGATATGCCGCCCTGCGCGACGCTCCCGACGAAGCCCCCGCCCCGAAGAAGCTTAGGCTGCGGCTGTGACATCAAGCGCTGGAAAAATGTCGAAGGCCTTCCGGGGGGGTGGGTAGGCGTTCTCCGAGGCCTTGATCCGCGTCAGTCTGAAATTGTGCCTCCCCAGGACGTCCCCTCCCCCCGACAGCCTCTCCCTGATTTTGTCGAGGTCCGTCACGCCTTCGTGGTTGAACTCGGCGTGGGCGAAGTTCTTGATTTTGTTCTGAATGAATTCGGGGCTGCCGAAGTAGCTCAGGTGCCAGCCGGCTTTCTCGGGCCACTTGTCGAAGCTCGCCATCCTGAGCCCTTGAGGGGAGAGCTTGAGCACCGTGTCGTAGGTGGCAGCGCGAGCCAGCGTCCACTCTTCGTCCACGAGCATCTCGGGGTTGTAGTAGTAGAAATCCTGCGGCAGGGCGTAGGCTGCTTTTTTGCCGGGGCCTCGTGCGGCCAAGGACTTTGCGATGGGGTGGACCGCCCTTTTGTCTGTGATCTCGTCCACGTCGCACACGAAGACCACGTCGCGGTCTGCCAAGTCGAGTCGCAGCAGTCCTTCGAGGATGCCGTTCCTCTGTTCGTTCTCCTTCTCCCAAGATCCGGAAAATTGACCCAAGGAGTCACAGACCACGTGGACGATTTTGTCGGAGTACTTGTCGAAGCGGGCCTTGTTTTGTTCGAAATACAGCGGTTTTGGTGACCCTTGGTGGGTCTCGGTGGCCTCCACCAGCACAAAGAAGTCGACGACGTCGTAGAGTGCGGCGAGTCGTATTTCTAGCATGTCCAGCTCGTTGTAAAACGTGAAGGCGTCGACGATTCTGGGGGGGCTGCTCCTTTTTGCACGGCCTGTCATGTAAAGTTGTTGAACCGTGTAGATCAGCACGAGGACCGGCAACAAGACAAAAATAGCGGTTACAAAGGTCATGGCGCAGGCTTTCATTGTCTCCCCTGGATTTCTTTCATCGGAAGATTTTCATCGGATATGGGGGATTATAAACCCATGCCAATGAAGAGGGCGGCGAAAGCAATTGTCATTATTGCCACATGCTGTGTGCTATTTGCGGTGCTTTGTTTATTTCTGAAGAACAACAGCATAGAATCGAGCACTGGGAAGGCGAATCACCTTGCTCACATCCTCAAGAATTGCCGCGGAAAGAACCCTGATGCATCTCTAGGAATAACCACCGTGCTGACAACGTGCTGTCGAGGGAACGTGCCAAACGTCGACATCATCAGGAGACAATTCGAGGGACTGTCGTTGTCACCCGCTCTGCTGGCCAGGGTCGTAATTGGTTTCGATGGCATCGATGTGAAATCCGACAACATAGATGGCAAATGCAGGGGTGACTGTGATGGTGACAAATACAGGTCATACATCTCAGAAGTAATTCGTATGGCGCAGTCCCGTTTCCAAAGCGTTGATTACGCTATCGCCCCCGAAAGAGTGTGTCTGAGCGTCAACCTTAAAAATGCCATGCGAAAAGCCACGACCGACTTCGTGTACGTCTGTCAAGAGGATATGGTGCTGGCCAAGCCAATAGATGTGTTTGCGTTGATTCAACTCATGGCCGAGGTCCCAGGGATCGACTTGGTGAGACCGGCACATCACGGAGTAGCCTCCGACAGAAGAGTATCCGATGGCGTGTGCAGGATGGATGCGCCGAAGATTTTGACAATTTCCGTCGGGGGGTTGACATTCACAAAGAGCGACAATTTCTCGGACCAGAACCACATCACTTTCAAGTCCTTCTACGACGAGGCCGTGTGGCCTTATGTGGAAGAAGGCGGCTTCATGGAACATCAATTATTCTGCGCTTATGACAGGCACCCGCATCTGAATTTCAGGATGTGGTGTTTGGGAAACGCGCATGATGGATATTTTGAACACATGGACGGACGGCATGCAATATCTTGACGCGTTCACATCAGTAAGAGGGGTCCTATCAAAAGCAGGATATATACAACTAAGATGAAAAAGTGTTTTGCGAATGTAATCATTATGGTGGTAGTGTCGTGGGTGATGCGTATCTGGGTCTCACATCCAATGCAATTTGTTTGGGCGAATTGAATGAGATCGTCCACGGTATAGAAGACTTCAGCATCAAACCCTTTAGCGGGATATGTGTGCATCACCTTTCCATGAAACACAGACACGACATTTCTCCTAGGGGGTGTAGATACTAGCAGTCCCGATCCAGCTGTTTCACACCGCCCCCAAGGCGTATGGGAAACGGCCGTGTCCCAACGACTCATGGGAGATGGCAGATATTCATCGAAATATTCTTCGGACGTCATGATCCAACATGCGCAATATGGTTGAACCATTTCGGCATACAGGTTGCCCTCGAACTGAAATACTGATTTTACAAATGACTCGTTTCGGTCTTTATGCCATGATTCTGGCAACTCATTTCCCCTTTGCACTCGGTAGAAGCCCAGGCGACACCCTAACTTTTTGATAGAAGCTCGATGTTGGGTATAGTGGTTGAATGTGTCAAGAGGCATAACGACGTCGTCTTCCGAGTATGCAACGTATGCATGGTCCTTGCTGGCTACGGTGCTTAAATGAGCTAAAGCTTGCCATGGGATGTTTTCTGCTTGATCACATGTCCCAGAAAGATTTGTATGAATGACATTTCCTTTGAAGTCCAGAGGCAGGCGAAGGTCCAACGTGTCTGTAACTATTTGTATTTGAAACCCGCATAGCTCCCATGCCAGTATTGTTGCATGCAGGATGCTTACTCTTTTCTCGTGCCCCCCTGAACTATTCCGCGAGTATGCAATGACGCAAATCATACTTTATGATTGGTGTACATTGGCTTGAGAACTGAAAGTACATCTTTTCTGCCAACAAGACATGAGTAAGTGTTCTTGACCGACTGCGGCAGACGGGCTACAAAATCCACGTCAGACTCTGTAATGGCTTGGGTTGTTTGACGTGAACCTACCACGCACACGTCCATACTTTAGAGATACGCATTTTTTTATGATACTAAAAGGTCATGGTGGTGCATGGCGTGTGGCTTCAATGCAGTATATCAAGCCACAGTCACTCCCAATCAAGAAGCAATAAATGCCGGGACATCTCTCTATTAGATCGCACCGACGACCCTGACATCTGATTAAAGTGTATCCACGGTTCATAACTAAATACAGGATTTTGATTCAGCAGCCCTGCAAAAATGGAAAAGTTACTTCTGGATAATATTAATGGGCTTGCGTTTGCCATGACCCATATAGATTCATCAATGTCTGCATGTCCTTCAACTTGAACTTTGAAATCTAATTGTTGCACTAGCAATTCCATCAGTTCGACATCATGGGGAGTCGTTTCAATATGAATACGATCGTGTTTTTTGTGCAGAAATTTCAGCAATTTTAGAAGACGATCATCTTCAATTCGTTTTTGATACTCTCTATTTGGTGCTTCTTTGACATCATCGAGTCTGCAATGCACAATACATGGCGGATCAAGACGTGGTCCATACTTGCTTTCATATGCTAATCGAAAACGAGAAATAATACCAAGATGTTGTAAGAGTTCGGGTGGGGGCGCCACCCGCGCAAGATCTTCAGCTAGTGCAGTAACGCCATTTTCATGATCCTCCAGACCCATCACAACTGAATTTGGAGGAGGTAAATTCGGTTGACAAAAATCTAAAAGACAATTATGCACGATTGTTTCTCTGAATTTGTTACAATTACTGTCACATATATGGAATAAGGGAACGTCTATGAGTTTCGAATATGCCATCACCAGGCTCCATGGAATGGCGTTAGACGCATATCGGTCTCCTCGGGCCTTTACGACAAGTGGGCTCAATGCAATTGTATTTAAATGATCCTTCATTTTGCATTTACTCTTCTGGCATTTGCAATACCTTGACATTACTAGTACAGCCAGATAAAGTAAAAGAGCAAGCAATAATGTAGCAGTGATTAAGGGCGTCATTTATGTTATGATCGAGGAAATCTCATTCATTGAAAAGATACATGTCAAATGAATGGCGGGGGACAAGCATACATATCCTAGCCGCAGCTCTCATTGGCATATTCATGGGTGTCGTTTTTGGATTAATATCGTGGAAATATCCTAGTAAGCCGCCTTTGACAATGGCAATCGCGGCACCGCGTTACACAGATGCTCTTCCGTGGCAGGCGGCGTATATTCAAAATTTGTATGCGTTGGAACAGGCGGATGACGTTAAGTGCCTCACTGTGCACTTCGAAATGCCAAATCGCATTGAGTCCCCGCAAGAGAGGCAAAGAACAATACTTATGCGTCTTCTTGAAAGCGCTGCTTCGTGCAGTCAAGAAATAGTTGTCATAACAATCGGCCCTACACAAATACCCCCAGGAATACGGAACATTATGAGCAATTCTATCAAACAACTTCCGAATACATGGAGATATCTTCTTGTCGGAGAAAACAGCATTGCCCTAAGACCGTCTCATGCTAAATCTTTGATGGATCTGATAGATCGTCTCCCGACAGTGTTCTCGGAATTTGAGTGGTTGAGATTTCTCAAATCTAAATATGATCATGAATTGAGTGAGCGTGTCTTTGTGGATGAATATGTGAAAGAGCCCCCCCCTAACTTCTATCGTCCTGACAAATCTCTGAAGCTTCACGATCACATTCCATGGGTCATGTTCCGAACGGGCCCTTGGCAACGAGATAAGCTCCCTAAAATCATAAGAGTATATCTGAATGCATTCGAAAAGATGAATCCGCAAGTGGCTCAAATTTATTTGGATGACGATGATGCCGAGACTTTCATATTGCAATATTATCCCGAATACATAAGAGACTACGTTGCACTTGTACCCGGGGCATACAGGGCCGATGTGCTGCGACTCTGTCTCTTACTGAAGCATGGTGGTTATTACAATGACATTGGTCATCTGCATAAATGCCCATTAGGTGAAATATGCAATAATTTTGCTGATGTGTATCTTGTAGCTGAGCCATACCCTACCACTTGTGGTATTTATAATGCATTCATGGGAGCTAAAAAGGACGATCCTCTGGTGCGTTTGTTTTTGCACAGCGTGATGTCCAATGTTGCCCGCCGCGAGTATGGGGAGAATTCTTTAGATATCACGGGTCCCCAAGCGCTTGGAAAAGTATTTCACCGCGCAATCGGATTTACATGTGAAAGTCCAACCCCTTCCGGTAGAATTTTCATGCGCGACTCGCGCACGGCCTATCTACTCCGTAATCATTATACATCCTCGTTGATGAGACATGTCATTGTGCACGATGAAAATCCTTCAAAAATACTCATAGAAACGAAATTCCCAGAATATCAGAACCACGCATATGTTTCAAGGAACACAAAACATTACTCTGAGTTATGGGAGTCAAAATCGGTTTATAAGCGTGATATCGATTCCGACTCCGGTGTGTAACCTCCTGCCATTTTGTAAATATGTTGCTGACAACCGCATTTTTCCCGTTACACGGGAAATCCAGAGTCCAGTCTCCCGTTGAGTCTTATCTTGATAATTTCAAAACATCAACTCTAGTCCATGCACATTATCACGTTTATGGTCCAGCCGATGTCTGTGCCAGCATTCAAAAAGCCCGAAATGCCTTGCCATACCGCACAACATACACTCTCATGACTTGGCAAGAACTTATCATACTTGCTGAAAAAGAATGGGGAGGTGACTTAATGTCTAGAATTTCTAAATCTAGACAATACTTAAGCGACTCTGATACTTCTCTACATGCACCATCGCCTGAATTGATATTTGTCTGGTTGGTAAAGTGTCTTCTTGTCAAGTTAACGCTTGAAAGTACCCATGCCTCGCACTTTTCTCATTATGGTTGGATCGACGCTGGATACAGGCCATACAAAGACAGTGCACCTCCGCAACAACCATTTCCATGCACCAACCTTCAACTGATACCAAACGGAAAGATTATAGTATCAACTGACAATAGCGCATGCCATCCCCAATATTTTAAGCCGCCGCAAATAAATTGTCCAATTGGAGGAATTTGGTATGGTGACTATCCAACTTGCCTTTTTTTTGCGTCTGAAGTGTCAAAAGAAATAGCACTACGTCTTGCGTTACCTGATTTGTACAGCGTCGTGTCAGAACAGGATATATATGCATTAGTAGGGTTCGGTCATGGGATTTTGTATGTGAGTGGTAGCGGTTACAACTTGCCCTTCCTTAATTTTTCTCCTGTCATTGACCATGATAGAAAAAATACATCAATTCTACTTTTTTGGATTTTTATATTTGTTTCAATCATTGTAATATATAGGATCAGAATAAAGTAAATGGGCGCTGCCACAGAAGCGAGATATTTGGTGTTGCTCTTTGTTCTTTTTATTTTCAATATACTCGTTTGTCTTATCATTTACGCATTTCGCAGATGCAACGCAATAGTTCCGTCCCTCAAGAATAAATCAGTCTTGTTCCTTATAATAAATCTGGACAGAAATATTGAGAGATATCAAAAAATATCTAACGACTTGGATATTTTGAGATGCAACTATGTGAGGATAGCTGCAATCGATGGCCACCACATGGAAAATGACAGAGATACCAATATAATCCTGAAGCCCCGGGTTGAACTGTTACAACAAAAATTTCATTGCTTTGAGACCGGTGATGTGTGGAGGTATAGTGGTGCGGTTCACGAGTCCTTTCCCCATCTTCACTTGAATGGTCATTTTGGTACCAAGGGACTAACGCTCAGTAACATGAAAGCCTTTGCATGCGCTTCTGCATTGTCTACATCCTTCAACTGGTTTTGTTTTTTGGAAGATGATAGTAAAATTGACAAAGAGACGTACAACTCAATTCTGAATATTTGCGAAGCAACGTCTCCGTTTGAAACGAGCTTCATTTGCATGGACAAGAGAGCGAATGATCGCGATTTGGGAGGTGCCTGTGCTATATGTTACAGTTCTCAAATTGTCGATAAATGTAAGGAAGACTTGCACCCACTATCACCATTTTCAATCAACTCACCAAGTGTAGGAGATCCCAATGCAACTAATTTGTGGGATTGGAAATTATGGAAGTATGTTGCATATATTGATCAACGGTACATATTATATCCTCTAGTTGGGTCCGGTGGCTATGAATCGACGATTGACACTTAACTGTTGCAATCAATGTAATGTAACTGTATGAATAAAGATGACATTGAGCCGAAGGATCTTGCTATGTTTTTGCGTCGCGGGTGTTGTCATTACTCTTGCCATAATGATGATTAAATCATATACAAAGTGTCAAAACAACACACATCCACCGCAATACATATGGAATTCAAATAAGAAAATTCTTCATCTAGTATTATATTCTCCTGACAAACATTATGATTCTATGAAGAAGGAAGCTTTGGTCTACTACAATACTCTGCCAAATGTTGTGACATTATACTACTATCACACACCCGATGTCTCAGTTCCCACCCTGCTGCATTCCGATCTGCAAATACCAGGACGTGAACCTGGAACAAGCGCCGCGCCTTCTGTTATAGAAAAATTTATTGAGTCTCTATTATTTTTAAAGAAAGATTTTCATGACTACGCAGGAATTGTTCGATCAAATGTATCAACCCTCATAAATTTTCCCAAACTTTTGACCCAGCTGCAAAGCCGCAGCAATATTCATTACGGAGGCCCTCTGCTACATATCCATGAACCGTGGCCATTCATGTCTGGGACATTAGCATGTTTTTCCATGTATCTTGTCCATCTAATGACTTCTAGCTCACATCTTATAGACCGACATATTTCTGAGGACGCTGCGATTGGAAAATTTGTAAGTGAACAAACTAACATAAATCCCACAAGATTTGGAAATCTTGCATTTGACAATGACCCTATGGCGATGGCTTGGAGACACAAAACCGAAGAGGACAGATCGCGAGATGTGCAGGCTATCAAAGACAAAGTGACTTTTTTAACAAATTCCCAGCATCGAACAGTATAAATAGCATATGTTGTGGGAAACGGTTTGGTCAGGGTGAGAATGGGCGCTGGCCAGCTTGCATCCAACTTTGTCATACTAAAAACTTGACTACTCTGCCTGAAACAGTAATATAAGTCATAGAAGCGCTTGCAGAAGGAAACGAGAGACATCCCGTAGGAGTTAGTTGATATCGGTAACCAATAAATGAACACTCTCGCAGCAAACACATGCTGCTTAGCATGTAACAGTAAAAACCTACATGTTACATTGGATCTTGGGCAACAGCCGCTAGCTAACAGCTACAAACTGACCGCAGAAGAAAGCGAAACACGGTATCCTTTGGCAGTATTCCTGTGTCACAATTGTTTTCATTTGCAATTAACTCACACAGTGAATCCTGCAATTATCTATAAGAATTACTTATATGCAACCGGAACAAATCAAACCATACAAGAATATTGTCAGTGGTTTGCTGCATTTGTAAAAGAATACATAGGTCATGCAGGGTCTGTTCTGGACATAGGTTGCAACGATGGTACCCAGCTGAATTATTTTGCCACAGCAGGATTTGCTACTTATGGTATAGACCCGGCTGAAAATTTACACTGTACGATCGATGCAAGACATACAGTTTTATGTGATTTTTTTGGCCCTGCAGCGGTGTATAAATTGAAGAAGATCGCCTATAATGTGATCATTGCTCAAAATGTGTTTGCACATAGCCCAAACCCTGCTAACTTTCTGACCAGTTGTCGTGAACTTATGTCAGATGATACCATGTTGTTTATACAGACCAGCCAATCTGACATGGTTTTACATAATGAGTTTGACACTATTTATCATGAGCACATAAATTATTTCAACGCCAACAGCATGAATCAGTTGGCTCTGCGAGTGGGTCTCAATTTGGTGGATATTCTTAAGACTCCCATACATGGAAATAGCTACATCTTTGTATTGAGCCGTCTGCAAGAAAGACCATTACACCTTGGCAATATAATTGCAATGGAAAGAGCGGCCGGGCTGTTGTCAGTGGAAACATATACGCACTGGAATACCAGTGTGCAAAACATAGTTCTTGAACTGAAGACAGAGTTGACCTCATTCCGCGGTCAAGGATATGTCTTGATTGGTTATGGTGCTGCAGCCAAAGGCGTGACCTTGATTAACTTTGCAGATATACACTTGGATTTCATCATCGATGATAGCTTGCTAAAACAAGGTCGTTTTACTCCTGGCACCTCTACTATCATTGTTAGTAGAGATCATTTGTCCCAATACACGCAGCAACATCGATTATTATTTGTCCCATTGGCCTGGAATTTCTTTACCGAAATTCGACAACGAATACAAGCTGTCAGAAACAATCCACAAGATAGATTTATCAAGTACTTTCCTCGATTGGAAATTAAGTGAGTAGTGGGAATTAACTCGAAGATTGTCTGGATAGGAAATGTACTAGTGCATCCTCTGTTGACATGATAGTGACTTCTTTTTCAAGTTTTTCAGTTGACAAAGTATAACCTTTAAGCATGCAACTCACATTATACGGCGTCGGTTCTTTCATGGCAGAATAGAGGTCTAAGAGCCTTGGAAGCGTGATTCCACCCCGATTCACAAAGTTGTAAATACCTGTCTTCTTTTTTCTTGCAAGGGTTGACAGCGTTTGAAATAGATCAGGGACAACTGTGATAGACACTGTAACATCATGTACACTGGACGTGCGTCCCAACATTTTTGTCATAAAACATTTTGGATGGCCGTCTAATGTCACAGGAAAGAATATTCTCAAGTAGAGGACATTTTCAAACAATGGTATCATCTTCTCCAGCTCACACCTCCACTTACAGTAGACCCGATTAGTTAGTGTGGGAACATCCTCTTCCGTATACTCGGTTTTATTATTTGTGTAAATCAATCCTGACCCAAAATATATGCAGTGGACATCAAGAGTTTTTGTCAAATTGAACAATGTGAGTACATGAGTGTAGTTAGTCATTTTTGTTTCTTCTTCGTTCATCTCACACCATTCTACAGTAGGCTTTCCTGATATTCCAGCAGCACAGACTACAAACTTCGCACTACTCCTTATGATTTCATCTCGGATTTTATCAATTTTTTCTAATCGCTCATTACTTTCAAACACCTTGAATCCTTGATAAAGGAGTACTTTAACGCATTGAGATCCAAGATATCCTTTTGCACCTATAACAAAATAGTCATATGATGCTGGGTTACTGCAGTCATGTCCTTTTTCTGAGAGAATAGCTAATGCAGTCATGTCCTTTTTCTGAGAGAATAAAAACTTTGCACCGCGCTTCTCGTACAGATCTCGAGGAGAGGTGGGGGCATCACTTCGTTGGTGTTTGCCAGAAGGGGTAAAATCTAGTCTTGACGTTTGACAGAGCTTAAAATCTAGTCTTGTGTTTGCCAGAAGCTTAAAATTTTCCACATTTTCATGTTGAACTCTACATCGATCATTTGGATCCTGATCCCAAAGTTCCAATGGAAGTTACAGTTCGCCGACTGGAACAACAGGTGGTTCCAGAAGCACCGGTTGATCCCTGGAGCAGCGCTTTGTAGTGAATCGAATATAAGCGCAAGTTCACCCGATACTATACTTCAAAGACGTGCTCAAAATATCATGTAATGTGACTTGAGGCCTGTGTCGATATCGCGTCCATACAACTGGTTTAACGATTGCATTTCATTGCAAAGAAGCATATCTGCTCAAATCTTTCAGTACCATGGCGACAGCAGATGTACTCCTCAAAGTCCCAGTGGATAGATCATCGTGTGCCGCTTGGTTGAAAAAGCAAGACCCACCGATTGTGGCGGATGCTTTGAGCCTTTGTGAAGCTGCATTCTCTGCGATCCGGCGGGATTTGTCGGAGGGTGAAGTTGCTCGAATCGAACAGCTCCACGCGCTCCACACCAAACAGGCGCGCGAGAAGTTCGAGCGTGAGAAATCGGTATTAGCAGAAGAGGCTCGCATCGCCAAGGAGAGCGCAGACTCCCTCGCGCATGAGAATGAGCGCCGGCACAGCGACAGTCAGGAAATTCTACGCGGCAAGCTGCGGCAGGCGCAAGACGAATCCACGCGGGCACTGCAGCAAGCCGCGGATTTGTATCGCCAGAAGCTCTCTGCCCTGGAGGCTCGCTTGGCTGAGCATGACTCCGCCTTGGATGGCGCCCAAGCAGCCAAGCGTGATGCTGTAAACGAGGCCATCGCCAAGGAACGCTCTCGTGCGGAAGCTGACCGCATGCGAACTGAGGCAAATTTTCAGAAAGACATCGAGGCGATCCGCCAAGAAGTGGCATCCAAGGCAGCGTCTGATGCGCAGACGCTTGCCGACGAGCGAGCTCGTCATGCTAAGGATATCGAGGAGTTCCGTGAGCAGCAGAGGAAGAGCTTCACGGAGCAGGAGGTGCGCTTTTCAGAGCAAGAGGCTAGACTCGTCGCCGCCCGCACATCCAAAGAGGAAGCCATCGAGGAAGCGCTCGAAAGGCAACGTCGACGGATCGAGGAAGATGCGTCCCAGCGCGAACAGAAGCTCCAGCGACAGGTGGGGTCGCTGCTTCAAGATCTTGAGGCGATGAAGGGTGTTGAGGCTCAAGCACTACTGGCAGAGAAGCTTCGTCAAGAAGCCCAGCAGCGGGCCAAGGATGAGCAACACGCCAAAGATCTCGATACGCTTCGTGAACAACACCGCATCACCGAAGGCTTTCTCCGGGCAGACATTGCAAAACGCGATGCCGACATTGCCAGCTCGGGAACGCAGATTGCCGCGCTCGTCCGCGCAGGTGCGGTTGACCGCGAGCGTCTGGAGAAGCTGGTGCAGCAACAGAGCGATGCTATGGCCCGCTACAGTGGAGTGGCCTCGAGGGGTCAGTTGGGGGAACGCGCCGTGGCCGAGGTCTTTGCAAGACTGCAGCTGGGGGAGTACACAGATGAAAGTAGCATTCCTGAGGATGGGTATGCTGATGGCCTTTGGGCATACCAACCGTCCACGGGCGTCCCGCGTCTGAGTGCGCTCGTGGAAGTGAAGGATGTTCGAACGCTCCATTCCCAGAAAGACATTGGAAAGTTCCAGCGTGACCTCCTGGCCGGCGTCGAGAGCACGCGCGTGAATGCTGGACTCTTCCTCAGCTTGGGCTGCCGCTATGCAGGCAAGCCTCCGTTGCAGCTGGTCATCGAACACGGCATCCCCGTTTGCTATGCTTCGCGGGCAGAAGATGACGCGCTGCCAGTGAGCTGCATGATCGAGCTGGCCGTACGTGCGCTGGCGGAGGCATGGCCCTTGATCTGCCGGCAACGCGGAGAAGGCGTGCAGATGACGGTGGCTGCTGCGGCAGAGCAATTCGAGGAGCTCATGCAGAGCTGCCAAAACTTCTCGAAACACATCGCGAAGATCGTCAAGGCGGCGAAGAGTCAGTTGGCGGAGGCCAAGCATCTGGAGAAAATTCGAGACCAGATGGTGCAGGGAATCGATGGCGTGCGAATGAACCACCCTTCACTAGTTCCAGAAGTGGTGGACCAGCATGATGATGAAGAAGGGACGACAGACGAAATGCCACCTCCAACATTTTCATCGGGCGATCGGTGGGCAACTGTCGAAGGCCAGCTCTTCTTGTCAGCCTTTCGTGCGGGCAAGCGCGGCAGGACTTATCCCAAAGAGGCATCGGACTTGAAGCTGGAGAAGGAAACAATTGCCTTTCTGCAGTGTCATCCTGATGCATTCTCTGCAGCCAAAGAGGTCTTGCAGAAGGAAGCGAGGTCAAGCACGAGAGGAGAAAAGAGGAAAGCGACGGCTTCTGCATCGCCATCCGGGGACGCCGTGGAAAATGAATGATTTTCAGTACAGATCGAAGGCGGAAAATCTAAGGGAGTCGGAGCCGATGAGTTTCAGCCTGCGCCCTGCGCCATAGTTATTGCCATCTGAAATGCTTTCATCGGATACTGTCGCTGCCGGGACTCGCTGGTTGGCGGATGGTGGAACATCTCTGACACAGCTCTCCTGGCTATGGGCTGGTCGGCGGACGGTGCATTTGCCTCAGCATTGGCGGAGATCTCACGGGCATCAGCATCAGCTTTGGCAGAGGCAACCCGAACATCTGCGTCAGCTTTGGCAGAGGCAACTTGAACATCTGCTTCAGCTTTGGCGGAGGCCACCCGTACCCTCTGCTGAGCTGGCTTTTGAATTTTGTTCAGATGGCAAATCAGAAATCATCATCCCAGTAAATGGAGACTGCCGACATCGTCAAGACGCTAGTGTGTCCCATCTGGGGTATAGCTTCCTGGAGTGCTAAACGCACGGCGAACAACAAGAAAGGCAATCTGTATGGAGATGCGCCACCTTCCGCGCCCCCACCCCCTGGGGCTGCAGCGACAATTCTCGTCCTCGTGTGTTGCATCTTCGTGCCGGCCATTTTGACGCTGTGCGGCATCGTCAAGGCATTCATGTGCGGCTCCAACCCGACATCTTTGGGGGGATCCGGATTCATATGGGGTCTCCTCGGAATTTTTGTTCCGCTCCCTGCTATCATTTACCTCTTCGCTGGGCACTGCAAGACTGCGCTCCCCATGGAGTACGTTCAGGACCCTGGTTTTCGCGGCGATGCCTAAAGCTGTGGGACAATGACATAGTTGTTCTGGTAGAGTCTTGAGTGGCTCGGCAGAGTCTCGAAGCGGCTTGGCAGAGTCTCGAAGTGGCTTGGTAGAGTCTTGAAGTGGCTCGGTAGAGTCTTGAAGTAGAGTCTCGAAGTGGCTCGGTAGAGTCTCGAAGTGGCTTGGTAGAGTCTTGAAGTGGCTCGGCAGAGTCTCGAAGTGGCTTGGGTAGAGTCTCGAAGTGGCTTGGAAGAGTCTTGAAGTGGCTCGGTAGAGTCTTGAAGTGGCTCGGTAGAGTCTCGAAGTGGCTCGGTAGAGTCTCGAAGTGGCTTGGTAGAGTCTCGAAGTGGCTTGGTTAGAGTCTCGAAGTGGCTTGGTAGAGTCTCGAAGTGGCTTGGTAGAGTCGAAGTGGTGGTGGAGTCTCGAAGTGGCTTAATAGGAGAGAAGCTTAAAGTCTGTCTTGGTCTCTGAGAGAAGTCTTGGTCTCTGAGAGAAGCTTAAAGTGTAGTCTTGGTCTCTGAGAGAAGCTTAAAGTGTAGTCTTGGTCTCTGAGAGAAGCTTAAAGTGTAGTCTTGGTCTCTGAGAGAAGCTTAAAGTG
>Ga0114973_10001117_pt1 | contig 20188 bp, 24 predicted proteins | sample M_140807_MF_Meta_FD_87025 | JGI IMG/M metagenome (GOLD analysis project Ga0114973, IMG submission 87025) | Freshwater microbial communities from Lake Montjoie, Canada to study carbon cycling - M_140807_MF_MetaG | ecosystem: Environmental > Aquatic > Freshwater > Lake | place: Lake Montjoie...
CAAGACGAGCACAAACACGCCCATTGCAATTACGCCGACAGCTGCGGCCTCACGAGGCCCAACCGTTGCTCCAGTATCTTTTGCCATGATTTCTCCTCCTTACGCTGGCTTGATCTGGCTGTAGACGTACAGCAAGATGGCAATTCCAACGCCAAGTCCCATGAGCACCATCTTGAGTGCGCCGCTCTGGTCAGTCTTCGGGAGCGGAACGCCAGCCGTGAGGCCGGATGGAAGTGCTCGAAGAATGGCAAGGCCGATGAACGTTGCAATCAACTTGTCTGCGGTTGAGCCTGGAAGGCCGCCGAGGAACGATGATGCAAGTACACCGGTGCCGCCTGAGGCGAGCGCCGCCACGAGCGCGTCCGAAGAGTGCCCGGTGGCACCGCCGAAGACGAAGGTGATGATCGGCGCAGCCATTGCCTGAACGGCAATACCGCAGATCACTCCGACGGCAATCAAGCCTGGGAGCGACTTGCCGAGGCCGAAGTTACGGATACCGTAACCCCAGACGAGGGCACCGACGACGTTACAGAGCGCGAACGGAATCCCGACTGGGCCGTTGACCAACGAGCCAGCGGTGTTCGTGATGATTCCGGTAAGGGCGCCCCACCAAGGTCCGAGCGCGACGGCTACGACCATGGTCCCGATCATGTCGAGGAAGATCGGTACGTTTACGAGCTTGATAATGAATCCGCCGACGATGTTGAGGGCCGCCATTACTGGCACAAGGACCGCAACATACGAGAGCGGGATTCGCTGGGCGGCGCGTGCCGCTGCTGCTCCTGACATCTCTGTTCCTCCCTTTCGCCGGCTCCAGCCTGGAAGCCGACCTGTTTCGCCCTGGGTGACAACGCCACCCTTGGCTTTACAACCAAACGGCAACCCGCCGTTGACGGCAGGTTATGCTCCCTTAACCTTCTGTCAAGCCCCTGATGCGTCTGGTGCATCAACTCGCTGTGTGGACGTGAGGGGGCTTCGGGGTATGGTCTCCCCCTACGGGATCACGGGCCAAGGGGTCCATAACGAGGAGGCATCCATGCGTGGGAAGTGGTGGTCGAACCCGATTCTGAGCTCCCTAACCCCCGTTGTTCAGGGTTCTGGGTTTGTTACAACGAACGAGGGGGAGGTTCAACGGGTGGCCACGTGGATGGCTGCCGAGGAGTTCCCCGACTTCCGCTCCACCGCCCCAGCGGCGAAGGGCCCCTTCGACATTGGCCCCGACCCCGACAAGAACATCGACCTCACGATGCTCATCACCATCCTGAACTTCGCCTTCACCGACTTCGCCACCTCCAAGAAGTTCGAGGTCACCTATAACGGGGTCCGCTACTCCGACAGCGAGGCGATGTTCGCCTGCCTACATAAGGCGATCCTGGCGGGGCAGCCGATCCTCACCGGCCAGTGGGCCGCGGGGGTCACGCGGCGCGATCTTGAGGAGCTCTTCCGCGGCGACAGTGAGATCCCAATGCTCGACGAGCGGGTCGCAGCACTCAATACGGTCGGCGCCGCCCTCACCGAGAGGTACGACGGCAAGTGGCACCGCTGGGTTGCCTCCTGCGCACCTGCCCTCTACGCGGGTGGTGACGGCCTGCTCGAACGACTCGTCACCGAGTTCCCGCGCTTCGACGATGTGAGCGACTGGAAGGGGCACAAGATCCAGATCCAGAAGCTGTCGCAGCTCGGCCTCTGGGGGCTCCATCGCGGACTCGCTCCACTCGGTCGCACCGTGTTGAAGGATCCAGAGATGTGCACGGCGTTTGCCGACTACATCGTGCCGGTCGCACTGCGCACCATGGGCATCTTTGAGTACGAGGCGTCACTCGAGAGGCGCATCATGGGCGGCGAGATGATTCCGCGCGATTCACTCGAAGAGATCGAGATTCGTGCGCACAGCATCTACGCAACAGCGCTCCTCACCGACGAGGTGAACGCGCGACGGCCCGCAGATAAGCAGCTGCTGATTCCGGAGGTCGACTACCGACTCTGGAAGACCTATCACGCGACACACTATCCGCACCATCTAACGCGCACGATCATGTACTAACGGTGGCGAAGAAGCCACGCGGCGCACGTTCGCTGCCATTTGCCGATGTCCTCTCGCACGACGGCGCCATCATCACATCACTCGGTGGTCTAATTGCACGCGCGCCCGTCGCTATGGTGCCGATCGGACTGATCGCAATCGGTAGCGGAGCGTTGAACTCCTACGCAGTTGGTGGCGCTGCTGCTGGCGCCTTCTCCATTGCAAACGCGGTCGGTGCAACGCTGATCGGTCGATCGGCTGATGAGCAGGGTCATCGACCAACACTGATTCGTGTGACCGCCGTGATGCTCGTTGCCGCAGCGGCGATCACCGCTGTTGCACTTGCGGCGCCCGAGGCGTTCTTGCTGATTGCAGCCTCGGCACTCTTCGGTGCTGCGACGCCAAACATCGGCTCCATCATTCGCGCGCGTTGGACCGCTGTGGTGCAGAGCAAGCCACTTCGACTCCGTGCCATGGCACTCGAGTCGGTGAATGACGAGATGAACTTCCTGATCGGTCCACCGCTTGCGTCACTTCTGATTGTGCAGGGACTCCTCTGGGGGCCTATTGCAGCGGCCGCACTCCTCTCGCTCATTGGACTCATCGCCGTGCTCTCGCAGCGAAGGTGGGAGCCGGCGCTGCACGCACCGGATGCGGCGGGCATGGCTGGAGCGATTCGAGAGAACGGCCTGCTGATTGTGAGTGCCGCAGGGATCGGCTCCATTCTCGGTGCGAGCCAGGTGTTGCTCCTTGGCTATTGCGCCGCTATCGGCGCAGCTGCAGGTATTGCGCTGGCGCTCGGGTTGAACTCAGGGGCGAGCCTTGTTGGTGCAATTCTTATCGGCGCGAAGAGTGATTGGCGCTGGTCGGCGGAGCGGCGATTCGCTGTGGCCGCGATCTTCTTTGCACTCGTGACGATCCCAACGGCGTTCGTCGAGGGCTACCTGCCGTACCTGATTGTCACGACGATTGCGGGCTTCGGCATCGCACCGATGTTCATTCAGGTGAATGCTGTGATTGCAGAGCGAGCCGGGGGCTCTGCACGCAGTGGCGCATTTGCTCTCATCGGTGGCGGCGTCGTGTTCGGCATCTCTGCCGGGTCGGCGATCGGCGGTGTGGCGATCGATGCCGCTGGGGCGTCGGATGCACGCCTGATTCTGATCCCGCTGGCGCTCCTTATGGTGCTCCCGATCCTGCTGGGAGCTCAGCGCGCCGAGAAACGCCCGACCCGCTCCGCAAAGCGCTGAAGGAAGGCCTCGCCGTCGCCCGCAATGGCGACGCGGCTGTTCGCTGGGGTGTTGGTGCGGCCCCGCACATCCACGAGAAGGTCACCCTGGGTGATTCCCTCACGCGTCTCAACGGCGCTTGGCGCACTAACGATGGTTGCAAGCGCTGCGTCGAGCGCCACCGCCACGGTGAAGGCGTCGTGAATGTGCGACCCCTCGATCTTGTCGTACTGCAGGTGGAACTCGTCGTAGAAGCGCAGCGCCTCGTCGATCAGGCGCAACACCGGGTTGAGTGTGGCATCGCCACGCTGCGCGCCAGCACGGCCGGCTGCGGCAACGAGTGCCGCCCAGTGCGGTGGTCGAATGAGCGCCGACTCGGTGGCATCCAGTGGCAGGATCAGCGCCGGTCGACCCGCTGCAGCACAGGCACGAATCACCTCGTCGAGCGCCTCGGGATCGCACCAGGCGTTCCACTCACTACGCGCACCAGTGTTCCCTGGCGTCGTTACCGCGCCAGTCATCAACACCACGTCATGCAAGAGCGTCGGTAGCTCAGCGTCGAGCCGGAAGGCGGCGGCAATGTTTGTCGCTGGCGCACAGCCGATGATCGTCACGGCACTAGGATGGCGACGAACCTCCGCGACGATGCGCGCAGCGGCCGCATTCGTGCCATCGGTAGACGGGGTGCTAAGCGCGCGTGATGGTTCAGGAAGAACGGCGTAACCGAGACCGGTTGGTCCGTGCGTCTCTGGCGTCGTGACCAGCGCCTTGACGAGCGGCGTACGAGCACCAGCGATCACGTCGATGTGTGACGCGCCCGCAACGTCAAGCACACCGCGCGTGTTGCGCACGACAGCTTCAAGGTTGACGTTCCCTGGCGCGCACGTTGCAACAAGTAACTCGGCATCGGGCGATGCGAGTGCGTAGAGGAGCGCCATTGCATCATCGATGCCCGTGTCGACATCGAGAATGAGTTTCTGCTGTGGCATGCGCGCGAGCGCTACTTGATGCGGCCGGCGGCGCGATCCGCCGCAATGAGCTTGCGCAGGCCCGCGATTGACGTATCAATCACGCGGTCGATAGATGAGTCGGCGAGTTCTGCCTCAGTCATTGGCCGCTGATCTGGGTTGCCAAGAATCAACATGGCGCCGCCAGCGCGCACGCGCAGCGTTGCCGCAACGATGAAGAGTGTTGCCGCCTCCATCTCGGAGCAGATCGCGCCGCCCGCCATCCACGCCTTCCAGCGACGCTGCAGGTCTTCGGCGATCGGCATGCGCTCTGGGTTGTGCTGTCCGTAGAACGAATCTTTCGACTGGGCGATACCAACGTGCCAAGGGAAGCCGCTCTCCTTCGCCGCCTCGCGCAGTGCGAGTGTGATGTCGAGATCGGCAACCGATGGGAACTCCATCGGCAGATAGTGGCGGCTGGTGCCTTCGTCGCGAATGGCGCCGCTGATAACGCCGACCGAACCCGGCTTGATGTGATGCTGCATGGAGCCTGAGGTGCCGACGCGAATGAAGGTGTCGACGCCAATGTCGGCGAGTTCTTCAACGGCGATCGCCGTGGAGGGGCAGCCGATTCCGGTGGAGGTGCAGGCAACGGGCACGCCGTCGAGTTCACCTGTCCAGGTGGTGTACTCGCGGCGGCGCATCACGAATTTCGGATTGTCAAAACGACTAGCGATCACCTCAACGCGATCGGGGTCGCCGGGAAGCAGCACGTAGCGGCCAACCTCGCCCTGCTTGATGCCGATATGGTGCTTGCGGCCGTCGTCCTCTCTTGCTGCCATCAGCCTGCTCCTCCCGCTAGATACGGTGCGGCGAGCTTCGCCGCCTCTTCCTTTGATAGGTAGCTGCTCTGTGTGCCTGGCTTCTGCACGCTCTCTGAGGCGCAGGCTACGGCAAGTTCCGCGGCGCGCACAGGGGTGAGGCCGCTGGCGAGACCGAACGAGAAGGCGCCGAGGAACGAGTCGCCCGCCCCGGTCGTATCCACCACGGTCACCTTCGGCGCGCTCACGCGCTGAAGGGGCTGACCGCGCTGGGCGATCGCGGCACCGTGGCCGCCGAGGGTCACCAGTAGATTGACGCCGCTCTTGGCCGCCGCGGCAAGGATGCGCTCGTCGGCACCGTCGCCAATCGCTGAGCCGCCGAAGAGGGTGGTGAACTCCATCTCGTTGGGGGCAAGCCAGTCAGAGACGGCAAGGAGCTCTGGGTCAATGGGCGCCGCTGGGGCCGGATTCAGCAGGGTGGTGATCCCCGCAGCGCGTGCGGCGCGGAAGGCAGCAAGAGTGGTCGCCTGTGGAATCTCGAACTGGCCCACGACGATCGTTGGTTTGAAGTCGCGCACCGCCGCCTCGGCGACGGCTGGGTCGGTGTCGTTGTTGGCGCCAGGGACGATGATGATGCGGTTGATCCCGTTCGCGTCGACCCAGATCGGCGCAACGCCGCTTGAGCCTGGAACGGTGCGCATCCAGCGCGTGTCGATCCCCTCACGCACAAAGTTCGCGAGATGCGAGGCGCCATACGCGTCGTCACCGACGGCGTTGACCATGGCAACGGGGGCGCCGAAGCGTGCCGCCTGCACCGCCTGGTTCGCACCCTTCCCGCCGAAGCCCATCTGGAAGCGATCGCCAACCAAGGTCTCACCCGCGTTGGGGATGACCTTGGCGTACGAGATCAGGTCCATCATGGTGCTGCCGACGACGAGAATCCGTGCTGTGCTCACGTTCGACGCATCTCCTTTATGTCGGGCGGTGATGCCCGGTCCAGCCCACCGATCGGCGAGAACAGGATGATGCCCCTAATTGCCTCTGAGCGCACGGCGTGACCCGCGTGGCGCACCGAGCGGGCTTGCCACTCGGAACCTAGCGCATGCGGATCTTCTGCTTCGCGATCTTCGTGGTCCCAGCTGGTAGTCGGCGGTTCTCAAACCAGACCACGACGCCGTAGAGCTTGCACGCTACGCAGATGCCGGTGATGGCGAGGAAGGTCTGTAGGGCAGCCACAATCGCGACGAGCCCAACCGAGACAAGGCTCGCGCCAATGAGTTGCTGCAGGATCACGCCACCAAGAATCATCGTGCCACCCATCACCTGTGCGAGGCGCAGGCCGGGAACTGGCTGAAGGTCGGCTGGCTTTGGTGCCGCGATCACGCCGCGCTCACGCAAGATGCGGAACGGGAGTGCGAGCAGGCTGACCCGCAAACCAGTTGCGGCACTCAACAGCATTGCGAGGGAGATCGCGACGATCAGCCCAACGCCAATCTGCTGTGTGCCTGGCTGTAGGTAGAGATACGTGGCAGCAAGAAGGAGCACGACGCTCAGCCCTGCGCCGGAACGGAATCCTCGTGAGTCGGTCATCTGTGACATGTGTGACATGTGTGACACCTCAGGCTAAATAGATTTGGCGGCGCATTGCGCGCCGATGGAGCCTGATCGACCGGTCCGGGCGCTTAGCGCGCGAGCGGTCGAAGGCTGGGAACATGCGAGCGTCGACAGATCGACGGCTCACCTGCGACCGATGCAATTAACTCTGCTGCGCTCATGGCTGCCATCGTAACGTGGTCGCTCGCGGCCTACTTACTACCCAGACTTGCAATAGCCTTCTGCGCCGTCTCAAGACCGAGGAGTGCGCAGTGAATGCGCGTTGGGCCAACTTCAACTCCAAGCAGCTCCATCACGAAGGGGCTGCCGAGCGCCAAGATCTCGTCAATGCGCTTGCCGCGCAGCTCATCGGTGATGAGCGACGTGCCCGCCTGCGAAATGGCGCAGCCGCGGCCACTGAAGGCCACGTCGGTGATAACGCCGGCCTCGTCGAGTTGCAGCTGTAGGTTGATGACGTCGCCACAGTTTGGGTTGCGCCCCTCAAGGCTCACGCTCGGTGTGGTGAGCGGCGCCTGGTTGTGCGGACGGCGATGGTGCTCAAGGATCTGCTCGCGATAGAGATCGTCCATACCACCCATGGCTTACCCCTCAAATACTTTGCGCGCGTCGCGTAGGCCAGCGAAGAGTGCGTCGAGATCTTCGTGCGTGGTGAACGGGGCAACGCTCACTCGCGCCGAGGAGCTGAGCTCTAGCTGCTCGTGGAGCGGCTGCGCGCAGTGGAAGCCGGCGCGAATGGCCACACCGCGGCGGTCGAGAATCTCGGCCAGATCGTGGGCGTGGACCAGGTCGCTCGAGAAAGCCACGAGGCCAGCGCGTTGGCTGGCATCGCGTGGCCCGAGGATGCGAGCGTCAGGGAGCACCTCGGGGAGCTCGCGGATCACTCGCTCGATCATGAGCGCCTCGTGGGCGTGGATCTTGTCGCGGCCGAACTCGTCGAGCAGGTCGCAGGCGGCGGCGAGGGCAACGGCACCCGACGCGTCGGGGGTGCCAGCCTCAAATCGCTGCGTTCCAGTGGTGAAGTCGGCGTCGCGCAGGCGCACGCTATGGATCATGTCGCCACCGGTTTCGATCGGCGCCATCTCGGCAAGGAGGTCGGCGCGCGCCCAGAGGCCGCCGCCAGCGAAGAGGCCGCCCATCTTGTGGGCGCTAAAGGCGTAGAAGTCGGCGCCGGTCGCGGGAATTGAGACGGGCATGTTCGCGACCGCCTGGCAGCCGTCCACGCAGAGGAGCGCCCCAACGGCGTGCGCAGCCTCGGCAATCTTAGCCAGCGGTGCAATGGAGCCGAGCACGTTGGAGACATGCCCCAGGGCGATCATCTTCGGCTTCAACTTCATCAGTGAATCAAGTCGATCCCAGAGGATCTCACCGGTCACGTCGTCGACGGGGATGAACTCTAGGTCGGCATCCATCTCGCGCGTGATCTGCTGCCATGGGATGAGGTTGGCGTGATGCTCGGCCTCGGTGACGAGCACCACGTCGCCGCGGCGCAGGTTTGCTTTGCCCCACGACAGCGCGACAAGGTTGAGCGCTTCGGTGGCGCTACCGAGCATCACTAGCTCGCTCGCTGGTACGTCTACATACGCAGCAATGCGCGCACGTGCCGCCTCATACCCGTCGGTCGCCATCTGAGCGAGGGTGTACGCGCCGCGGTGTGGGTTCGCGTTTGCGGTGAAGAGGAACTTCGAGACGGCATCAACAACGCGCTGCGGGCGCTGCCCCGTTGCAGCGCTGTCGAGATAGTGCAGTGGCCGACCGCCAGGCTGCGTCTTGAAGATCGGGTATTCGGCGCGAACCTTTACTGGATCGAGTGTGCCGTCAGCGTTATGCCAATTGTCCATCTTGCAACCCTACGCTCGCCGCGCTACGCCGACGGCGCTGGTGCAGCGGTTGGCGTTGCCGCCTCGTCTGCCGTTGGATTGATGCCGTTCTCGGCAAGGATCGGTGCATAGCCTTCGCGCTCCAGTCGGTGCGCAAGATCTGGCCCACCCGATACAACGATGCGACCGCGCGCGAGCACGTGCACGAACTGCGGCTTCAAGTAATCGAGGAGTCGCTGATAGTGCGTAATGACCAACACGCCGAGCTCTGGTGAGAGCATCGTGTTCACACCTTCGGCAACGATGCGCAACGCATCAATGTCGAGGCCGGAGTCGGTCTCGTCGAGAATCGCCATCTCTGGCTTCAGCAACGCCATCTGGAGCATCTCGAGGCGCTTCTTCTCGCCGCCCGAGAATCCGTCATTCACGTAGCGCGTCATGAACGCCTCGTCGACCTTGAGCTGTGTGAGCTTCTCTTTGACGAGCTTGCGGAATTCGCCCATCGTCATGCCGCCCTTCACTGGGTCCGACGGATCAAACTCAGGATCGCGCACCAAGCCGGAGCGACGCGCATTCATTGCGGTGCGCAAGAAGCTCGCGACGGAGAGTCCTGGAATTGAGGTTGGATACTGGAAGGCAAGGAAGAGGCCGAGTCGCGCGCGCTGGTCGGCGCTGTAGTCGAGCAGATTTTCGCCCTTCCACGTCACGGTGCCCGAAACGATCTGATAGCTCGGGTGTCCCATCAGCGCGTAGCTGAGGGTCGTCTTACCGGAGCCGTTCGGCCCCATGATCGCGTGCACTTCGCCCGGCTTCACCGTGAGCGAGATTCCCTGAAGGATGTGCTTGTTCAGATCGCTCGACGGTGCGACGACGAGATCCTTGATGACCAGATGCGCGTTCTCACTCATGTGCGTCTCCTCTCTCAGTGTTTTGCTGAAACGGTTAGGGCGATTGGTGAACCGGGTGCGGCGAGGTCGGCGAGGGTGAACGAATCGAGCGCCTCGTTGACCGAGTCTCGCACGCGACTCCAGAGCTGGCTGACGGTGCAGTTGCCTGCGCGGCTGCAGGGGCTCCCCTCTTCAGCGAGGCAGGCCATCGGCACGATTGGACCCTCGAGCGCCTTCAGTACCGCACCCATGCGGACCTCGTTCGCTGGACGAGCGAGGCGGTAGCCACCATGTGCGCCGCGCTGGCTGTCGATGATCCCCGCGTCGCGCAGGCCGCCAATGATCTGCTCCAGGTAGGCGCGCGGCAGATCTTCCTGTTCGGCGATGTCGGTCAGCGAGACTGGCTCGCCGTGGTCCATGCGGGCAAGTGCAACCATGAAGCGCACCCCGTACTCGCCGCGCGTGCTGAACGCAACGGCGCCGCTGCCGTGTAGGCCGCGAGGGCTGAGTTCCTGGGGTTCGGTCAAGGCGCCTCCTGGGGGATTTCTGACAAGTTTTGTCGGAGTTCAGATTACCCTATCCCCATGAGCCGAAGCCTTGAACGACTGATCCGCCTCTCGAACGCCCTCCCTGCGGGCTTTACGGCGCTACCGTGCGACGTTGAGCGCGATGTTGCCGAGCTCGTCGCCTTGACCAACGCGAACTACCACTTGGTCGGGTACCCGCTGCTGTACAGCGAGGGCGACATGCGCGAAGACCTCACCGCCTCGGGCATTGATGCCCACGACAACGCCATCGTTGTTCGGGCGCCAACAGGAGCGATCGCCGGATGGGCATGGGCTGTTGGCGCGACCGACGCCGAGAAGCCGCGCGCCTACCTCTTCGGCGGGGTGCATCCGCTCTTCCAAGGGATCGGACTCGGCCGCCACCTACTTGCATGGTCAAAGGATCGCGCCGTAGAGCTGCTCGCCCCGTTCCCTGGTGCCACGATCCAGGCGCAGTGCGTTGAGGTTGATTCACGCGCGCAGCGACTCTATCTAGCCGCTGGCATGCGACCGATCCGCTACTACTCCGAGATGCTGCTGCGATTTGCCGAACGCCCAACCAGCAGCAAGCTCAGTGATGCGCCGATCCCTGCTGGGTATCAGTCGCTGGCGATAGCCGATGTCAACCTAGAAGCGCTGCGCGTACTGAAGAATCACTGCTTCGCCGATCACTGGGGGAGCTCATCAGTCACACCTGTGGAGTGGTCGGAGTACCTCGCCGCAGAGTCGGCGCGACCGGCGCTCGGCGAGGTGATTGCTGACGCGAACGGTGAACTCGTTGCCTATCAACTAACGGGCGCATTCCCCCAAGACACCGACACCGTCGGCCACGTGCTCTGGGTGAACAACCTCGGCGTGCATCGCGAGCACCGCAATCGCGGTCTTGCACGACTTCTGCTCGAGCGGCATCTGATTCGCGCGCAGGCAGACGGCTACGAAGGGTCAATGTTGGGAGTTGATGCTGCATCGCTCACCGGCGCGAACAAACTCTATGAGAGCGTTGGATACAAGCACCACTCGGGCGCTGTGCGCTTCATCCTTGGCGACGCGGAGTTCTCCTAGGGGTTCGTTAGTCGCGAACGGGCGTCTGCGAAACGGATCGCGTTGCCGAGGCTTCGAGCTTCTCCGCCTGACGCGCGAGCAGCCAGAGCAGATCGGCGAGGCGATTCAAGTACGCAAGCAGGTGTTCGCCCGGGAGTAGTCCTTCGCGACCGAGGGTGACGCACCAGCGCTCTGCGCGACGAATGATCGTGCGAGCAAGCTCAATGGCCGATGAGGCCTTACTTGAACCTGGAATTACGAAGTCTTTCGGGAACTCAATCACCGCTTCGGTTGCAGCGAGCAGCGTGTTGATGCGCGCCAACATCTTTGGTGAAACCTTGGTGCGCCCCTCTTCGAGACGGTTCCATGCGTCGGGGTTCGTTGCGAGTTCGGCACCAATCACAAAGAGGTCGCGCTGAATCGAGAGGATCGTTTCGTCAAGTTCGGCAATCCCCTCGCCGGTGAGGCCGATCAGTTCGGCGCGTGCCATGCCGAGTGCGGCGGTGGCTTCGTCAATGGTGCCGTACGCCTCGGTGCGCACATCGTCTTTCGAAATGCGGTCGCCACCAAAGAGGAGACCGGTGGTACCAGCGTCGCCCTTACCGGTGGCGACCTTACTTGGTGGCAGCTTCAGTTCGTCGCTCACCAGGCGAGACCCGCATCCTTCGGATCCCAGCGCTCGGCGAGGAGTGTGACCTTCACCGGATGTTCGAGCACCGATTCGGCCGCCTCTTTCACCTGCGCGAGCATCGATCCTGCGTATGGGCAGAACGGCGTGGTGAGGATCATCTTCACTTCGGATTCGGTCTCACCCACCAGCACCTGGCGAATGAGTGCAAGCTCAACAACATTCATGCCGATCTCGGGGTCAACAACTGAGCGCAGCGCATCGAGGATGGCGAGTTCGGTGGCACGCTTCTGCGCGTCGAACGGGGTGATTGCGGCGAGCGTCTCTTCGGTCATACGAGCGCCAACTCTGCAGGCGTAAGGTCTGGGCCAAGCAGTGCACCGTTGGCGTCGAAGAATTCGGCGTAGTGTTCGCGATTCGCCAGAGCAAATTCGTAGGCGCGCACAATGCCCACGATGCGCAGCTCTGGCATCTCTTTCAACAGCTGTGCGCCATCGAATCCGGATGCGCGAAGTTCAAGCAGTCGGCGCACCGTGAGGCGCGTGCCGTAGAAGAATGGCTCGCCGTTCATCACGAGCGGATCGGTGTGTACCCACTTGATGGTCATGGTTACGCCCCCTTGTAGATAGCGGCGAGGATGCGGTTGCGCTTACGTGTGTCGCCACCGAGGCGGCGGTGCCACTTGAGTACAGCGATCCCTTCGAGGAGTGCGCGATCGGCGAAGGCGGCGGCCTCACCGGCGAGCACTGTTGCCACGGCGATGCGCAGGCCTTCGTATAGATCGGTGACGTCATCCATGGAGATGCGGCGTCGGCGCCAGGTCGGGGTGCCATGTTCGGTGAAGCTCTTCAGCGGGGTGATGCTGCCCGAGGCAACGCTCTCGGCCAGCTTCTCGAGTACCACCTGGGCATCGCGCATCAGGTGGCGCAGGCCAATGTCGCCGACGCGGTCGCGAAGTTCAGGATTGCGCTCAACGGCGGCCACGATGGCGCGGCCGGCGAGCTGCTCCCACTGGGCGGTGAGTGGCGTAACAACGCTCGGGAACCCGGCGGTTCGGTCGAGGGGGCGGGCGCCGTGCAGTGGGTGACTCATGTGCGTAAGGGTACCATCGCGCCCCGCAGAGGAGCCCGCTACCAGAGGTCGTCGCCCTCCCCCTTGGCTGGGGTGCGCTTGCGGTTGAGGGCGTGATCTTCGTGCTCACTCGCCGCCTTGCGCGCGGCGTCGATGGCCGCCTGCAGCGCACCGGTGCCGCCCGTTAATCCGTGTGGCGCCTCGAAGAGATGATCGGGGAGGCCCGCCTTCTCGTCTTTCGCTCGGGCTTTGGTTTCACCAAGAAAGGGCATGCCGAGTCGCTCAACCGCGTCGAGTGAGGCGCGCAGTACGGCACCCTTCGCCGCAACCACGGCACGTACCTCGTCGGCCTCTTCCTGCTCGCTGATCTGCCGGCCGCGCAGCGGCTGCGCGATGCGCCCCACGTCGAGCCAGGCCTGGTGATAGCGATCCATCTGCCCCCACGCCGCCGACAGCAGCGCGTCGCTCGCGGCGAGCCAGGTGTTCAGCGCCGCCCGCGACGGGGCACGCGCAATGCGATCGCCCTGGTCGATCAGGTCCTGCGTCTGGCGAACGAGATCGTCGCGCTTCATGCGCCCTTAGCGATCGCCCGTGGCGCGGTCGCTCTTGGCAAAGGCGCTCAGCTCGGCGCGGCAGGCGTCATGTGACTTCGCGACCTGGCGCTCAAGCCAGCCAGTCATGCGCGATGAGGCTTCGAGCGTCACAACCGGGCCCTGATCGCCATCTTCCACAATGAAGCCGGTGGTGGTGCGGAAGTCGCTGAACCAGTTCGCCTGCAGCTGCAGCAGCTCGTCGGCCACCACGCGACGCTCGAAGAGCCAATCGAGGTGTGCAGCATTCAGCGCATCGGCGATATCGGCGAGTCGCTCGCGCTCACCACGAGCCCGACCCAACATCAGGGTTGCAACGCGAACGGCCGTGAACGGCGAGCGCGCCTCGGCAATCACCGGAGGCCATGGGAGCGGAAGGGTGGCGTTGTCAGGCTTACTCATAGTGCGCAGTATCGCACCGCTCACCGAGAAGAGTTAGAGCAGCTCCCCGTGTGCCGCAGCGCTCGGCTCGCCCTCTTTCGGACGTGCGATCGTGCCGGCTGGGAGACCCTCGAGGGGCTCACGTGCTGTGCCCTCAACGGCACCGCCGATGCCGAGTGGCTGCCACTTCGACGGATCCTGCAGGCGGTGCGCCTCGGTGTTGCCACGCGAGTGCATCTCGGCGTGGCCCTTCGGCTCGATCCACATCTCGTGACCGGCGAGTAGACCGAAGATTCCCTCTTGTCCTGGCTCGGGTCGTGAGCCGCGGCAATCGACGCACTTGGTGGCGTCGTGACGCGTGTAGTGCTCTGGCTCTTCGTAGGTGCTGATGTATCCCTCGTAGTTGCGCAGCACGACCTTGTGGTCGCTGTACGAGATCAGGTAGTTCGGCATCACTGGAATCTTGCCGCCACCACCTGGTGAGTCAATGACGTAAGTCGGAACCGCGTAACCGCTGGTGTGGCCGCGCAGACCCTCGATGATTTCAAGCCCCTTACCAACTGGAGTGCGGAAGTGGCCAGAACCTTCAACAAGGTCGCACTGATAGATGTAGTACGGGCGGATGCGATTCTCGACGAGCTTGTGCACCAGCTTGCGCATGATGTGCACGCAGTCATTGACGCCCGCGAGCAGCACCGACTGATTGCCAACTGGAATGCCAGCGCGCGTGAGCTTGTCGACGGCGCGCGAAACTTCTGGCGTGATCTCCTGCGCGTGATTGAAGTGCAGGTTCATCCAGAGTGGGTGGTACTTGGCGAGCATCTCGCAGAGTTCGTCGTCAATGCGCTGTGGCATGAAGACCGGCACGCGTGAACCGATGCGAATGATCTCGATATGTGGAATGTCGCGCAGGCCGCGCAGAATCTTCTCAAAGAGCTTCGGTGCAAGGGTGAGCCCGTCGCCACCGCTAATCAGTACGTCGCGCACCTGTGGGGTGCGGCGCAGGTAGTCGAGCTGCGCCTCGTGATCCTTGCTGTTGAAGTTCTGGGTTGGGTCGCCCACGATGCGCGAACGCGTGCAGTAGCGGCAGTACGAGGCGCACTGCGTGGTGACGAGCATCAGCACACGGTCGGGGTAGCGGTGCACCAGGCCTGGCACTGGGGAGTGACGGTCCTCGCCGAGCGAGTCTTCCATCATGGCGGTGAAGGCCTGCTGCTCGGAGCCGACTGGAATCACCTGGCGGCGGATCGGGTCGTTCGGATCTTTCGGGTCGATCAGGCTGATGAAGTACGGGGTGATGTCGACGCGGAACTTCCCGTCGGCGGAGAGGCCTTCGCGCTCGTCGTCGGTGAGTTCAAGGATCTCGCCGATCTCTTCAAGCGAGTTGACGCGGTTGCTGAGCTGCCAGCGCCAGTCGTCCCACTGCTCGTTCGGCACGTCGGCCCACTTTGGGGCGCGCCGGCTGCGGAGTGGCTGACCATCGGCGCCAACGGCCTTGGCTGGATCGCGCGGATTCACCCAGGCGGCATCGGCGGCGGCGTTGCTCTTTAGGATCTCCGTTGCGTCCATCTCGTGCCTCCTACTCCCAGGCGGGTGCCCCTTTGGGGGCTGGATAGGGAGTATGCACGCTGCATAGCCGTCTGGGTAGCCCCCGCTACGTGAGGAGCGTGACCGCCGCAGGGAGCACGGTGAAACGTGCGGGGAGGGCGCCAACCAGTTCGCCGTCAGCCTCAATCTCTACGGCGCGGGCATCGGGACCGCCCGCCGGGGCGGCGAAGACGTCGGCCCCCTGGGAGACGGTCACCTTTGGATGCGCGTAGTGGGTCCCCTTATAGACGAGTGGCAGGCTGACCACGAAGTCGCTGCGGGCGATGTCGCCGAAGCGAATGACTTCAAATCGACCGTCATCAATGCGGGCGGTTGGTGCCACATGCATGCCACCGCCGAACCAGGCGCCGTTAGCGATCGCCATGGCGGCGACCGGGCCGCTCTCTGGTGGGTGCGTATCGACGCGCGCTTCAACTAGGTCAGGGGCGTAGCTCGCACCGGCACGCACCGTGGCAAGGCCGAATGCGAGGGCGCCAGCATGGCGCTTCAGCTGCGGGTACTCCTCAAGGGCGTGGGCGATTCGAGCGGTGACGCCGAATGAGGCGATGTTCAGAAAGAGGCGCACGCTCCCGTCGCTGAGTTCAATCTGCCCAACATCAATGATGCGCGGGGCCCCACCGCGAGCCAGCTGTCGGGCCGCCTCAATAGGTTCGCGTGAACTGCCGATCGTGCGGGCAAAGTCGCGCCCAGTGCCGGCGGGGATCAGCCCCAACTGCACCGCAGCAATGCTGCCGTCAGCTTGACGAAGTCCGTTGAGCGCCTGGCTCGCGGTGCCATCACCACCGAGCACGGCGATGCGCGTCACGCCGTTCGCCACCGCTTCGCGCACGATGCGCTGTGCAGGGCGGTCCTCACCCGCGCGCGTGACAGCAATCTCAAACTCACCCCACGGCTTCAGCTCTTCGAGCACACGTGAAAGCACACGCCCGGCGCGACCGGCGCCAGCAGCAGGGTTCACCACAAGCAGCGTGCGCGGCGTACTCACAATCTATCGCGCGACGAGAAAGCCGCGGCCGATTGGATCATGCGCATCAAGAACGAATCGTGCACTCCCCGTCATGTGCGCACTGCCGCGCACTTCGGGAATCACGGCGCTGCGGCCCGCCCACTCTTCACTACGCACAACACGGCCGCGGAAGACCGACTCACGGCCAAGAATTGATTCAATCGCAATCTCTTGGTCGGTTTGCACTTCGCCGCGTGCATGGAGCACCGCGAGTCGCGCGGAGACACCTGAACCGGTGGGCGAGCGATCCACCTCACCCTCGGCGAAGAGGCAGAGATTGCGTGAGTGATGCGCAGGATCTTCGGGCGGCCCCGAGATGATCGTGCCGTACAAGAACGAGAGATCCTCTTCTTCAGGATGCGAAACGCCGAGTGCTGTTGCAAGCGCTCCACCATTGCGTAGTGCGGCTCGACCGGCGTTGGTAATCGCGCGACCCGCAGCGGCAAGTGTGGCGGCGTTCTCGGCACGCATCTCAATACCGAGCTGTGACGCATCAATGAGTGCGTAAAACGCGCCGCCGTAGCCAACATCAACGGTGAGTGATCCGTAGCCAGGAACCTCAATCGCCACGTCAAGCGCCGCTGCAAACGACGGAACATTCTCGAAGGTGACCTCGTGTACACGTGGTGTGCGCCCAGATGCATGCGCGGCGGCGAGCTCGTTCTCGTGCACATGTGCAACAGCGCGCACGAGGCCGCACGGTGCATCAATGCCAATCGGCGTTGCGGTTCCTGTCGGGGCGATTGCGCCGCTCTCTACGAGCGCCGTGGCGAGTGCAATGGTGCCGTGGCCACACATGGTGGAGTAGCCCTCGTTATGCATGAAGAGCACGCCGACCTGCGCCTCATCGTGATCGGGTGGCACGAGAATGCCGCCGTACATGTCGGCGTGACCGCGTGGCTCCCACATCAGCATCTTGCGCAGATGATCGTGCTGCTGCAGTGCAGAGCGGCGTCGCTCCAGAATGTTCGTGCCGGTAAGTTCTGGGTAGCCGCGCACGATGATGCGGAAGGGCTCTCCGGCGGTGTGATAGTCGAGCACCTCAACGGCGGCGCCCGATGCGGCGGGCGGGCCATCGATGCGCAGGTGCGGCACAGGTCGACTCATCGCGCGAGCAGCGTTCCAACGTTCTGTTTCTCGGCAAGATCAAGGAGTAGTTCGGCGTACGCCAGGTCACAGGCGGAGATGCCGAGGTGATTCACCAGCGTGGTCACTCGGCCGGCACTCTCAATACGGGTGTCGCCGATCTGCGCGTCGGCTGCGGGCCAGCCGCCGAGCTTCGGCGTGCGTCGCGTGTCGTCGTACTGCGCGGCGCTATCGGTGATCACGCGAATCGGACCGCGCGCGCTCAGCGCGGCAATCACGCCGGCGCTGATCGTTGCGGCGTAATCGATCACGAGCAGGGTTGCGCCAGGCTCAATCAGCTTCACGTCGATCGGGCGTGGTGGGGTGTCGAACGCTGCCGCGGTGACGATGATGTCGGCGCCGCGAATGGCGTCGTTCACCGACTCCGCGACACGATCGCCCGCTCGAAGCGGCAGCTCGGCAGCCGCGCGACGCGAATAGAAGGCAACGGTGATCGCTGGGTGGAGTGCGGCGAGCACGGCGCGGTGCGTGGCCGCCTGCAGCCCGCCACCAATGATCGCCGCCTTATATGGGGCACCCTCTGCTGAGGCGGCCGTGCTTGGTGGAGCAATGCGTAGGCCAGCCCCTGAGACGGCGGCGGTTCGTGCGGCGGTCAGCTCGCCGGCGGCGACGATGCCGCGGAGGCCGCCCGCCTTCGGGCGCTCCACGAGCACCACTCCACCGATTCCCGCGGCGCCTCCCCCGCTGATCCACTTGGCGCCAGCGACCCGGCCTGAGCCCAGGTCAATGGCGGCGGGCATCGCATGGGCAAATGGGGCACCGGCACCCAGGTTGAGTGGCACCTTCGGTGGCTGGTGTGCGGTGCCGGTCGCTACCGCGCGGAGGGCCCCTTCGACCAGGCCGATCTGCACCTCTATAGAAGGGAGCAGCGCGAGCACATCGGCCTCGGTCAGATAGCGAATTGGGGTCGCAGGCATGTGCGGCAGTGTATCCCCCTCTGATAGGCTCCGACGATGAAGTCCCGCCTACGCACTCTTCGACCGCTCTTTCTGGTGGCTGCGCTGGTCGCCGCGCTCATCGCGCCTGCGAGCGCCACCGGCAGCACAGTCAAGGAGGTCGCACTGACCTTCGATGACGGTGACAACGAGCGACACATTCGCCAGGCGGTTGCTGTGGCTGTGGCTACACAGACGCCGATCACCTTCTTCCCTACTGGCAGATCACTCCGTAAGTTCCCAAATCTCTGGAAGGCCATCGGTGACGCCGGAATTCCGATTGCGAACCACACGGTGAATCATCCAAATCTCAAGAAGCGCTACGCGGTAAACGGCACAGCCGGTGTCCGGTCTGAGCTACAAGGGTTCATCAACATTGCCCGTTCGTTCAACATTCCCGTCGTGCCGTACTGGCGACCACCAGGTGGCGCATGGGATGCCAACGTACTTCGCGTTGCTAAGTCGTTGGGACTCACCCTGACGATGTGGACGAACACGTTCGCCGACACCGCACCAGTCTGCAAGAACAGGAAGCCGTACAGCAAGACCTGGGGAAGCTTCTTCAATGCGACACGAACGTACAACGCTGGCACCTCGTGGTGGAGCAAGACATCTGGTGGAACCCAAGTCAACGTTCTTGGCCACGTGAACCCGTACACCGCACAAACGGTGAAGCTCCTTGCCGCGGTCATTGCGGACTACGACGCTCGTGGCTTTGAGTTTGTCACCGTTCCCGAAATGGCGACCAACACACCAAACAACATTGATTGGGCGAAGGCCGCACTTGCAGTAAGTGCACCGGCCAAGGCTGGTGGTGCGCGAGTGCCAACGAGTCTGCCGACGCCGATCAATCCACTAGATAAGACCTACACCTTCGCCCAAGCGAACGGCATCACCTGCCGCTAGTCGGTTCCACCGCTGACAGACATCTTCAACATGAGAAGTCTTGAAGAATCCCTACGATCCGAGCAGTGCCGACGCATTCTTGTGGCGCTCGAAACGGGGACTAAATCAACGACGGAGCTAGTGGCGCTCACGAAGCTCACCGAAGGCTCGGTGATTAAGCACGCTAACGTCTTGATCGTAGCGGGCCGCATTCGACGAATTGGTGGGGGCAAGTTCTCGATCAAGCGCTAAACGTTGAAGCGGAACTCCACGACGTCGCCATCGCGCATGACGTACTCCTTGCCCTCCATGCGCACCTTGCCGGCGGCCTTGGCGGCGTTCATGTTTCCGTTGGCAACGAGGTCGTCGAACGAAACGATCTCGGCCTTGATAAAGCCGCGCTGGAAGTCGGTGTGAATCACGCCGGCAGCCTGTGGCGCGGTCCATCCCTGGTGAATCGTCCAGGCGCGTGCCTCTTTCGGGCCGGCGGTCAGGTAGGTCTGTAGGCCGAGGTTCTTGAAGCCGATGCGCGCCAACTGATCGAGGCCTGATTCGGTCTGTCCCATGGAGGCGAGTAGCTCTGCCGCTTCGGCGGGGGTGAGATCAACGAGCTCAGATTCCACCTTGGCGTCGAGGAAGACCGCCTCGGCCGGCGCCACGAGCGCGGCGAGTTCGGCGCGACGCGCGGCGCTCACAAGAATCGCCTCGTCAACATTGAAGACGTAGATGATCGGCTTGGCGGTGAGGAGGCCGAGCTCCTTGATGAGGGTGAGGTCAACCTTGGTCGATGAGAGTGGCTCGCCACGGTTGAGCGCGGCAATAGCGGCGTCCACCACGTCGAGCACCTCGGCGTCGAGCTTCTTCCCCTTCACCTCCTTCTCGTAGCGGGAGTGCGACTTCTCGAGGGTTTCGAGGTCGGCGAAGATCAGCTCGGTGTTGATGGTGCCGATGTCGCTCTTGGCGTCGACCTTGCCGTCAACGTGAATGATGTCTTCGTCGGCGAAGGCGCGCACCACC
>Ga0114973_10001119_pt1 | contig 20183 bp, 19 predicted proteins | sample M_140807_MF_Meta_FD_87025 | JGI IMG/M metagenome (GOLD analysis project Ga0114973, IMG submission 87025) | Freshwater microbial communities from Lake Montjoie, Canada to study carbon cycling - M_140807_MF_MetaG | ecosystem: Environmental > Aquatic > Freshwater > Lake | place: Lake Montjoie...
GAAGCCGCCACCATCGCCGTGAACGATTCCTCTAGGGCTCGGGTGAGATCAAGGGGATCGAACAATGGACTGGCCTGCACCTGCTGGCGCAACTGCTGCTTCCCCTTGCGAAGGGCCTGGAGATCGGCACAGAGATCGGCAACGATGGCCGCGAACTGATCCGGTGATTCGGCAATCCACTCCGGACGGCCAAGCCCGCGCAGGATGGCGGAACTCATCCGCGACGATGTGCAGCCTCCCCGGATTGCCACGAGGGGAACACCCATCTCCAGGGCATCGAAGGCGGTGGTCGCACTGCTCCATGGCGTGGCATCAAGCGCCACATCGAGAAGGTTGTACTGGGAAAGATGTTCAGCTTGGGAGCCAAGAAAAGCCAAGAAACTGATCCGCTCCGGCTCCACACCAAGTCTGGAGAGGACCGTGATGATGCGATCACAGTTCTCGGGATCGGCGGTGGAGCGATCCTTGATCAGCAGACGGCTGTCGGGAACGGCCAACAAGGCAGCGGCCCAGTGGGTCAGGGTTTCTTCACGGATTTTGGCTAACTGATTAAAGGAGCCCAGCACGGCCGGGCCATCGCTCTGCAGACTGACCGCCTCCGGCAGATGCGGGGACGGAGTTCGTGCCAGCCAAGGGCGAGGCAGGCGCCACAAGCCCTCTACATACTGGGAGGCAAAGCTCTCCGGCACGGTCTCGGCGTCACCGATGAACCAATCCATGGTGTCGAGTCCGGTGGTGGCGTGATAGCCGATGTAGTGGCACTGGATCCGCGCACAACGTTCGGCCAGCAGTTCGATGGCGGAGTCGGATGTGAAACCTGTGGTTTCGACCAAAATGTCGAGCCGGCGACTCTGGATCAGGGCACGGGCCTCACCAACGTCCATGCTTTGCAGCAGCCAAGGGTGATCCACCTGTTCCACCATCCAGGAGGCAGAGGCGTTGTAACGGCGCACCGAGCAGAAGAGCTCGACAGCAAATCGATCCCGATCGTAATGGGCCAGGAAAGAAGAGAGAAACGAGCAAACAACATGATCACCAATCTCAGCAGACAAAAAACCGATACGCAGACGCTTATCGCCAGCCAGGCTGGGCGGTTCAAAGAATTTAGAGGCCAAGGACTCGGCCAGCCCCGAAAAACTCGTTGGGCTAGACGGAAAAATAGAATCCGCACCTGAACCAGCATTGAACAATTTAGGGTTAAAAGATCTCTGGCGCACCACACTCCATAAGCGGCGCGCCAGATCAAGCGTTCGCGAAGCGTACTCTTCCGAGCCAATTGATTGGCTAAATAGCTGAATAATATAGGCCGTGATGGATTCGGGATGATCTTCTAAAAACGAATCAAGTTCAGCGATCGCATCCTTCAATAAACCCTGGCATCGCAGGGAGCTGGCCAGATTGCAGCGCGAATTCTCATCGTCTGGTATCACCTTTAAGCCAGTGCGAAACTCTTGAATGGCCAGGTCATGTCGACCGCTTGAGGCATGGCAAAGCCCAAGCAGAGCACGGATCCTCGCCAAGTCTGGCTCAATGTTGAGGGCACGCTCGTATAATTCAATCGCTTGTTGAGTTTCCCCAATCGTCTGTAGTGAAAAGCCAAGCACCGCCAAAGGCATGGGGTCATCCGGACGCATGGCTGGCAGGGGAAGAAGAGCTAGTACAGCCTCATCCGCTCGACCACAACCAATCAGGGCATGACCAACACTCAAACGCAGATCTGCATCCCCGGGGGCATGTTCCAAGGCCTCCGAATAGGCGATGCAGGCCTCATCAAACCGACCCTGAAGCCGGAGCATTTCGCCCAGAGTGAACCGCAGCGAACCTGATCTGGCCTCCTCGGGAAACTCACGCAGCAGCGCTTCCGCCGCAGCCGGATTGCCGTGGTCGGCAAGCAGACGGCTGAGATTGGCGGCTGCTGGCGCGAAGTTCGGCTTGAGGGCCAGGGCCTGGCGATAAGCCTGCATCGCCTCCTCGGGCTGCTCATCAGCCGAGAGCGCAAAGCCGAGGTTGTTCCAGGCATCCTCAAGCCGAGGATCCAGACTGGTGGCCCGGCGAAGCACGTCGATCGCTTCACGGGTGCGATTCTCCAACTGGAGAGCCATGCCCAGATTCAGCAGGGTGCGGGCATGATCCGGGTCGCGAGCCCTGGCCTGTTCCAGCCAGATGATCGCTTCATCACTGCGTTGGTCCATCAAGGCCAGTGCGCCCAGATTGCAGTAGGGGCGCACATCGCTCACATCGGCAGCGGCCAACTGCCGATAGATCTCAACGGCTTGGGCGCGATCCCCGCCATCCGCAAAGGCACGGGCCCTGCTCAGTTGGCCCTCCAGATCATCAATCTCAGAACTGGGGTTAGAGCTCGTGTCCAAAGGCTCTGAGGTCAAGGGATTCAGAGTTCAAGAGATGTTGGAAGAATATAGACACACCAACTTCGATCAAGAAATCACCGGCTCATCGCATCGTTACGGTGAGATCACCAGGCCTGCCACCACAACGGCTGTGGAAATCCGCTGGATGCCCCCCTGCACAACAGGAAACTCCTGTTCCATGAGCAGGCGCAGCAGTCCGGCTCCAGAACTCTCCGCCTGAAATCCCTCGGCCGTGAGGCCATCAATCACTACCCTATTCTGGCTCTCGCCGCGGCTGGGCTCCCCATCAAGCCCGAAGGCCGGGCCACAGCGCATCAGCACCTTCCCCCTCCAGATGGCACTCGGCGGAGATCCCAGGCTGTAGGTGATCGGCCCCGTGCCGGCCTGGAGCTGAAGCACGGGCAGCCGGCCCGAGAGGGGGCATGCCGCCCCTGGGGCGGAGCCGAGCAGCACTCCATCGGCGCGCTGCAGGTCCGTGCGCACCAGGTCCAGCGTGCGGCGCTGGAAAGAGCGCTCCCGCAGCTGGCGCACCAACAGAGCCCCCTGCCGTCCCTGGAGCACCAACACCTGAAGCAGCACGGCACAGAACACCAGCCCCAGCCCCAGGGCCAGCAGCAGCTCCAACAGGGTGAGGCCCTCCTTTGGCCCCGTGCCCGTGCCGCGGGTCCGGGGCCTTCGCCGCCAACCATCTTGATCCAGCAGCGGTCTCACAGGCTCGGATCCGGCCGACAGCCCAAGTCGCCCTGAAGTCCGACCCGGGCCACCCCCAGCGGCAGGGACACCACCACACACCGGAGCAACGCTGTGGCCGGATGGCCCACCAGCACCGTGCCGCCATCGAGCACCAGGCCATTGCTGCTGAACCGCACGGCAGCCGGGAGGTTGTGCTCCACACGCACCTCCCCCACGGGGGTGAAACCTTCCACCAGCTCCAACTGGCCCCCAGGGCAGCCCGGCAACGAGCCACCGGTGGGGAATCGCCAACCCCGTTGATCCAGGTTGAGGGCACAGGCCCGCCCCTCCCGTTCAGCCGCTGAACGTCCTCGCTCCAGGCCGAGCAGCACCCGGCGGGTGGCGGCTTCCACCTGCAGCCGGGCCAAGGCTTCCCGTTCAAAACCGAAGGCAAGCAGGGCCACGGCGGTCAGCACGGCCACCACCACCAAAAGCTCCACCAGGCTGAAGGCTTCAGAACGCGCCATCGACCGCGCCTCCCGCGCCGATGGTGCTGTCGTTGCCCACCCCAGCTCCCGACTCCCCCGCCGCTGCTGCCAGCCCGGAGCCGCAGCCCCCGAAAGCCTCTGGGTTGTAGAGGCGAACCCGCTCCTGGCTGCCGGCCCTGAGCTTCAGCGCCAGGGTCCCCTGACCCTGGGGAACCAGCACCTGGCGCACTACGCCGGCCTGGGCCGGCTGGGACTGCAGAGCCGCAGCCAACCGCCACAGCTGCTGCGTACAGGTGGCCGTGGCGGATCCAAGGCCCAGGGCCGGATCCCGAAGTCGCGCCTCCCCCGCCTGGATCTCCGCATCGAGGGCGTCGAGGCTCACGAGGCGATCCCGATCTTCCGCCAAAACCACACTTGCCTGGCCCCACACCGTCAGGGACGCCGCGGTGGACCCGAGGAAGAGGCCCGATGCCAGGAGCAACTCCAGCAGGCTCATGGCGCCACACCCCGCAGTCCAAGCAGACGGAGGGACTGGGCCCGCAGCGGTTCCCCCCGCAGTAGCACCGCCAGGGCAGCCCGGCGCGGGGCCCGGGTGGAGCTCGCTGGATCGAGCTCCAGCACAAGCTCCGCCGCATCAGGCTGGGGCTGCCAATCCACCAACCGCCAGGCCAGGCCCTCCCACACCCCTCGCTGCACCGCCTCCAGCGCCTGGGGGGTCGCACAGGAGCTTCCCTCCTTTGGCCAGCTGGCCAAAGGCAAACCCACAAGGCAGGGGTGGGAGCGATTGAGGCCCCCCACCAGCTCCCGGCCGACCGAGATCATCCGATCCTCCTGCTGGCGAAGCTCCTCCCGCGTGACCAGGGACAGACGACTCTGGAGGGCTGCGCTCTGCACCGACAGGCTGCCGAGCAGCAGCAGCAGCGAAGCGGAGATCGCCAGAGGGAGCACGAAACCGGGCTCGCCTGAAGGCTGCGGGCGGGGCGGCCGGAGCCGTTGGCTCAGGAAAGGCATTGCTGCGAAAAAGGGCTGATACGGCCAGGGTTCCCCCCAACGGACAGAGGACGCAGCCCTCAGGCCACCCTCAGCCGACGATGGATTCCCCCACCAAGCCGAGCCGGCGCCACTCCGGAAGCTGATCTCGCTGGAACGTCCCCCAGTCGGCGACCAGCTGATCGATCACCTCAGCGGGATCGTCCAGGAGGCGACCTTCGCGGTTGCGGAAGGTGCCGCCGATCAAAGCGATTCCCATCCACACCAGCTGCACCGCCTCCTCGACCGCCATGCCCTGATCCAACAACGGCAGGAAGAAGGCCTGCACCAGGGTGATGGGTAGGGGCTGCAGCAGCAGCGGGGAAATCAACCAGTCGAGGGGGGCACCGGCGGTGATCCGCGCCAGGGCCCGTTCGTTGAAGGCCGCCGCTGCCGCCTGGTTGGAGGCCAGGTCGGATTCGGGCCGGCCGGGGATACCGGCCAGGCTGACCCGACCGCTGTGAAGCAGCACGGCCAGCCGCGGCAGAAGATCCTCCAGGGGCTCACCGGCCCGAGCAGCCAGCTCCCCCAGGGTCAAGGGGGTGGTGGCCAGGGTCTGACGCAAGGCCTCACAGAAGCCCAGGTCGATCCCCATCCGTCCCAAGGGGGTGTCGAAGCCGCCATCCTCGGGCCAGGTGCCGGAACGCAGCACCAGCTGCATTTCGGAGAGGGCCTGACGGCGCCAGGCGGGTGCGGGCGTGCAGACCCCGCGGGCAAACAGATCGCGGCGGAAGGTCTGATTGATGGCCAAATCCAGCAGAACCTGCCGCAGGGCTGGATCCTCGGCCTGCTCCACCAGCTCCCGCCGGATCGGATCCAGCATCTCGGGAAAGAGTTCCGGCAGGGTGGCCGAGCCGACTGCGCTCAGGCCATGGGCGGCGCAGAGGCGATGCATCGGGCCGACATAGAGGGGTTGGTGGGCGGCATGGAATTCGCCCTCCAGATAGGAGTCGCCGGCGGCACTTGGCATCTCCTCCAGTGCGGTAGCCAGGTCCGGCAGCGCTATGCCGAGGGGCAGGGGTTCGGTGGCTGATCCCAGAAACGCTTGCAGCCGCCTGGCCGCCGAACGGATCAGGGAACCGCTGGCCACACCGCCAGCCCGGAGTGCCTGCTCCTGAGAGAGCATGGCGAGGGGACTACGGGCCAGCCAGCCCGGATAGGTGTTGTAGGAGCACTGGAATACCCCACCCGGTCGGAGCAGGGCGGCCGCTGCCGCCACCAGCGCCTGCCGCACCTCGGGGCTCACCCAGGCCGCCACGCCATGGGCGAGCACCAGATCGAAAAGCTCGGGCCAGGCGGCTACGGGTCCGCGCTCGGGGCGACCCGCAGCAAAATCACACAGATCGGCCAGAGCGAAGACCACGTTGGCAAGGCCGAGATCCGCGGCCATGGCGTTGGCCGCCGCCACATGGGAAGGATTCAGATCAACGCCATAAAAGCGGCCCTCGGGATGGGCGGCGGCATTGAAAATCAGGTTGAAGCCCTGGCCGCATCCGAATTCAAGGCAATGAAAGCCTGGGGCCGAAGCCGCGGAACCATCCGGAGAAGTGCCTGTGCCGAGATCCAGGCGATGCTGCCCCCCGATCAGGAGAGCCTGGCAGATCCAGGCCACCGTGAGCTCCCGATGGACGAAGGCGCCATACAGGCGCTCATGGGGGTAGCCGTTGGGTTCAGCCATGACCCGAATGACCCTTCAACAAGAGGATCGGCCCACCATGTCGGATCGGGTCGGGCACCGCTACTGATTCAGCTTCAACACCGCCATGAAGGCATCCTGAGGCAGCTCCACCTTTCCTATCGCGTTCATGCGCTTCTTGGCCTTGGCCTGCTTCTGCAGCAATGTCTTCTTGCGGCCGATGTCACCGCCGTAGCACCTGGGGAGCCCAGGGCCGCTATCGTTGGTGCTATCAGAAGCCGACACCATGGCGCAGGTCCTCGTCCGGCAGTTGGATGATCACGTGGTTAGCGCGCTCAGGGCCCGTGCCAAGGCCCAAGGCCTCTCCCTGGAGCAGAGCCTGCGCGAACTGCTCACGGATGCGGTCCGTAGGAACGATTCCCTGCGCGATGAACTCGCGCGCCTGCGCGCCACCACACCGGCCGCAGGCCGCACCCTGGATGTGGCAGCCCTGATCCGCGAAGACCGCGATGGCCGCTGAAGTGCGCGCCTGGGTGGTGGACGCATCGGTGGCCTTTGCCTGGTTTGCGGCGGTGCCCAACTCCGAGCGAGCCGCCCGGCTGTTGGATGCCGAACCCGGCACCCTCCTGCTGGCCCCCGACCTGGTGCTGGTGGAGCTGCTGAACGCGGCCTGGAAGAGCCTGCGGCTGGAAGCGATCACAACCGAACAGTTTCAGATGCTGGCGAGCCGTGCCTCAGAACCATTCAGCACTCTGTTCCCCGCCTCGGCGCTGTTGGCTCGAGCTTCTCACTGGTGCCGGGAGCTTGACCACCCTGCCTACGATTGCCTCTATGTGGCCTTGGCTGAACGGGAAAGAGCCACCCTGATCACGGCGGATCAGCGGCTGCTGCGCAAGCTCCAGGAGCCGCGAGCGGGCCTTCCTGTGGTGATTGATCTGGCCAACTTTTCGGGTTGAACTAGAGGCCTACTGATTCAGCTTCAACACCGCCATGAAGGCCTCCTGGGGCACCTCCACCTTGCCCATCGCCTTCATCCGCTTCTTGCCCTTGGCCTGCTTCTGCAGCAGCTTCTTCTTGCGGGAGATGTCGCCGCCGTAGCACTTGGCGAGCACATCTTTGCGGATGGCGCTGATGCTCTCGGAGGCGATCACGCGACTCCCGATCGAGGCCTGAATCGGAATTTTGAACTGCTGGCGGGGGATGAGTTCCTTGAGTTTTTCCACCAGGCCCTTGCCCACGTTGTAGGCCTTGTCGCGGTGCACGATCGTGGTGAGTGGATCGGCCTTCTCGGCATTGATCAACACATCGAGTCGCACCAATTCATTCTTGCGATAACCGATCAGGCTATATTCCATCGAGGCGTAGCCCTTTGTTCGGCTCTTCATCTGATCGAAGAAATCGGTGACCACCTCCGCCAGCGGCATCTCATAGTGAAGGGTGACGCGATCAGTGGTGATGTATTTCATATCGATGAACTCACCTCGCCGCTCCTGGCACAGCTCCATCAGAGCACCATTGTAAGTGTTGGGGGTGTAGATCTCCAGCTTCACGTAGGGCTCCTCGATCGATTCGCGTTTCTGCGGATCAGGAAGTGTGGCGGGGTTGTCCACCATCAGCTCACTGCCATCGAGCATGTTCACCTTGTAGATCACCGAAGGCGCGGTCACGATCAGGTCAAGGTCGTACTCACGCTCGAGGCGCTCCTGCACGATCTCCATGTGCAACAGCCCCAGGAAGCCGCAGCGGAAGCCGAAGCCCATGGCGCTGCTGGTTTCCGGCTCGTACTTCAGGGCGGCGTCGGAGAGCTTGAGCTTGTCGAGGGCCTCGCGCAGATCCGGGTACTGATCGGCATCGGTGGGAAAGAGGCCGCAGAACACCATCGGCTTGGCCTCGGTGTAGCCAGGCAGCGCCTCGGATGCAGGGTTCGCCAGCAGCGTGATCGTGTCGCCCACCCGGGCATCAGCCACCGCCTTGATCGAGGCGGCCAGATAACCCACCTCACCGGCGTGGAGGCTCTCCACCTGCCGCTGGTCCGGGGCCATCACCCCCACCTCGTCGAGTTCGTAGGTCTTGCCGCTGGCCATCAGCAGCACCTTGTCGCGGCGGGCGATCGTGCCGCTGATCACGCGGAAATACACGATCACACCGCGGTAGGCGTCGTAATAGGAATCGAAGATCAGGGCCCGCAGCGGCTCCTCAATCCGATCCGGCGGCGGCGGCACCCGGTCGACCACCGCCTGCAGAATCTCGGGCACCCCCAGACCCGTCTTGGCGGAACAGGGAATGGCGTTGCTGGTGTCGAGGCCGATGATCGCCTCAATCTCCTCGCTGATCCGCTCGGGATCGGCGCCAGGCAGGTCGATCTTGTTGAGCACCGGAATGATCTCAAGATCGTTCTCCAGGGCCAGATACACATTGGCCAGGGTCTGGGCCTCGACGCCCTGGCTGGCATCCACCACCAGCAGCGCCCCCTCGCAGGCCAGCAGCGAGCGGCTCACCTCATAGGAGAAGTCCACATGGCCGGGGGTATCGATCAGGTTGAGGATGTAGATGAGGCCATCGGCGGCCTTGTATTCCATCCGCGCCGCCTGGAGCTTGATCGTGATGCCGCGCTCGCGCTCCAGTTCCATGTTGTCGAGGAACTGCGCCTGCATGTCACGGGCGGCGACGGTGCCGGTTTCCTGGAGCAGCCGATCGGCGAGGGTCGATTTGCCGTGGTCGATGTGGGCAATGATGCAGAAGTTGCGGATCCGCGCGGCGGGAACGTCGGTCATGGGCGCGAGGGTGCAGAGCGCGGTGGAACGGAGATGGACACGGGAGCGGACGCCGGGACGACCGAGGCGCCATCCCCACGGCCCGCCGATCGGATGGCCGGCCCTCGCCCATGAAACGGGCGGATCGTGGATCAATCCTAGTGAGGAGCCTCAGCCGGCAGTTCGGAACGGGGTCAGACCGGAGCTAAACCTGCTCGCCGCACCAACCGGGGCCGTGAGCAGGGCCTCAAGCTGATCGCGACCGGACGCCCTGCCGGCCTCGTGTTGTGGGCATCTACATCCGCTAGATTGAATCAAGAACGTTCTCGGCAAGACCAAACCGGGTCGCCCCAAGAGCAGAGCCGCTGATGTCACACCAGTTTTCAAGGCGTTTCGGAGCCAGGGGCAACCTGCCGGTGCGCGCAGAGCAGGGCTTTTCTCTGGTGATGGCCTTGCTGCTGGTGCTCGTGGGCCTGTTCAGCACGTTGGCGATCGCCGGCCGCACCCTCAGCAGCCGCCAGAAAGATGAAAAGAGGGGCCAGGGTCAACCCGCACGCGATGCCGCCGAGATCGGCATGACCAAGATCATCGCGGAACTGAATCGCCCCCGCAATCGCCGCCTGCTGGTGAATGCACCCCAGCTGAATGCCAGCGGCAAGACCGTGGCCGACATCCAGGGCGATGCCGACCTGATCAGCCCCTGCGATTCGGTGAACAGCGCCAGCCCGGATCTTTCGGGCAACAGCACGTTCAATAGCGGCAACGTGCTCAATAACGAAGTCACCATTCCCAACACCAGCAGCAAATTGCGCTACAAGCTGGTGGCTGTGAGCAATGGCACCAACAACAACGAACAGGCCGCCGATGGCAGCGCCAATACCTCATTTAACGTGACAGTGGGCAACCCAGGCCCCCCAGGAAGCATCGGTCAGAGCGGCACGATCACCCTCGATGTGCAGGGAAAGCTATACGAAAACAATGTCGAGAGAGGCAGCTACAACCTGCGCAAGACCTATGCCCTGATCCCGAAATGCTGCGGCACTTCCTTCGGGGGCTATACCGGCAGCGGCAGCACCAACGCCTACACACCCACCCTTTGGGGCAACGACAGCGCCGTGTGCGGCGTGGCCTCGGGCTTCGGCATGATCCTGGGCTCCCGGCGGGACCTCACCAGCACCGACACCAAAGGTTCCCTCTCGACCCAGCTGGCGGTGCTGCTGGAACGCACGGTGGGCGGCACCACCACCACCAGCACGATCAACCGCACCTATTGCACGGTGCCCACTGATTCGCCGGTGTCCACCGATTGCCCCCTCACCAGCAGCCTGGCGGTGGTGCTGACCCGTTTGACCCTGAAAAATATCGCTTTGCCGGGGGTTCCCTATCCGGTAGGAACAGGTACGGGCACTTACGTTCGGGCCTCCAACACAACAACCCTCGCTGGACTTCTCGACGGCTCCAGAACCGGCGCCAGCTCCTATCCCACCACATTTCTGAACACCGCCACCTGCACCACTGGAAACAGCTGCGCCGTGAAGGAATTCGCCAGGATGAGGGTGTGCGATGACGCCATCGCGACCGCAGACTGGACGGGAGCCAGCACGCGCTCAGTCAGCAGCGCAAGTACAGGCTTGGTTGGCTGCACTATCAATGTGACGGCGGATGAAACCCTCAACACCAACGATTTCGCCAACTGGAAGAGCGCGGCCACCAACACGCTCAAATGGCAGCTCGGTCGACTCTGTGTCCAGGTTGCCAACTGGGGGGTGAGTGGCAACACGGTGATCTACTGCAATCTCGATAGCCTCACCCTCAGCGGGGCCACCATCACCTTCAACACGGCCGGATCGGCCGCCAATACCTCCATTCCGATCATCCTGAGCTTTCCCAACGGTGGGGACACCATTGCCGGGATCAAAACGATCATCAACTCTGGTTTCTTAGCCTCCGGAGGCATTGTTCAGACCAACAGCCAGCGCACAGCGCCCAGACTGAACGACCTCAGCATCTATGGCTGCGCCATCAACCAACAAATGACAAACACGACACCCTGCCGCTTCCAGTTGATTCAAAGCGGCCTTCTTTCCACATTGCGACTGAGCAATGTTTTCGTTTTCGCGCCTTATACCACCATGCAAGCAAATTTGTCCTTGCTTGCTTTCCGGGGCGCCTTCTGGGGCAACAAACTAAACCAAACCATCTCGGGCAGTCAGTTCATCATCCCCGCCGGCACGGTGGATACCGTGGCCAATGCGTTTCCAAGCTGGACTCCTTCCCAATTGGATCGCGAACAGGATTACGTGGCCAGGAGCGTGATCTCCGTATCCAGTTTTTAGAGCATTTCAGCGTGCATCCCAAGCCCCCGCCTGCCGTGCCCATCCACCCCAGCAGATCTGCAGGGCAAGAAGGATTCACCCTGGTGGAAACCGTGCTGGTGGTGATTGTGCTCACGATCGGCCTCACCGGAATCGCCAACCTCACCTCCCTCGCCAACCGCAAGCAGAGAGAAGCCAACAGCAATAGCAGTGCAGCCAATGCCATCGCCTCCGACATCGCCGAAATCCGCCGCATCAACGACCGCTACACCTGTGGAAGCGTGACCACCACCACCGCCAGCTGCACGATCAGCAGCAGCGATCTCAGCCAAAACGGCTATTACCCCACCTCAACTGCTGGGCAGACCAACTTCAACAATCGCTGCACCTACAACCCTTCCACCTTCGATCTGGTGACCGATCTCGCCACCGCGATCCCCACCAGCAGCTCGGCCTCCTCAGCAGCCCTCACCGCCGCCGGGGTCACCCGCACGATCACCACCAACGCCCAGGCCGGCATGCACCTCTACACCGTGAGCTACAGCTACGGGGGCAGCACCGTGCGAACCCTCAGCCTGGTGCCCACGGCCGCCGCATGGTGTCCCTGATGCGTATCCGCCGGAAGGCTGGCTTCAGCTTGCTCGAATTGTTTGTGATCGTGGTGCTGATCGGCATCCTCTCCCGCACCGCCCTGATCAGCGTGCAGCGCGACCGGTTCGAACGCCAAAGGCAAGCCCTCAACAGCACCGTGCGGGATCTGGCCACCTGGTTCGATCTGATCCGCGCCACGGCCGCCACCGGCACCGTGTGCACCGTGACGATCACCGCCAACGCCTCCCTGACCGCCGGCGCCACCCTGGCCAGCGTGAGCCCATCCGCCTGCGGCAGCAATCTCACCCTGGATCGTGCAGCGGCCAGCCAAACCGGCTCCCTTGCCCTCGCCAACAATCCCAGCGGCACCGCCACGATCACGCTCACCACCAGCGGTGGGGCCCAACCCGGCAGCACCGCCACGGTGAACGGCTACAACGCCGTGGAAGTGGCGCTCAGCTCCACCTCCGCCAACCTGAAACGCTGCCTGGCGATCAGCGATGGCACCGGCAGCCTTCGCCTCGGTGCCGCCAACACCAGCACCGGCTCCTGCTCCTACTCCAGTCCGCTTTGAGCGGCTGCCTCGCCATGGCCCCCCGCAGCACCCCGGTTCACCATCGCCACTCCAGCAACAGCCAGGGTTTCACGATCGTGGAGTTGGTGATCGCCGCCGCGATCGGTGCGGTGGTGATCGGCAGCGTGGCGGCTTACACGCTCATCGAGTTCCGTAGCAACGCCACCCAGGATCTCAACCTGCAACTCAGCGACGAAGGCAAGCGGGCCGCCGACTGGATCGATACCGAAATCAGCCGTGCCTCCGGTTTCGATAACACCACCGTGACCGGCTGCACGGCACCAACCGGCACCTCCCTGGTGGTGAGCATGCGGATTCCGGGCGCCGCCATCCCGGAAGTGAGCTTCTTCTCACCCACCGGGAGCACTGTGGGAGACGTGGTTCGCTGCGGCCCGCCCGTGGTCTGCACAAGTGGCACCGCCTGTCGCATTGATACGGCAGCCACCACTCCCTCCACCTATCTGGTGGCCAGCAGAGCCCGGCTCGCGGTCAACACCACGCTCTCCAGCACAGCCATACGGCAGATCAGTTACACCATCACGGTTCAGAACCTCCCGCAGCTGAGCACCACCAGCCGCAGCGGCTTTGCCGGCGCCCCCACCTACTGAGGCTTCACGCCCCCAGGAGGCGCCATCAACCCTGAAGCGCCCTGCTTAAGCTTCATGCAGCCTGAACCATGAGCCACACCATGAGCAACGAAGCCGTCGCCATTGCTCCAGAAGCCTCCGATCCCCGCGCCCTCACGATCGAGAACGTGGAGCGGGTGCTCGATGAGCTGCGCCCTTATCTGATGGCCGATGGCGGCAACGTGGAGATCGTGGAGATTGATGGTCCGATCGTGAAGGTGCGGCTGCAGGGCGCCTGCGGCTCCTGCCCCAGCAGCACCATGACCCTGAAGATGGGGATCGAGCGCAAGCTGCGGGAAGCGATTCCCGAGGTGAACGAAGTGGTGCAGGTGCTCTGAGCGGATTGAGACCGCCAGAGTCATGACTGGCGAGCCGCCCGGGTCGCCCAAGTGATGGCGGCCCCACACCCATCAGCAACCGCTCAGGATGGCGGGGTTTCCATCCCGGCCACGAACCCGCTGGTTGGGGACCCTGCCCTTTCCCTAGCCACGGCTTGGCGCGCAAAGGCCTCAAAGCCCCGCACATAATCGAGCCGGTCGTAAAGGCGGGCCTTCGCCTTGGCGGCGATCTCCTCCCGCAGCCGGCTGCGACGGCTGGCATCCGCCATCAGCGCCACCGCGCGCTCCACATACTCCTCGGGGGTACGAGCGACCGGAGGATCGTTCACCTCCATCAGGCGGTAGGCACCCGCCACATAGCGGGAGCGCAGGAAATCGCCCTCAAGGGTCAGCATCGGCGTGCCGGTGTGGATCGTTTCGTAGAGGGTGATGCCGCTGCCGAAATGGAAGGGATCGAGCAGCACATCCAGACAGCTGCCCAGGGCCAGGAAATCACGCCGATCCATGCGCGCGAGCATCAGCACCCGATCCCGCGCTGTGGGGGCCGTGCGGGCCAGGCGGTCCAGGTAGAAGCTTGTGAGGGCAGGGAGATCCTCCTCCACATACACGAACAGGGATTCCGGAACAGCCCTGGCAATGGCCTCCAGGGCGAGATCGAAGTCGGGATGGAATTTGTCGAGCCGGTGCAGGCAACCCCAGAGGGGAAGGTCGGGCGGCAGCATGTAGTAATCGCGGCTGCGCTCCACCGGATCAAGAGATTCGGAGAGATAACAGCAGGGCAGACCCGGCAGCCTCACCAGGGTTTCGCTGTACTGATCCTGGGCCTGGGGGGGCTCCGCCAGATCACCGGAAATGTAGTAATCGATCTCAGGCAGGCCGGAGGTCTGCGGCACCCCCCAGCCGGTGGCTTGGACCGGCGCCACCCGCTTGCTGGCCAGCATGGTGATGAAGGGATGCATGCCGATATCGGTATAAAACAGCAGATCGAGATTCAGATCCTTCAGGGTGTCACTGGCATCCTGCAGTGATGGAGGGAGGGTGACCGTGCTCGCACACCAACTCTCAAGCCTGCTGCTCACCGCATCCTTGGGGGTGGAAGCGAGGTGAACCAGCACCAGCTCAAATTGCTGGGAATCAAGATGACGAATCAGCCCCTCAAAGGCTCTGGCATTGCTGTGTTGATGAAAGAAAGCTGAAACCAGGCCGATCCGGATCCGTGACGCCCCGACGGCCAGGCTCCCGAGCATGGACTGATCGGAATGAAGCGAAAGCTGCCGTGGTGGCTTGGATTCAGGAACGGGGTATTTGGACGTGATCGCACTCACAATCAGACGGCCATACCGCTCCATCAGAGCACGGTCATCGTGATTGTGGTAAATGAGATAAAAGGGATGGCAGACCATCACCGTTTTGGTGTCCAATGCCGCCGAACGTCGATCCTCAGGAAGGTTGGCGAGCTCCTCCTCAAGCTGGCGCAACCCCTCCTCACAACGCTGCCGGCACCAAGCGATCTGCTGCTCGGATTCCGCCACCAGCGGCAGCACAAAGAGATGATTCAGCCGCAGCAGCACGGAATCGGGCTGCAGGGCCAGTGCCTCGCCGTGCCAGTGAATGGCTTCATTCACATAGCCAACGTTGCGGAACAGATGGCCCAGCTCCGTGCGGCAGGAGGCATTGGCGGGCGCCAGTTCGGCCGTGCGGATGAAGGCGGTGATCGCGTCGCCATAGCGACCGACCCGAGCGAAGGTCTGGGCAAGACGCTGCCAATACGCAGCATGGTCCGGTTCCTGCTTGATGCCTTCCTCCAGGCATCGATGGGCCTCTTGGAACTGGCTGCGGCCCACCAGGCGATCAACCAGGATCATGCGGCTGGAGCGATCGGCAGGCCAATGCTCCAGCCAGGTTTTCAGCCGATCTTCTGCCGACTCCGGTCCGCCTTGGGCTTCGATCAGAACCAAAGCCCTCTTCAGCTGGTGTGCCGCGGCGCGCTCCAGCCCCATCGCCGCCAAGCGCTCCGCCAGCGCCACGGTGACATCACCGGAACGATCGTGCCGGCTGAGGCGCGAGAGCTGCCGCAGATCAGCAGGCGGATCGAAGGGTGAATCCTTCAAGTCGCCAGGGAAGACGTCAGGCCCCGACAACGGCGGTTCCTGGGGTTGTTGATCGGGGAACACGGCGTCAACGGGTGCGGATCCGACCGGAATCCCCAGACGGGAAAGACGGGCTGGTTCGAGACTATCGACACCTAGGCTGCCGCCAAGCCGCATTCCGACCGTGCTGGACCAGCGACTGCTGCGCGACGACCCGGACCTGATCCGTCGCCAGCTCGCCCGCCGCGGCCTGGAACTCGATCTGGCCGGGCTTCAGCAGATCGCTCTCCAGGAAAGAGATCTGGAGGAAAAGCGCAGCAGCCTGCAGGCCGAAGGCAACCGCATTGGCCGGGCGGTGGGAGAACAAATCCGCGCCGGGGCGAGCCCGGATGGTCCTGAGGTGGCCGCGCTGCGGGAGCAGGGCAACAGCATCAAGCACGAGGTGGCCGGCCTCGAAGAGGAGGAGAAGCTTCTGGAGCACAGGCTGCGGGAGAAGCTGCTGGTGCTGCCCAACCTCCCTTCGGAGCAGACCCCCGAAGGCCGCAGCGAAGCGGACAACATCGAAGTGAAACGCTGGGGGACACCTCGCCGCGCCGAGGAGGGTGAAACGCTCGAGGAGCACTGGCAAATCGCCGAACGGCTCGGCCTGGTGGACACGGAACGCTCGGTGCGCATCGCCCAGAGCCGCTTCGTGACCCTGTTGGGCCAGGGTGCCCGCCTGGAGCGGGCCCTGATCAACTTCATGCTGGATCGCCATGCCGCCGCCGGCTATCGGGAGGTGCTGCCGCCGATCCTGGTGAACACCGCCAGCCTCACCGCCTCAGGCCAGCTGCCAAAATTCGCCGAGGAGAGCTTCCGCTGCGCCGAGGACGACCTCTGGCTCACCCCCACCGCTGAGGTGCCGCTCACCTCCCTGCACCGCGATGAGGTGATCGCCGCCGAGCAGCTGCCGCTCCGCTACACCGCCTACACCCCCTGCTTCCGCCGCGAGGCCGGCTCCTACGGCCGCGACACTCGCGGCCTGATCCGCCTGCATCAGTTCAACAAGGTGGAGATGTACTGGTTCACCCGCCCGGAAGAGTCGGACACGGCCCACGAGCAGCTCACCCGGGATGCCGAGGGGATCCTTGAGGCCCTAGAACTTCCTTACCGGCGCATCGAGCTCTGCGGCGGCGATCTGGGCTTCTCGGCGGCCCGCACCTACGACCTGGAGGTGTGGCTGGCCGGCGCCGGCGCCTTCCGCGAGATCTCAAGCTGCAGCACCTGCGCCGATTTCCAGGCCCGCCGCGCCGCCATCCGCTTCCGCGATGGCAAAAAGACCCGGCTGGTGCACACCCTCAACGGCAGCGGCCTGGCGATCGGCCGCACCATGGCCGCCCTGCTGGAACACGGCCAGCAGGGCGATGGCAGCGTGCGGCTGCCCCCTGCCCTGATCCCCTATTTCGGCGCTGACCGGCTGACGGCCGAGGCCTGAGCGGCACGCGCTGCACCGACCGTCCAGGTTCGCCGCCGCCAATCGCCTGCAGGGTCCGGGCTCAGCGGGGGCACGGGCGGACCGAAGCTCCGGCCGGCCGTCATTCAAGGTGCCAACACCCCAGAATGGGCCGATTGAACGGCGTCTTGAATGGGAGTTCTCACCGCCCTTGCCATCCTGGCGGGGTTGATTGTGGTCCATGAAGCGGGCCACTTTTTGGCGGCCACCTGGCAGGGAATCCGAGTGAGCGGCTTCTCGGTGGGCTTCGGGCCAGCCCTGCTGCAGCGCACGCGGCGCGGTGTGGTGTACGCGCTGCGGGCGATCCCCCTGGGGGGCTACGTGGCCTTTCCGGACGACGACGAGGACAGCCCCTTCCCCGCCGACGACCCCAACCTGCTGCGCAACAGGCCCCTGCACCAGCGGGCCCTGGTAATCGCCGCCGGTGTGATCGCCAACCTGCTGCTGGCCTGGGCCGTGCTCGTGGCCCAGGGGGTGGTGCTGGGCATCCCGGCGGGCTTCAGCACCACCCCCGGCGTGCTGGTGGCCGGGGTTCAGGGCGGCCAGCCCGCCGCCGCCGCCGGTCTGCAGGCCGGTGATCGGATCGTGCAGGTGGGTGATGCGCCGCTGGCGGGAGGCCAGCAGGCCGTAGCCGATCTGGTGGAAACCATCCGCTCCTCGGCGGGCCAGGGCCTGGCCATCCAGGCGGAACGCAACGGCCAGCGGCTGAATCTGAGCCTCACCCCCACCGACCTCGGCGGCGTGGGCCGGATCGGCGCCCAGCTCCAACCCAACGGCAGCGAGGTGTTCCGCCGCGCCCGCGGGCCGCTCGAACCGATCCGGCAGGCCAACCACGACGTGCTGGCTCTCACCCGACGCACGGTGGAAGGCTTCGGCAGCCTGATCACCCATTTCGGTGAAACGGCCGGCCAGGTTTCAGGCCCCGTGAAAATCGTGGAGATGGGCGCCTCGCTGGCCCACCAAGGCGGTGCCAGCCTGTTCCTGTACACCGCCCTGATCTCGATCAACCTGGCGGTGCTCAACGCCCTGCCGCTGCCGATGCTGGATGGCGGCCAACTCGCCCTGCTGCTGATTGAGGGCCTGCGCGGTCGCCCCCTGCCGCAGCGCTTCCAGATGGCCTTCATGCAGTCGGGCTTTGTGTTTCTGGTGGGGCTGAGCCTGGTGCTGATCGTGAAAGACACCAGCCAGCTGCCGGCCATCCAGCAGCTGCTTGGGCACTGAACCCATCCGCACCCATCTGGAACGATCCCGCCCGATGAGCTTGCGGACCACACGCTAAGGTTGTTAGTCCCCCTATGTCCTGAGCACCCGGCCGCATGGCGAAGAAGTCGATGATCGCGCGCGATGTCAAGCGCAAGAAAATGGTGGATCGCTTCGCCGCCAAGCGCACCGCCCTCCAGGAGGCCTTTGAGGCCGCCGCCGATCCCATGGAGCGGCTCGAAATCCACCGCAAGATCCAGGCCCTGCCGCGCAACAGCGCCCGTGTCCGCCTGCGGAACCGCTGCTGGGCCACCGGCAAGCCCCGCGGTGTGTACCGCGACTTCGGCCTCTGCCGCAACCAGCTGCGCGAGCGGGCCCACAAGGGTGAACTCCCCGGCGTCGTGAAGTCCAGCTGGTGAGTGGAGTGGCTGGCGGCGGGATCCTCCCCGATCCCCGCCGGCCTTCCGAACACTGGCCGATCGACTGGTGGATTCAGGCCTACGCCAGGGGATGGTTCCCCATGGCCGATGAATCCCAAAACGGTCTTTCACTCTGGCGGAGTCGCTCCAGGGCGCTCATGCCACTGGATCAGCCAGTTCCCGTACCGCGCTCCCTGCGGCGCTGGCTCAACCGGGATGGTTTCACCTTGGGGCTCAACCGGGCCTTCGACAGGGTGCTGCACGACTGTGGCGACCGGCCCGACACCTGGATCAACGAAGAACTCCGCCGGATCTACCAACGCCTTCACAGGGCCGGATGGGCCCACAGCGTGGAAGTCTGGGAAGGTGAAGAGTTGGCCGCCGGCCTCCTGGCGATCGGCATCGGCAGCTGCTGGATCGGTGAATCGATGGTGCACCACCGCAGCAATGCCGGAAACGTGATGCTCGTGTGGCTGATCGAAGCGCTGCAGAAGGGCGGTTTCAGCCTCTTCGATGTGCAGCTCAGCAACCCCCATCTCAACCGTTTCGGTTGCCGTGAGATCAGCGATGCGGCCTACACAGCCCTGCTCCGCCCAGCCCGCAGCCGCTCCGCCACCCTGCGGCTGGGTGACACCGCCATCCACTGTGAAGGCTGGATGCGAGAATGAGTCGGACAACAAAAGGACATAAATCCAAGTGCAAGGACAAACGCAGTCGATCTCCTTCGATGGTCGGGAGATCCGACTGACCACCGGTCGTTTCGCCCCCCAAGCAGGGGGTTCGGTGTTGGTTGAGTGTGGCGATACCGCGGTTCTGGTCACCGCCACCCGCTCCGGCGGCCGCGAGGGCATCGATTTCCTCCCCCTCACCTGCGACTACGAGGAGAGGCTCTACGCCGCTGGGCGCATCCCCGGCAGCTTCTTCCGCCGTGAAGCGCGCCCCCCCGAGCGGGCCATCCTCACCACCCGGCTCATTGATCGCCCGCTGCGGCCCCTGTTCCCCTCCTGGCTGCGGGACGACATCCAGGTGGTGGCCACTGTGCTTTCGCTCGATGAGCGCGTTCCCCCCGACGTGCTGGCCGTGACGGGCGCTTCCATCGCCACCCTGCTGGCCAAGATCCCCTTCGCCGGCCCGATGGCGGCCGTGCGGGTGGGCCTGCTGGGCGACGACTTTGTGCTCAACCCCAGCTACCGCGAGATTGAGCGGAGCGAGCTTGACCTAGTGGTGGCTGGCACCCCCGCCGGTGTGGTGATGGTGGAGGCAGGCGCCAACCAGTTGCCCGAGCAAGATGTGATCGAGGCGATCGATTTCGGTTACGAAGCCGTGGGCGAACTGATCAAAGCCCAGCTCAAGCTGCTCAGCGACCTGGGTATCGAGCAGGTGATTCCAGAGTCCAAGGTGGAAGATCCAGCCCTGCCCTCCTTCCTGGACAAGGAATGCGCCAAGCCGATTGGTGAAGTGCTCAAGCAGTTCAGCCAGACCAAGGCCGAGCGCGATGGCAAGCTCGATGTGATCAAGGCCGCCGTGGGCGAGAAGATCGCCGCCCTCAAAGACGACGACGCCGTCAGGCTGGTGGTGTCTGGCAACAGCA
>Ga0114973_10001120_pt1 | contig 20172 bp, 20 predicted proteins | sample M_140807_MF_Meta_FD_87025 | JGI IMG/M metagenome (GOLD analysis project Ga0114973, IMG submission 87025) | Freshwater microbial communities from Lake Montjoie, Canada to study carbon cycling - M_140807_MF_MetaG | ecosystem: Environmental > Aquatic > Freshwater > Lake | place: Lake Montjoie...
TCAAAAAGAGAATTGGGATTAAATTCGTTTAGTTTTGCGGAAAGATTCCAGCATTGAGTTAAGTCAATTTGAAAGCCGGGTAGCGAGTAAGTTTTCACGCCATTTTCTCCATTTCTCGCGCAAGTACCAGTTTCTGAATCTGATTGGTGCCCTCAACAATTTGAAGAGCTTTGGCATCTCTGAAGAATCTTTCCACTTCTTCTTCTTCTTGAGCTCCACGTTCCCCTAAAAAATGAACTAGGTCGTGACTTACTTCCATCGCTAGATCAGAACCGAGAAGCTTAATTTGCGAGGCAAGTATTTTGATGTCCTGAGCTTGATCTTTGAGTTCAGAAGCCGTTGTGATGAGCATCTTCACCGCTTGAAGTCTTGCATAGTATTCGCTGAACTTCTGAGCCACCGCATCTTTGAATTGGCAATGTTTTCCGAAATCCCCATTAAGCTCTTTTTGCATTCTCTCGATAGCTGCAGTTGCGATTCCTGTCCCGCAAGCTCCAATGCCTATTCTGCCGGCATCGAGCTGTGATAGAGCCACCGCAAAACCATCTCCTTCTTTCCCTAGGCGATGTTCTTCGGAAATAAAACAGTCCTCAAAGATAAGTTCTGTCAAAGCTGATGCTTTGAGACCTAATTTTTTTTCCTTTTTTCCGATTCTAAAGCCCGGTGTGTTTTTAGTGACCAGAAAGGCAGTGATGTCTTTGGTTTTATGTTCTCCAGTGCGGGTCATGACTAAGTAGAGATCGGCGTCCCCACCGCTGCTGCACCAACATTTGGTTCCGGTAAGCCGGTACCCGCTTTGAACTTTGGTCGCTTTCAGGTTTAATCCAGCAGCATCACTTCCCGATTGCGGTTCGGAGAGAGAAAAAGCTCCGAGCCATTCTCCTGAAGTGAGTTTGGGTAGGTAGTTTTCCTTCTGTTTTTCATTACCAAAAGCAAGAAGACCTCCCATGACTAAATTGGTGACTGCAACGGACACTGAGAAAGCGATGGGACCTCTAGCCATTTCTTCAATTACCCCGTAATGGCATCGATAAGAAGCCCCGCCTCCGCCATATTCTTTAGGAACACTCAGAGCAATGAGCCCCTCTAGACCAAATTTCTGAAAGACATCTCGGCGAAAAAGTTCCTTTCTGTCATCCGAAAGAGCTGTAGGCAGTATATGTTGGCGATAAAGTGATTCAGCTTTTTTTCTCGAAGCCGATTCGTCCAGTTTTAAAGGGGGGAAGAAGGTTAAGGCCACAGAAATCACTTCTCCTTAAGGTTTAGCAGCGATTTAGCAATGATGATTCGCATGATTTCATTGGTGCCGGCACCGATCTCAAGAAGTTTTGCATCCCTCATGTAACGTTCTACCGGGTATTCTTTCATGTATCCTGCCCCACCTAGAAGTTGAATCGCTTCGAGCCCTGCTTTGGTTCCCATCTGAGCGGTAAAAAGTTTGCACTTCGCACCCAGGGAGGGGTCCATGTCCCCCGAGTCAAATCTTTGGGCTGCTGCATAGCAAAGCGCTCTGCCTGCATCTAATTGAGCCGCCATTTCGGAAATTCTTTCCTGTACCATTTGGAAATGGGCCAGGGGTTTTCCAAATTGGGATCTCTCTTGAACAAAACGGCTCGAATAGCTGAGACAAGCTGCAGTTATGCCGAGTGAAATTCCTGAAATAGTGATGCGTTCAAGATTTAAATTTTTCATCATGTGGGAGATGCTGTCGTTCTCTTTGCCGATTAAATTTTCAGCAGGAACTTCGCAGTCGATAAAAGCTAACTCTGCTGTCGGCGAGGCCCGCATTCCCATCTTTTTTAATTTTTTACTTACTTTGAAACCAGGAAATTTACTTTCTACAATGAAAGTGCTCACATCTTTTCGAGAGGGACCGGTTTTAGCGTAAACTACAAAAATATCCCCGTCAGGACCATTAGTGATGTAAGTTTTAGAGCCATTTAAAATATATTTATTCCCTTGTTTAACGGCTCGGGTTTGAAGCCCTAAAGCATCACTGCCGGCTTCCGGTTCAGTCATGGCCATAGCGCCTAGCCATTCGCCAGAGATGAGTTTGGGAAGGTATTTTTGTTTCTGAGATTCCGATGCACTAGCATGAATATTATTCACACATAAAATCGAGTGAGCCAAATAGGAGAGGGTCGTAGAGGCACAGGCCTCAGCCAACTTTTCCATGACTAGAGTGGCTTCAAAAGCCCCGAGGTTAGCTCCACCATATTTTTCGTCGGCTGTAATTCCCAGAAGACCCAACTCTGCCATTTTTTGAAAGGCCACTTCATTAAAGCCCTCTTTTTCGTCGAGTTCTTCAGCTTTAGGGGCTAAATGTTCTTTAGCTAAAGCGGTTACTGATTGGATGAGTAGTTTGTGTTCTTCGGTAAAAGAAAACATAAGTGTCCGTCCTAGTTAGTAGCCGTAGGTTCGTTAGAACCTTCGGTATTTAAACGACGTTGGTGAGAGGTTCCAAAACGAAGCCGTCGAATCAGAAGCTCTTCAATCTCAATCTTTTTTGTCATGTTTTTAATTTCGTCTGTGAAAGGAGTGAGTTCCGACAAGCTGAGATCTCCTTTTTGCATTCGATAGAAAGTCTCTTCCCCCAGGCGGGTGAAAAGTTTTTTTCGTTCGGATAAAAGGTATCCCCCTTTGACCATCAGGATTCCGATCCTCCAGGCGCGAGTAAACCAAAATCGGACGATATCAACTTGGGTGATAAACCACTCGAGTTTATTTAGAGCATAGTCGGAAGCCGCTTTTCCCGATTTGGGATGATCTGTCTGAATCGGTTCGTTCACAAGTTTTGTCCCCTTTCCAGGTCCTATATTTTTACCCTTCCTGAAGGGGGCTTTCAAACTGTTTTTGTGGCTGTGGGGCTAGATGGCAGAAATAAGAAAGGGCCGGACGAACCAGCCCTTTTTTAATGATTTTTTGATTCAAGAAGCCTTGAGGAAAGGGACCTTTTCCCCTGGATACCAGTTTTTGCTGAGTTGTCGGTATTTTTTGGTCTCTTTTTCTACAAGCTGCTCATACCGGCGGCTGTGCTGTGTCAAAACTTTGTTAATGAAGTTGTAATAATGCTTGTAGAGATGACCACCCATGAAGTTTGTATACCAATCGCTGGGGCAGTGTGTGCCGACTGTGAAGCGTTTGTTAAATTTGTTTATTTCAGCAGTCATGAGGTTGAACCACTCATTGGCTTCTGAAGCGTGAATGAAATTTCCGACAAAAATGGGTTTATTTCCACCATTTGTAAATCCGGCCTCCCAGCCTGTTCCTAAATCTTTTAAATAAGCTGTGAATCCATTTTTCCCATTTTTGTATGTTTTAACTTTCATGATTGCTCCTTGAGTGTGAAAAAAAGCTCGCTACTTCGACGGTGATGAGCGAACTGATTTTCTTATCGGAACGTCATGAAGAGATGTGAGTGGAGAGTCTCTCACAATTAAGGATTAAACGGGTCACAAGGAGTTTTGTTAGATTGTGATATTTTTGCCTCTTTTAAGAGCTTTAGAGCCTCATCTTCTTTGACCTCTTTATAGTCAGTTAAATTTGTTCCGCATCGGACGGTCAGTTTGTCGTCTTTGAATAAGATATCGCTAGCGTCTTTGACCGGGCTTTTATTGAATTCGGCTCTGGGTTCGGCGAAGTCAAAAGATAACGATTCATCAACACCGGTGTACCGGGGATCTTTAAATCTCAAATGGAAGCTGCTTCCTGGATTTCCAGCAAATCCCGCCCCACTCACCCGACTAATTGATTTTCCGTCCCCAATAAAAATATTTTCTCCCATCGCTTTTGGGTCCATCAGAAGGAAATGGCCATTGCTATCGGAAAAGACCTGTAGGTTCATTTTATCGAGCGATTCTGTAGCCTCACTTTGGGGTGGTGCTGAAGAATCAATAGGATGGTTTTCTGTGGGCGGAGTGGATTTGGACTCCTTGTTGTGAGTGCCCGAGTTCTGCGAAGTTGCAGGATTTTGCGAAGGTAGATTCTCGTTTGGTGTTTTGTCAGAAATCCCTCCGTCAAGTGTGTGGCCCGGAACGTTGGGATTTTGGCCTAATCCACCGGCAATTCCTCCCTGAAATCCACCCGCTATACCGGGTTGGTTAAACTCGGAGTTCAAAGCTCTCTGGGCTATAGCGAATCCTCTTGAGTTGGGGCACTCTCCAGCTTCAACTCGCAGGGCCCAGTCTCGATACATAGCTAGGACTTGCGAAGAGGTGTTGAAATCGGCCGGAACAAGTTGTCCGGTGGTAAAATCTTTAACCAAAACCTCTCCATGATCCCCGATAAAAATGGGGTTGTTACCAATAAATAAAAAGCCGCCCCTATCGTGAACTCTGCCACCGAGCGAGTTAAAAGCCCCCACAGTGTTGAAGGTTGGGCCTAAATTAGCACTATTGTTGATTGAAGAGCCTCCGAGGGCATCGGTGGGGTTAAAAGTATCAAAGGTCCGAGAGTCGAAAGTGTCATTGCTTTGAGTGCCGTTCGGAAATGGGCTGCGAAAAAGAGGAAAGTTGGATTGGCATGAGCCATTGGAACAACTTCCTTGGGGAATACTGCGATTCCCGCATCTGTTGCCGCGACACGGCTTACCCCAGCTCAATGTTGAAAAAATTAGAACAAAAAATAATATTAAAAATGATTTCACAGTTCCCCCCAGTGAAAATCAAAAATACCCCGTACACTTGATGTTGCTGCAGATTGGATACCAAAAGGGCAAAAACAGCCCTAGCGCGGGGCTAAACTCTTTTCTTGTAGATACTTACTTATGGTGTCAGGGAAACTTCAATGGCGGCCTATTCAGAGTGGCTACGGCTAAGAGGGGTAGGGGGTGTATATTCTTTTGACAGTCTTTAAGCTGTGAAGGCAAACTATTATCCCTATGATACAAGCCTGTTCCCACTTAGTGATTTCAGCTTCTGACGTCGAAAGAATGAGACGATTTTTCGAAGCTCTTTTTATCGTTTCCCCTCATTTTTTTAATGAAGAGTTTTGTGAATTTGTTTTGCCTAGCAAGTTTCGAATTGCTTTTTTTAAACCGGTGGGAAAAGCCGCTCAATTTTTTTCACTTCCCCAGGAAAGATCCCAAGTTTCATACGGTGTGACGGTTCAAGATGTGGATGTGGTTTATCAAAGGGCTTTAGAAATGAAATTGAACGTGAGTGGCCCACCTAAAGATCATCCTTGGGGAGAGAAAAGTTTTCTAGTGATCGATTCTGAGAATAACCGATGGGAAGTGACTCAGTCCCCTTCAAACGACGGGATGTTGGTCAACCTCGAGAAATAGTAAGATCAATAATATTTCAGCATGTCAGCTTCGGCCATAAAAAGGGGCAAATTCGAAGTGTTAAAACGTAACCGGCCGAAGTTGTAAACTTGATCCAAAGCTGCTTGAGTTGCCCGAATGAGAGGAATCTCTAAGGCCAGATCTGCCCCCTCTAAAACCTGTTCCAATTTTTTAATGGCCTGATTTTTTTCGCCTCGATCAGCATATATTCTACCCAAGTAATAATGGCCCAAGAGTTGGTAGTGGTGATATTTAAGTTTTTCGCAAGCGGCTAGGCTTGCCTCAGCACTAGAAAGATCCTGATTTTTTAATGCCATGATGGCCGAGACAAACTGATAGGCTGCATTGCTTGGATCTAGTGCGACCACCTGTTTTAGAATTTGAGAGGATTTTTGTGTGTCCAGTTCCGATTCGTGGGCTATTTTGGCTTCGATAAAAAGCTGCTCCGCTTGGGCCAGAGAAGGGAAATTGATTGAGTAAGATTTGTTTTCGAAAGAAGAAAAGGGTTCGGAGCCAAAAGTGTCGGGGTTGAACTCTTCGACCGTAGGGACTTCAACATAAGTAGACTGAGAAACCGGCGCCCAACCATCGGCCACATACACTTTGTGGCGGGCGGTATCGAAGACAGAACTGGAAAGAGTGGTGTGGACAGCTACGACATTCACCAATCCTCTAACTTCATGATGGATCGGATCCCATTTGTCTGACAGGATATCGACGGCTTCCTGCACTCCGATCTCTCCCTGTTTCTTTTCGGCCATTTGCTCTACTCTCAGCCGACGCGCCTTCGAGTCTTCATTAATTGTAGCATTGAGGTCTAAGTTAAAAGCTGCCATTTCGGGCGAAACATAGTGATTTGTTTGTACGTGCAGATCCCCTTCATCTTCCCGTACAAAGAGATTGTGGTTTGAGAGCTCTATGGAGGCGTGTCTTTTCTCTTTAGCACTCACTAGAGTGTAGGTCCATCCAGCTGCTGGTTTGTTTTGTTCAAAAATATGAACCGCTTCATCAAAAGTTTTTGCGTCTTTGAGAACTTTCTGTCCCACAAAGAAAACGGGATTCCCTTTTTCAGACACATCGAGAGTAGGCACAGTGTGGACTCCTAGGAACAAGCCGGACTCATTGTAACCAACCACACCCGCCATGTGGAGACCTGCTGAGGAGACGGCCATATATTTTTGAGACCCATCAGAGGGTTGAAAATAGATAACCGTTGGAAAACGATCGAAAGAACCATTCAAAGGATAGTCGGTGTTCCTGCCGATGATATAATCTCCGCTTTTTGTATAAGTTCCATAAACTGAAAAGTCCGTGCATTCGTTAATGGGGGTCGCGAAAGCGCTTTCAGATTTGAAGAGCTTTTTTCCTGCCATCTGTTTCCCCAAAATGACCTGAAGAGTTTCCGGACCGTAAGCTGCGTGAATAACATCATCGAGTTTTATCCCCGAGCCCTCAGACAGTCCATAGGCATCTTGCATAAAACGGTCGGCATCACCGCCGTTGGCTCTGATTCCGTTTTGAAGCATCGTATCGGTAATAGTTCGGTAAAAATATTTGATCACAAAATCGGTGACAAAAGGGATTTCAGGAAGTGATGTTTTGACCGTGTTATCCACTATAAGTGCTACTTGAGGAAGGGCCCCTTTCAAGATCTCCTGTTGAAGAAGCTTTCCGTGTTGAAAGGCCATTTCGAAAGAGTCGCCTTTCAGGGAAAGTACATAAAGGCCATTGCGTCGAAACATCTTGGCTTCGCCGAAACTTCTCGAACCATCGGGAAGAGATTCGACTTTAAGTGAGTAAAGAGAAGAATATTTTTCCTTAATCGATTCGGGAGTCTGATACCCGAAAATAGAAAAAGTAGCCAAAACGGTCACTAAAAAAACTAATCGCATCATGAGTCCTCCCTGATTATGTTCTTTTCGTCATAAATAGCTTAATTCTTGACTGGCCTGCTGAGTCACTCTGCGGATAAAACTTCAGTCCATAATCAATATTTCCGAAAAGACAGATATGGCTAACTGGCACATAAGATTGAAAAATAAAGTGGTTTTTGCTTTCCTTATTTTATTTATTTCCCAAGGCCTTTGGGGCGTGATGGTGCCTCGAGATGAAAACGGAAAAAAATGCCTTAAGACCCTAGGAAAACTTTCAGCTGAACCACTTCGCCCCAAAGGCACTGAAGTTCAGGAAAAATATTTCGAGCTGATCGATCGAGTTGCCAAAGAACTTAAACGTTCAAAAAAAGATTTTAAAAATCCCGTTTTGTGGAGACAAAAAACTGCAGCTAGTGGATTGCCTGGTCTCGATCTTCCAGAGGAGGTAGGGGGGGGAAATCTACCTGCCTCTGAAATGCTAAAGATCTTTGAGTACGCTGGAAGGTACACATTGAATTTGAGAGATGTGCCAGGAGGCGGTCATGCGAGAGCTCTTCTCCTCTCAAAAACACCAGAGGCGAAAAAGATACTAGAGCAAGTGGCTAGAGGGGAAGGGTATGTAGCTATTGCTATTACGGAGCCCGATCATGGCTCAAATATCAGGGGCATGACGAGTACTGCCGAAAAAGTTCCCGGTGGTTACAAGATCACAGGAGAAAAACTCTACAATGCGAGATTGACCTCGGCTTCACATATTGTGGTTATCACTCAGGCTCCAAATCAAAAAAACGGTGAGATGGGTAAGTTAAATGCATTCGTGATCCCGAGTGATTACCCAGGGTTGAAATTTAAAACTCTCAGCACTCCAGCATTGCGAGGAAATTCATTTGGAGGGGTGGCTTTCGACGATCTTTTTATTCCTGATAAATTTCGCATTGGTGAAGATGGGGAGGGGGGCAAGTTATTTAACGAACATTTCACTTATTGGAGGATGATGCAGACATCAGCCGGTCTGGGAACGGCAAAGAAAGCCCTTGAGATGGCCGCTGAACGTATGAAGAATCGTGAAGCTTTCGGAGCCCCTATTGCAAAATATACCCATCTTCAGCAGGAGTTGGGACGCAGAACCAACGAGTTAGACCAGTTGAGTGTTTATTTGGAAAAAACGGCCGAATATTTTGATAAAGGTGACTATGCTAAAGCGGCAGAGATGGCCGCGGGAGCCAAAGCAACTGGAGTCGATGCCGCTTATGGTGCCGCCGAGTTTGCCATTCGCGTTCATGGGGCCTATGGGATGAGCAATAAGACCGATCTAACTAAAAGGCTTATGGATCTTATGGGGCTTAGGATTGCCGACGGGGCCTCGGACGTTCTTATTAGCGACTACGTCAGAAAAGTCTATGGGCAAGAATATTGGGACTTAGCTTTTGAGAACCCTAAAGAGTGAGAGTTCTTTTTATGAGATTTTTCTTTGTTTTGTGCGCGGCCGTTTTTTGCTTGGCTCAAACCGGCTTTTCCAATTCCTGCCCGGAGAAACTTCACGCACTCATAAAATCTCCAACAAAAGTTTCCTCTGAGATCTACACCGAACTTCAAAAACTCAAGCCTAACGGTAGTACATTTTTAGCGCACCAAAGCGACTTTGATGATTACATCAAAGAAAGTGGGGGTGGGGCCTGTGCTTCGGCTACAGCTTTTAATTTGCTTCAAGGGTTTAGAGTGATGAGCGGGCAAGAGGTCTTAGACCCTAAGCCAGTATTGCTTGAAGCTTTTAAAGAGATTCCGGAACTTCTCGACGGCAGAGTCACTAATCCTCAAATGGTGACTCTATTGAAACACTTTGAAAAGTATCTTCCGAATCACAAAATTGATATTACCGTTGAGCGAGGGCCCATTTCTCAACAGCCGGGGATTGAGTTTGCTGGGAAGCTTTGGGAAAATTTCGATCTAGAAAAAGTGAAAGTGAATCCCAATGAATTGAAGATGCTTATTTACCGGGTTAAGGATTCGACCGGAAAGGTTTTGGGTCGTCATTTTGTCGTGCTAAAAAGTCGAGAAGAAGGGAACGAAGTTGTTGTTATCGATCCTAATAATCCCGCTAAAAAAATAAGCTGGGAGCTGAAAGAGATTGAGGATCCCGAGCAAAAATCTTCTGAGATAAGGTTAGTGCGTCCTGGCAACGCGCCAACGCGAGGAGAGATGACTTTGGATTCCTTTTTTACGCTTACGATTAAGGAAAAGTGAGAAAAAGGTACCAGCTTCCTTTTGATACTTTATTTGTATCAAAAGGAAGCTGGTACCTTTTAGTACCTTTTATTCTACTGGCAACTTGAATTTGGTACCTTTTATTCCTCTCGAATCGTTACCTTTTCCACCGTGATTTTTTCCACTGAAACCAAATATCGACGAGTAGCATCCGGCAAATGGCCCCACATTTTGATGGCGATGTAGATACTCAAAACGGCAAAAGGCACTAGGAAAATGGGCCAATAGAGCCAGCTGTGACCTGTCAAGTAGCCCAAGGAAACCGATTGGAGGCCTGTTCCCAAGTAAACAAAGCCATCTGTGATTCCCGAGGCTGTCGCAGTGAGTTTTCTCCCTCCAAAGTCAGCTGCAGCTGTTCCTGACATGAGCGAGTGAATAGCAATGGAAAGTAAGCAGATAGCCACGGCACAGACGCCTACTCCGACCGGGGAGGTGTAAAGAATGAAGCAAAGCACAATCGAGAGAATCAGGATCATGCCACCCGAAATCGCAACTGGAGGACTTCTTCGAGATTGGAAAACATGGTCAGAAGCATAGCCAATAGCAAATCCTCCGATAATCCCCGAGATACACAGCAAAAGTCCCCAGTGGTGTAAAAAGAATTCGGCTCCGGGCTGTTTGACCTCTTTCGCAAAGATAAAGTACCACTGCATGACTCCATTGCGAATGACCCCTGTCGTGAACTCAACCACCGCAATCATCATGAGAACCGGATTTTTGAAAACCAACTTAAGGGTTTCGACCATGGTGTAGTCGATGTGCATTTCCCCTGACGAGGCGTCGTGAGTGTCGAAGTCTTCGAAGTTAGCTTTCGAAGGAGTATCTTTGATGAGCCAAGCATCAAGTAATGTCCAGATTATCAAAATGGCAGCCGGAATAAAAAAGACCAACCAAGTTGCATCGGTTGTTTTTCCTTCAAGACCAAAAATCTGACGGAAGTAGATCTGAAAAGGTGAAAGGTTTGTGGCTTGGGCTTTTGAGGCCTCGGCAATAGCTTGCCCCCAGTCAAAAGCGAAATAAACACCAAACGAAATTAGGGTTCCAAAGATCGCTCCGAAAATACCTCTTTCTCTGACATGGAACCAGTAGGCTTTCACTTTGATGATAGAAACTGCTCCATAACTTTGGAAGAACATATTGAGCGAGTAAAGAATCGCGAACGACAGGGTGATGTCAAAAGGCCAACGTTTGTTAAGAAGCAAATAGGTGATGATTCCCATGGCTATGTTGGCGATGGAAGAACCTACAGTGGCGATGATAATCCCCCGTTTTCCACCAATTTTGTCGACTAAAGGGCCATTCAAAAGAAATGATAATCCATAAGTGATGGTTCCGGCCCCAAAGATAAGACCGAAGGCCTCCTTATCCATCAGAGGTCCGAGAGCGTTCTTGGTTACGTTAAGGTTGTAACGGGCCATGTAAAGAAAAGCGTAGCTCATGCCCATGGGAAACCAGTTCACAAAGCGGCGGAACATAAACTTGGAACTGTGTTCGAGCGGGTTGTATTGGAAATAGAGAATAACGACCGCAATTAGTGTCAGGGCCACCAAAGCCACAGCCATGTCCAACTCCTTTAAAACTCCATGGAGGAGTATGTACTTGGTGCCTGGAGAGAGAATCGAACTCTCACTCCCTTGCGAGAATTGGATTTTGAGTCCAACGCGTCTACCAGTTCCGCCATCCAGGCAAAGAGCTAAAAGCATCAAAAATGCTGTCAAGATGTACCAAGACCTTTACCGGTTTTCAATGCTTTAAGATTAAATTTTGTCCGATTGTGAAAGTGTCCAATTGTTGCGTATTGCAGTCGATACTCGAATCTTGATACACTGAGTCAAAGGGAGCAAGCAGTACGTGAGTGGCGAATATAGTTCCCATCAAGTGTTAGGCCACTAAAAGATGCTGCGCTAGATGCCCAAAAAGAGTGTTTAAACAAATGAGAATAGGAGGATCTATTTCGGGGCTATAGAGTAGGACCGCGATATCTATTCGGTTGAGAAAGACTCGGTTATGAAGCTTAAGGCTGACAATGGGTTGGGCCAGTCGGGATAATATCCCAGGACGCTAAACCCTACGGCCGGTATCGGTATACAAAAACATTGGGTCGTGTCGAAACGGAATGGGTGAGAGGTGGTGCTGGCACCGTTCAGGTGTTTAGATGACAGGCTTTCTCCCGGGTAAAAAAATAATAATGATTCAGGCGTGTGTGGATTTCGGTCTGTACACGCCTGAAGTTTTTTTAGAAAAGAAAAGAAAGTTTTAGCTCCACTTTTTTTTCCTGATCGGTGCCTTTCAACGGGGCTTGGGCCGAAATTGTGGACGAAAAAGAGGCTGTGAAATCGCGCGAAATAGAAGCGGTATAGTAGGGCAGCGTAAACGGAATGTTTAAAGAAGCCTTCATTTTTTGTTCTTCCCAAATTTTATTTAGGCTCACGTTAAGATTATTGGCTAAGGGTTCACTTCCAGTCAGGGCCGAAAGGGTTCGATTGTGGTACAGCCCGAGTTTAAAATCCTCTTCTAGGTATTCAATTTTCGATTGGTTGTTTTTTAGATCAAACCCAACTTTTAAAGCAGAAAAAGATTTTTTATTTGTGCCAGGATTTTGGGAGCTCGAGGAAAACAAGGCCACATCGTTTACTTTATCAAGTCGTTTTTGAACCTTGATGAAACTGAGATGATTCCATTGACCGACTTGAGTTTGTAAAAAATTGTCTAACCGGCTTTTTAAGACTCTGTTGGCTAAATGATTCCTGTTAGAAATTTCCGTTTTAAGGGCAGAGACCGATGCGCCTAACAAGGTGTCTGAAGGAACGGGAAGGTGGTTTTCAGATTTTGCTGAGAAAATTTGAGATAAAGGGGAAGAATCTTTCAAAGGGGAGGGAACATCCCAAAGGGCTTTCGAAAGAGGAATCCCCCTTTGATGTTTTTTAAAAGGGTGTTTTCCCGGCTTCGAAAAGCCTGTTAGGCAAACCCCTAGAATAAGTGTCACTAACCAAACCTGTCTCAACACGTCCCACCCACATCAGAAGCCTTCCTAATGAAAAGGCCTGCCCAACTAGCAAGAGGAAAGCCATCTGGGTTCAGGCTTGAGACTGAGTTGTTAAGGTGTTTAAAAGTTTAACGGATTGAAGCTTTTACGACCGAATTTGTCACTGAACTTAAGTTCCGCTGAGAGTTTGCAGCCATTTTATTAGGGCGCATTGCGATTCGATTCCGAGAGTGGGCCAGATCGGAATAAACGCTCGTAGCGAATTGGAAAATATTGAGTTTGGGTTGGCCATTTTTATCTTTAGGTAAAGAGAGAATTTGAGTTCCTCCACCCACTCCCATATCAAGAGAGGTTCCTGCTCCTTGTCCTCCCATCATTTGGGCCAATAAACTATCAAAAGGATCAGCGCCTTTAGTCTCTCCGTTACTAGAACCACCACCACTTCCCGAACCTTCGCCTTCAGCTCCATTTTCCCGTTTCCCTCCGCCCTCTGGGCGGATCATGGGTCCAGGGGGTAGAACAGGTCCATTTTCGGCTAAAGCTTTTTTCAAAAGATCGTCGGCAGAACCTTTTCCCGCAACGGCTGAACCGAACTGTTTCGAGGCCTCATCTCCAGAGGAGGAAGAATCTTCTTTGGCATCTTTTTTAGCCGTAATCGTATCTTTGTCCATCAACTGAGGAGTCGATTTTCCCGGAACTAGAGGCGCCTCAGGTGCCGGTTTATTACTAGCGATATCTGTTTTATTAGCTCCCGCCTGAGGTGGAATTTCAAGAGGCGTGGGCTTTGGTGTGGTGTCTTTGTTTGAGTCCGAAGACGTGGGATCGGCTGAATTCTTAGTTAAGTCGACTGCCGAACTGCTGTCTTCAGGTTGTTTGAGTTCGTTCGTAACTTGAAAAGGTTGGGCCTGATTGGTCGGAGCGGTTTCATCCAATTTCTTTTTTTGATCCCCGTTTTGAGCCGCTGAAGCGGCATTTTGTGCGGCCTGAGCGCATTGTTGCATTGCCATTGATTGGAGCATGGCTTTTTGATCGGGCGGAGCCTCTTGGGCCTGTTTTAAAAGCATGATACAGCTCATTCCTGCCATTGCAGCTCCCATGGCCTGCATGGCTTGGGCTGCTCCAGCCGAACCCGAACGGTCACTTCCCTGTTGAGACTGTGAAGACTGTGGCTGTTGTGGCTGAGGAGATAGTTGTGGGTTGCTGATAACTTGAGGGGATGACGACGATGCCCCTAAAACCTGAAATAGAGGCAGTAAAAGACTCACTAAAGTGAGCTTTGCGACAGATGAAGATTTGATAGGAATTAACTTCAAACTTTGCCTCTTTCTAATGCAATTCTTAAAATGCAAGCGGAGGGCCATATAATCCCTATAGAATACAGTGACTTACAGTTGAACTTTTGTGTAGGTTCTAGGCAGTCGACCATCTCTTAGTCGCAGGGGAAGCATTGACTTTTTTTTGTGAATTGAATAGGTTGTCGAGTTTTCAAGAGGTGATTTATGGCGACTCATGCGTCAGCAGTAAAAGCAGCTAGACAAGCTGTAGTAAGAAACGAAAGAAACACTCAAGCTCGTGCCCGTTTTCGTACCGTGGTGAAAAATCTTCGCACGGCGATGAAAGGGAAATTAGGTAAAGATGCTGAAAAAACTCTTCAGCCTCTACTTAATGAAGTTCAAAAAGTGTTGATGAAAGCTGCAAGCAAAGACTTAATTAAAAAGAAAACCGCTTCTCGTTATGTCTCTCGCTTAAGCAAAGCGGTTCATCAAATCACTCGCGCTCAACAATAAGCGCCTTCGTATCTAGGAATTGTGGGGTCCACTTCGGTGGACCAACAGTCTATTCCACCTTTCAAGATAAATACTTTCTCAAAGCCTTTGTCCGCCAAGTATGAAGCTGCATCGAGGCTTCTCACGCCAAAGTGACAATACAAGAGGATCGGTTTGTCTTTTTCCCAGGTTTGAATAATCTCATCCAATAATTCTGCGGTTAGGGGCTTGGACTCTGGAATCTTCCCCATCTTAAGTTCCCATTGTTCCCTGACATCTAAAATAGAAAGCGGTGATTTTTTTCGGAGGAAATCGCTCACTTCCTGAACCGAGAGTTCCGAAACTCCGTGGGAACGACTATCCATTTGAACCTCCATGAACACCACTTGTGGGGGAGGCAAAGAACGTCGACTGGCAAAGTTTGATAAAGTTTCTCTTTTTTCTTCAGGAGAGACTTTGATGCCGTATCTTGTTTGAATAAACTTGTAAAAATTGGGGTAAAGCTCGGCAATCTCTTGAAGAGAAGAGGAGTCGGTGATGATAGGTAGTTTTGGGCGTTTAAAAAAAACGCCCAATTTTTCTAAAAGGGTTTTGGTCATTTACCTTTTGTAGTCCATGTAGTTCATGATGTGTTTATCTCTATCTAGAACAGAATATTCGTATTCTTTCGTATGATAAAGACATTCTGTTGGACACACCGAGCTACATAGACCGCAATAGCAACAAAGGCTCACATCGATATCGAATCGTTTGAGATCCAAAGTTTTTTTGACCCCGCCTTTTGTGAAATCGGCTGTGGCGCCAGCCTCTTTTTTGTCGGCTTCGATATAAATACAATCTACCGGACAAACGGCAGCACATTGCTTGCAAGAGATGCAGTCGTCGACGTCGTTAAAAAGGAGCCCACGGGAACCTAAAGGTAGATGGTCCCGAGTTTCCGGATACTGAATCGTGATATCCCCTTTGGTTTGCACTTTCGCAAAGACTTTGAAAGTGATTCCCATCCCTTTGAATGTGGTAAAAGCTGCATCTTTGACCAGGCCTAAGTATTCTGTGAATGTCATCGATCCACCTCTCCTAAGACGATATCTAGACTACCAATAGTTGCAATTAAGTCGGCTACCATAACCCCTTGGCTCAAGTCGTTAAGAGTTGCAATGTTCATGAAGCAGGGGCTCTTGCAACGAACTCGGGCCGGTTTTCCGGTACTGTCAGAAATAATATAGAAACCCAACTCACCCCTGGGGCACTCAGTTCTTGAGTAAACTTCGCCCGCGGGAGGCTTAATCACTTTTCCCACTTTAGCTCTATGGGGCCCTTCAGGGATGCCATCGATCAGTTGTTCGATGATTCGAATGCTTTGGATCATTTCGTTCATTCGAACAATATGTCTGTCCCAGCAATCTCCTAGAGTTCCCATTTGGCCTGTTCCGACCGGAACATCAAATTCGACCTCTTTATATATGGAGTAAGGATGTTCTTTTCTTAAATCCCATTTGAGACCTGCTCCGCGTAGCATGACTCCCGTCAGACCGTAAGTGTGACAAGTTTTAAGGTCGATCACCCCAATGTTTCGGGTTCGTTCGACGAAGATCTGATTGTAAGTGACGAGGTTGTTATATTCTTCAACTTTCGGTTTAAAATATACCAGGAAGTCTTTGATCTTCTGAACTATTTCAGGGGTGATGTCTCGATAGGTTCCACCGATCCACATGTAGTTGTACAGAAGTCGGGCGCCCGAAATCATTTCAAAAATATCCAGGATCATCTCTCTGTCACGGAATCCGTACATGAAGGCTGTGAAAGCCCCCATGTCCAAACCGTAAGTTCCGTAGGACATCAAGTGGCTTGCGATCCGCTGAAGTTCAGAAATAATCACGCGTATATATTCAGCTCGTCTTGGAACCTCGATGCCTAGTAGGCTCTCTACCGCAATGGCATATCCCATGGAATTGTTCATCGAGGCTAAATAGTCTAATCGGTCTACGTAAGGAGAAACGGCGATATAGTCGGAATTTTCGGCATGTTTTTCAAAGCATCGATGAAGGTAGCCGATTTCAGGTTTGGCCTCCTTCACAATTTCACCATCGGTCGTCACCACCACCCGAAGTACGCCGTGGGTACTTGGATGTTGAGGACCCATGTTCAACAACAGCTCGTCCGTGCGGAGAGTCTCTTTTAAGTTTTCTGTGGAATCCATCTGCATTAGTGAGCTCCTCCTTCAGTTGGGGCCCCGTCTTCGAAATAGAGAGGTACCGGCATGCCATTGTAATAGTCCGGAGTTACATAATCTTTTCTGAGAGGGAAACCTTTCCAGTCTTCAGGGCACAAAATACGGCGGTGGTCTGGGTGATTTAAGAATTGGATCCCAAACATGTCATAGGTCTCTCGTTCGTGCCAGTTAGCCGCTTTATAAAGATCGGTAACGCTAGTTACCTTTGCCTCATCAGTTCTAGGTAAATAGACTTTTAAAGAAACGATCATTTTGTGATGGTAGGAACCTGGATGGTAAACCACGCAGAGGGCCGGAAGGGCAGGGTAGTCCACGCCACTTACCATATGAAGTGTTTCAAAGTTCAGCTCATCCCGCATGTATTTTAAAACTTCGTGAATGGCCGAGGGCTCAATTTTGATAGAGGCGTCCGGTTTAGTTTCTTCTTTGCCTAAAACACCTTTAGGGAACTTTACAGAAAGTTTTGAAAAGATATCATCGAATGTCATGCTTTTTTCCTCATAAAACCGAGAGGCCCTAAAGCGGCTTCTTGGACCCTGATCTTCTTTTGAAGCATCATGATGGCCTCAATCAATGTTTCGGGGCGTGGAGGACATCCAGGAACGTAAATATCAACCGGAACTACACGGTCGACCCCTTTAAGAACATGATAGCCCTCTTGCCAATAGGGGCCGCCTTTGTTGGAGCAACTCCCCATGGAAATAACCCATTTGGGGTCTGGCATCTGTTCATACAGCATGCGAATTCGCGAGGCCATTTTGAGTGTGACGGTTCCGGCAACAATCATGAGATCGGCCTGACGCGGAGTGGCTCGAAACACCCCGCAGCCAAATCGTTCTAAATCGTAATCCGCAGCTCCAGTGGCCATCATTTCGATTGCACAACAGGCCAATCCGAAGGTCAGGGGCCATAAAGAGTTGCTGCGTCCCCAATTGAGAACGTCATCCATAGTCGTCATTACAACATTGTCACCTGGGCCCACGAGGATCCCTCCTTATCTAATTTTAAGCGTTTGGACATTAGCAATGGAGAATGAAAATGGCAAATAAAAGCAGAGAGTTCTGGTCTAAATTGGGGTTGGAAGCATTCTTTCCCCAAAAAAAACGGGAAATCTTCAAAATTGAGCCCCGAATAAGAAAAAAAATAGTGTGCCCGAAAATAGATTCGAAAATCCAAATAGTGTTCAAAAAAATGGATTCAGAAAAAAAGGAGAGAGTTTTTTATCGACGATTAAAGTGGTTTTCAGAGATTTTCTTTGAGATTTGCATGTTGTGAGATTGAAGAAATGAAAAAGGAAAATTTAAGAAAGGGGAGGGAAAAAAATAATTAATGCCTTGATTCAAAATTATTTTTGCGTCAAACTATTTTTAGAGTTTGCAACTTATGGCAAGTGCAGCTCGTTAAGCAACATCACAATCATTAACTAATTACATAGGGGATGTCACAATGGCTACAAAAAGAAAAAAAGCTGTTAAGAAGGGTAAAAAGAAAACCACTAAAAGAAAAACTACTAAAAAAACAGCTACCAAGCGTAAAGCTAAAAAAAGAAAATAGTTGGTAGTTCTTTTAGTGAGTCTTTAGTCCTTCTTGGGCTAAAGGCTTTCTAATCTGTTGTATCAGTTTGATGGGTTAGTAAACTCACTCTTACGAGAAGTTTATTAACCCAACAATTTAAGAGCTAGTTGAGGTGCTTGATTAGCTTGAGCCAAGATAGCCGTTCCTGCCTGACTTAAGATGTTGTACTTAGTCAATTCAGAAGTTTCCTTAGCAACGTCAGCGTCTCTGATTTGAGAGAAGGCACCTGAAGTGTTTTCTTCGTAGAACTTAAGAGATCCGATACTTGAATTTAAACGAGACTCTGCGGCACCAATTTCACCGCGTACATCTGCGATTTTATCCAAAGCTCTTTGAGTTTGTTCTAGAGTTCCTCTGGAACCATCAGCATCTCCGATTTGGAAGTCGGATAGGCCAAGAGTATTTAGATTAACTTCAAAGTTGCTGGAGACCAAGATACGATCTTTTTCGTCAGCGTTGTTGGGTCCCACTTGGATTGAGATATTTCCGCCTTCGCCATTGAGAAGAGGGCGGCCGTTAAAAAGTGTGGTTTCAGAGATTCGGTTTAACTCTGATTTAAGCTGCTGATACTCTTTATCGAGATAAAGTCTTTCTCTATCTCCGTTAGTATCAGAAGAAGCTTGAGTGGCGAGCTCTTTCATCCTGATCACGATGTTTGTGATTTCGTTGAGAGCACCGTCCGCTGTTTGAAGGACAAAGAATCCGTCTTGAGCGTTTTTGATGTTCTGATTAGTGCATCTCATCGTCGCTTTTAACGATTCCGAAATCGCAAGCCCTGCAGCATCGTCCATTGGACGGATGATGCGAGAACCGGAGCTCAAACGATTTTGCGTCGTTTTTAAAGAATCTTGAGCTTCTTCTAATCTATGCTGTGAAGCAAGTGATTGAACGTTTGTGTTAATACGAAGACCCATATATCCTCCCTTGAAATCCCTTATCGCATCTTGGCGTTCTTGCAGTCTCCTTACCGCAAGGGAACATCATGTTCCGGGAACAGAGCTTCTAGTTATTTTTGAGCTACAGTAATCACTGCGCTCACAGATTCTTTCGTCAGATTGTGAAAGAAGATTAAGAAAAAAATGAAGAAATGTGATTTTTTTTTGCGCGCACCGAATCAATCACTTGACTGAAATCGGCGAAATAATTCTTAAGTCTCTGAAAGTACAGTCGAATTTAAAAGTGTTGTTTTCGCTGGGAAAATCTGCAAAATTTCAACAAAAATTGCAGATTTCACATTATTAGTTTTGAAATTTAATTGATATACTTTTCACTACAATGAAAAAAAGAATATTGCTCATCGACGAGAGTTTAACAGTTCAAAAAGTAGTAGCTCTTACTTTAGATAAAGGGAGTTACCAGGTTCTGTATGCCCGCAATCGTCAAGAGGTGATGAAGACTATTGTCGATCAGCCGGTAGATATTATCCTTCTGAGTGAAGTGGTCCCTGGTCTATCTTGGCAAAGCTTTCCTAAAGAGCTTGAGTCATGGCTTGGGCGTTCGGTTACCCCTCCGCCTGTAGTTCTTATCTCTGGGCAGGAGATGAAAGAGGCGAGACATTACGCAGCGGTTCTTAAAAAGCCGTTTAGCCCTGTAGCACTTAAAAAGCTTGTGGAAGATCATGTGGGTGGCATGGGAACCGGTGAAATGTTGGGACGAGAATCTTACGTAGAAGCTCGAGAGGATAATTTACAGAAGACTTTCAATAGAGCTTTCTCGGATGAGGATGAGTTGGTGCGTCAGACTTTTGGTGATGAAACTCAAGAGGACAGTACCTTGGAAAGTGGTGCTGATGACTCTTTCCTTGGCCTTGAAAGTCCTGCCGACAAGGTTACTCCAATGAGAAAAACAGTACCTACGACCGCCGCAGAGCTCTGGCAGACCGAGGGGCCCAAAGAAAAAGTGATGCCAGCACGGGTTCCTGGAGGGGCTAAAGAAAATACGGAAGATTTATGGGGGACTCAAAACAACTCGACCCGAGCAACGATGGAGGAACTCAATATGATGGAACAAAGAAGCCCAGTGTTAACTGCTGAAGATTCGATGGCTTATAAGTCGGTTTTAGAGAACGAAGTGAAGTCGAGAATTCAGAATCAGGATTTACAACAGATGGTTGAAAGAGCTCTTTCCGAAATGCTTCCACCTATGGTTGAGCGGCTTGTCCAAGAGCGGTTGGATAGGTTACTTAAGGA
>Ga0114973_10001122_pt1 | contig 20156 bp, 16 predicted proteins | sample M_140807_MF_Meta_FD_87025 | JGI IMG/M metagenome (GOLD analysis project Ga0114973, IMG submission 87025) | Freshwater microbial communities from Lake Montjoie, Canada to study carbon cycling - M_140807_MF_MetaG | ecosystem: Environmental > Aquatic > Freshwater > Lake | place: Lake Montjoie...
CGATCCGGCTGCCCTGCAGGTCGTGGCTCGCGTGCCCGTCGGCGAGCATCCGAACCAGATCGTGTTTCATCCGGAGGACGACCGGCTGTTCGTGGCGTGCGCGTCAGCCAACGCCGTGTGGGTCGTCGATACCAGACGGGGCGTCGTTGTCGAGACGATCTCCACGAGCCTCTTTCCGCGGGCCCCCGAGGGGAGCACCCCCGACGCCCTCGCCGTCTCCCCCGACGGGGAGACGCTCTACGTCGCCAATGCCGACAACAACTGCATCGCCGTGATCGACGTCGCCAGCCCGGGGCGCAGCCAAGTTCGCGGTTTTATCCCCACCGGCTGGTATCCGACGGCCGTGGCCGTCACGCCTGATGGCAAGCACTTGCTTGTCGGCGTGGGGAAGGGGAATCAGTCGGCCGCCAATCCCCTCTACGACGGCAGCGAGGACGACAGCGAGCTCACCGACCTCGAGAAGTATGTTCGCAAGCTCCTCCCGCATCCCTACATCGGCACGATCGTCCACGGCGCGCTGTCGATTGTCGACGTGCCGGACGAGGAGAAACTTGCGGCCTACACGAGCCAGGTGTATGCCAACTGCCCCTACTCCGACGACCTCCTCACTGCCGTGCCCTACGAGGGGGAGTCGGCGATCCCCCGCAAGGTCGGCGATCCCTCTCCGATCCGCTACGTGATCTATGTGATCAAGGAGAATCGCACCTACGACCAGGTGTTTGGCGATCTGGCCGCCGGCGAGGCGCCCAAAGGAAACGGCGATCCCTCTCTGTGCATGTTTCCCCGGGACATCACTCCGAATCACCACAAGATCGCCGAGCAGTTCGTTCTTCTCGACAACGCCTACTGCAACGGTCAAGTGAGTCGTGACGGCCATCCCTGGAGCACGATGGCCTATCACACCGACTACATTGCCCGCGACTGGCATCTCACCTATTCCCAGCGCGTCGGTGTCGACGACGACGACGAGGGGGATCTCTCCCACGCCCCGTCGGGCTACCTCTGGGATGCCTGCCGGCGAGCCGGCGTCAGCTATCGCAGCTACAAGGAATACGGCGGGCGGGTGTCTGATACCGAAGGAAACGCGCGGATCGAGGGGAGGGTGCCGGGACTGGTGGGGCACATGTGCCCCGACTACGGCCTCGGCGGCGAGGAGCAGGAACGCGATCCGCAGCTCGTCGACATCATGCTCCGGGAGTATGCGGAGTTTGCGGCGAAGGGCACCATGCCGCGGTTCATCATCATGAGCCTCGGTGAGGATCACACCCACGGCACGACGCCGGGGGCCCACAGCCCGCGTGCTTGTGTGGCCAGTAACGACCTGGCCCTCGGCAAACTCGTCGAGGCGGTCAGCCATGGCCCGCTGTGGGCCGAGACGGCGATCTTCGTCATTGAAGACGACGCCCAGAACGGCCCCGATCATGTCGATGCCCATCGCACCGTCTGCCTTGTCGCCAGCCCCTACACGAAGCGGGGCGTCGTCGACAGCACGCAGTACAGCACCGTGAGCGTGATCCGGACGATGGAGCTGATCCTGGGGCTCGAGCCGCTGTCGCAGTTCGACGCCGCGGCGCGGCCGATGTTCGAGGCGTTCGCAGCGGTGCCCGATCTGACGCCGTACGACCACGAGCCGGCCCGCATCGATCTGGATGAGAAAAACGGCGCCGGAGCGTACGGGGCCGCTCGCTCGGCCGCGATGGACTTCTCCGAGTACGACCGGATTGACGACTTCGAGCTCAACGAGATCCTGTGGAGAGCGGTAATGGGGGTCGAGGCACCGGTGCCGGCGCCAGTGCGGCGGGCGATCGCGCTGCGCCCCCTGAAGGCAGGAGACTGAATCGGCGTCAGGGCCCGTTCACGCGTGTCTGGAGCGGAAAACCGCGGATGGGGACCTGAAATCCCGCGCCTCGAGCCAGGCCGGGAGATCTGCCACGCCGCCCAGGCAGCCATCGGCGCCGGCTTCCAGGAGCACCGAGCCCACGGCAGCAGCACGCTGCGCCTGGACGTCGGCGCCCATGCTGGCCAGTTCGCTCGCCGACAGGCCCACTCCATTGCCGGTGAGGGTCACGCCGAGCGTGGTCATGCCGGCGTTGCGTCCGGCAGCCACGCCCGGGGCCGTGTCGTCGATGACGACGATGACTGCCGGGGGATAGATCCCCAACCGCTCGGCAGCCCTGAAATTGGCCCACGGTGCCGGCCGGCCAGCTGGCACCTCGTCGGAACAGACGACGACGTCCGGGGCAAAGCCGGCCCGTGCTGCGGCCGGGATGACGACCTCCATGAGCTCCCTCGTGTAGCCCGTGGTGGAGCCGATCACGATCCCGTGGCGACGGCAGAAGTCGACCGCTTCGACGACGCCGGGAATCGGATCGCAGTGGTCAGCCAGCACCGCTTTTTGGAGCGGGAGGAACCTCCGGTAGATGTCGTCGACGTCCTCCGGCGCAGGATGGCGCTGGTGAATCCGGCTCCAGAGATCGCGAATCCTCGGAAGCGCGAGGATCGCCGCGACATGATCGCGCTTGGCCAAGCCCATCGGGCCGCGGGCCTCGGGCTCAGCCAGCTCGATGCCGACGGCGGCAAACACCTCGATGAACACCCGGGCCGGTGCCCGGCTGCCATGGTCGATGGCGGTACCCGCCCAATCGAGGAGCACGGCCCTGATGCGCCCGTCATCGTTCATCGTGGAGGCCATGCGTCACCCGTCCCAGGTCACCCGTCCCAGTTCGCCCAGTCTTCCTCGGCCAGTCCGAACGACATCGTCATGCCAGCTCCCCCCGTGCCAACGCGGACGTGCACACCGGGCTTCGGCTCGGTGCGGAGGACCGCGCTCGATGGATGCTTGCCGTAGATGCCGTGCCAGCGCTCGGTGATCTTCCCAGCCGGGAGTCTGGCGATGCGGTGGAGCTCGCGGAGGATGAGGTCATCGATCTCCGCCTTGTCGAACGGGCTGATGTCGTCGTCGTATTCGTGGGAATCGCCGAGGATCAGACTGCCGTCCTGGTTTTGGGCGATCATGACATGGATCCCGAAACGGTCGAGTTCGGGGTGCTCGCCCGCGACGCGGCGCTTCACCGCATCGAGCGCCGGACAGGCGGCGAAATTGCCGTAGTGCCGGAGGGTCAGCCCGCCGGCGAGGAAAGGCCCGATGTGCGCCGAATGCGGCTGCGTCGCCAGCATCTGGAGCTTGCAGCGCCGGATGTCCTGCTCCCGAAGGAGGCCGGGGAAGATCGATTCCACGTCGCTGCCACCGCAGACGATGATCCGGTCGAAGCGGTGCATCTGCCCGTCGGCCGTGCGGAGGCGCTCCGTGGAGGCCTCGGTCACGGTGGTGTGAAAACGGATGTCGACACCACGGGCGGAGGAGAGATGGGAGGCGATTCGCGCCACGCTCGTCCGCGGATCGACCCCCGTCTCGGTCGGGCTCCAGAGGCCGCCGCGCAGCCCTGACGGGTTTACCAGGGGCGAGCGCTCGAGAACATCGGCGGATTGCAGGAGCTGGCAGTCGATGCCACTGGCGGAGGCGGCGGCGTGGAACTGCTGCAGCACCTCCATCTCGTCGTCCTCGTGGGCGACGTGGAGAGAGCCGCAGGGATTGAGCCACAGATTCGCCTCCGTGGCGATTCGCCGCCACCGAGCGAGGGAACGCAGGGCCGTGCCGTACGAAGGCGTGAGGGCCTGGCCGATCGGCCAGAGCATGCCGAAGTTGCGGACCGACGCACTGCTCGCCGCGCGGTCGCGTTCGAAGAGGGTCACGCGGTGCCCACGATCAGCGGCCGCCGTGGCGTAGGCGAGGCCGACGATTCCTGCACCGACGATGCCGACCGAGCTCGATCCCATGATCACACTCCGTTGCAAAGCGCGTCGAAATGCCTTCTGAAGTGCTCGAAGGGGAGCGTCGGAAGGCCGCTCACCTTCGCCCGGTCATCCCAGCGCCTCAGGCGCACCGCATCGGCAAAGAACGGAAGCCTTTCGAAATCAGCCACCTCAGCTGCCGACATCGGGCCCCCCTGGAGCGCGAGGCTCGTCAGAGATGGCGGGGAGAGCCCGGCAAGATAGGCCTCCTCCGTGGCGCAGAGGTATCGCTTTGCCGGCACGTGGAGCCGGACCGGCGCCACCACGGCCTCGGGGAACTTCGCGGCAAGCCAGTCGGCGCCGATCCGCTCATGGAGATCATCGATGCCGCGATCGGGAGCGTCATCCGGAAGGTGGTGGAGGAGATGGCCGACATCGTGAACCAGCGCTGCGACGACAAGGGCGGCACCGGCCCCGGAGCTTTCTGCCAGGCTTGCGGCCTGACAGGCATGTTCCCATTGGGTAACCGCTTCGCCGCCGTATTCCGAATGGCCATGTTCGGCGAAGAGGATGTGGAGCGTGTCGTAGGTGTTGGTCATGAGCCGGGCGAGAGGTCTTGAGGCAGATGGAGATCACTGAATCCACACGAATACCACCGCTGGTGGGCCCTAAAATAACCGAAACTCTCCACCAGCAGGCTGTGGATAAACTGACGGCCCGACCGCACGAGGCGGACGCGAGTGTGCCACACTCGAAAAAATCGCAGGTTTTCCAAGTGGAAAAAGGTCAGGGATGACTTTTTCCACGGGCAGCCAGAAAAGCGTCGAGGTTGCAGCGTGCCCAACGAACGACGCCTGACCGCGATTCGCAGTTCCGAGGTCGTCGCCATGGTGGCGGCCTTCGTCGCGTATTTCTGTGTGTATGGCTTTAGGAAGCCGTTCACGGCGGGAGCCTACGACGCGGCGGGTGCCTGGGGGATCGGCTTCAAGGAGCTCATTGTCCTCACGCAGGTCGCCGGCTACACGCTCTCGAAGTTTGTCGGGATCCGTGTCGTCGCCGAAGTGCCGCCGCGCCGCCGGATCGCGGTGCTCCTGGGATTGGTCGCCCTCGCCGAAGCAGGCTTGGTAGCCTTCGGCTTGCTTCCCCGACCTTGGGCGGCGCTGGGATTGTTCGTCAATGGCCTGGCGCTCGGTATGACGTTCGGACTCGTGTTCGGATTCCTGGAGGGACGTCGGTCGACCGAGGCGCTGGCGGCCGGAATGTGTACGAGCTTCATCATCGCCGACGGGGCGATGAAGACCGTCGGCGCCTGGCTGCTCGAACGGGGAGTGACCGAGGCGTGGATGCCCGCCGTGGCCGGTGGACTGTTCGCCGGCCCGCTGGCGGTGGCGGTGGCGGTGCTCGCCCGGACGCCGCCCCCTTCCGTCGATGACCAGGAAGCGCGGAGCGTCCGCGAGACGATCGACCGTGACAAGCGGTGGGCGCTTTTCAGCAGGTATGCAACCGGGCTGTCACTGATCGTCGTCGTGTACCTCGTCGTCACCGTCCTGCGGAGCGTGCGGGCCGACTTCGCCCCCCAGATCTGGGCCGGGCTCGGCGTCGACGTGCCGCCACGGCTCTACACGGTCTCCGAGTTCTGGGTCGCCCTGGGCGTGATTGTTGTCAACGGCCTGGCGGTGCTCGTCAGGGGCAACCGACGCGCGTTCCTCGTATCGCTGGGGGTGTGCATGGCCGGTGCGATGCTGTTGGCGGCCACCCTCGTTGGCCGGATGTTGGGCCTCATCACCCCGGTGCCGTTCATGGTCCTCGTCGGCCTGGCGCTCTACATTCCCTATGTCGCCATTCACACCACGGTGTTCGAGAGGTTCATTGCCGTCACGCGCGAGCGCGGCAACGTCGGCTATCTCCTCTCCATGGCTGACGCGATCGGATATCTCGGCTACGTCGTGGTCCTATGCCTGCGGCTCGGCGGCGGTGGCGGGGCTGGGAGTCTCGCGTTCTTCATCCCTCTCTGCTGGGCCGCGGTGGTTGTCCTGATGATCTTTCTGGGCTGGGCGATGGCCTACTTTGTGTCCCGGACGCGAGCCGACGCCCCGATCGCCCGGGGCCTGACGGCGTTCGGCGGCGATTCCGCAGGGACCACCTCCCCATGAGCCTGCCGGAGACGAGTCGGGCCGTGGTGTTTGAGGGCGTGCCCCGGACCTTCGAGCCGTGCGACATTCCCCTCCCGCTACCGGCCGAAGGGGAATGGCTGGTGAGGGTGGTCGCGATGACGGTCTGCGGCAGTGATCGGCACACCTGGGAAGGGCGGCGCCAAGGACCGATTCCGACCGTGCTCGGGCATGAGATGATCGGCGATATCGTCGCTGGCGGGAAGGGGTGCGCGCGCCACGATCGTCGTGGACGACCGATCGAGATCGGGTGTCGGGTCACCTGGGCGATCGTGGCCGCGTGCGGCAGGTGCCCCGCATGCGTGAACGGCTATCCGCAAAAATGCGCCGTCGGTGTGAAGTATGGCCACGAGCGGGCGGTCGGTCGCCGTGCTTTGAGCGGAGGGCTCGCGGAGTACTGCCTCTTGGCCCCGGGCACCTGCGTGGTCGTGCTCGACGAAGCCTTGCCAATCAGCGTGGCCTGCCCGGCGAATTGTGCCACGGCGACGGTGGCCGGCGCGATCAGGGCCTGCGGTGATCTCGACGGAGCGACGCTGGGGATCGTGGGGGCGGGGATGTTGGGGCTCACCGCGTGCGCGATCGCGACGGCGAGCGGGGCCCGGGTGATCGTTGCCGAACCGGACGCAACGCGGCGTCGTCGGGCTGCGGCATTCGGAGCCGTCGCCGCATTTCATCCCGACGAATTCGCCTCAGGCGCGGCCGGAAGCCTCGATGCCGTCATCGAGGTTTCAGGAACGAATGCCGGCTTTTTGGCGGCTCTGCCGGCCTTGCGCGTCGGCGGGACCATGGTCCTCGTCGGTGCCGTGTCACCGGGCCCGGATGTAGCGGTGTCGCTCGAGGGGATCGTCCGCCGCTGTCTCTCGATCCGTGGCCTGCACAACTACCGTCCCGACGATCTCATCGCCGCAGTCGAGTTTCTCGAGCGCCACCACCGTCGCTATCCGTTCGAGGAGCTCGTGTCGGCATGGTTTCCCCTTTCCGATACGACTGGCGCGTTCACGGCCGCCGCCGATCCGGCCTGCATCCGCGTCGGGGTACGGCCGTGACAGGTTCACACGGTGGAGGATCTTTACTCCGCCGCTGGGCGACCGGTCAGCCGATCGCTTCGATCGCGGCGTTGGCCACGCTCTCGGGCGTGATCCCGAAGTGCTTGTAGAGGGCCGGGGCGGGGCCCGACGCGCCGAATCCGGTCATCCCGACAAACCGCCCCTTCGCGCCAGTCCACTTCTCCCACCCGAAGCCGCAGGCGGCCTCGCAGGCCACCCGCGCCGTCACGGCTGTGGGGAGGACGCTCTCGCGGTAGGCGGCATCCTGCTCGGCGAAGAGCTCAAAGCTCGGCATGCTGACAACGCGCGGCTTGTGCCCCTTGTCGCGGAGGATGGCGGCGGCCTCGAGGCAGGTGCTGACCTCGCTGCCGGTGCCGATGAGGATGCAGTCGGGCTTCCCGCCGGCAGCATCCTCGAGGACGTAGGCGCCGCGGGCGGTGCCGGCGGCCGAGGCGAACTTCGTCCGGTCGAGCGTGGGAAGATTCTGCCGGGAGAGGACAAACACCGCGGGGCGGTCTGGCCGCTCCATGACCACGCGCCACGCCTCGGCCACCTCGTTGGCATCGGCGGGCCGCAGGACGGTGATCCCGGGAACGGCCCGGGCGCTGGCGAGTTGCTCGATCGGCTGATGCGTGGGGCCATCCTCACCGAGGCCGATCGAGTCGTGCGTGAGCACGTAGATCACGCCGAGATTGCCGAGGGCCGAGAGCCTTAAGCTCGGCTTGAGGTAATCGAGAAACACGAAGAAGGTGGCACAGTACGGCCGCAATCCCGACAGTGCCAACCCGTTGCAGGCCGAAGCCATGCCATGTTCGCGGATGCCGAAGTGGAAGTTGCGGCCGCCCGGCTCGCTGGGGCCAAACTCCCCGGCGCCGGCGACGAACGTCATTGTCGACGGGGCAAGATCGGCCGAGCCGCCGAGGAGCCAGGGGACCGTGCCGCTGATCGCGGAGAGCACCTTGCCAGAGGAGACGCGGCTGGCGAGCCCCTTGGCGTCGGCCGGGAAGGTCGGGATCGCCTTCTCCCAGCCGGCGGGGAGCTTGGCGGCGAGGAGATGGTCGAGCTCGGCAGCCTTCTCGGGAGAAGCCTTCGTGGCGGCGGCCCGGACGGTCTTCCAGGAGTCGTTCGCTTTCGCACCCCGGAGGCCGAGCGTGGCCGCGAAATGCTCCCTCACCCCCTCGGGGACGAGGAACTGTGCGTCGACCGGCCAGCCGTAGGCCTGCTTCGCTCCTTTGATCTCCTCCGCCCCCAGCGGGGCCCCGTGCGATTCGTGTGAGCCGGCCTTCTTCGGGGCGCCGTAGCCGATCTGGCTCTTGACGATGATCAGCGTTGGCCGCTTGGTCTCGGTGCGAAAGGCCTCGAGGGCGAGCTTCAGGCTTGCGGTGTCGTTGGCATCGGCGACATGCTCGACGCGCCAGCCGAGCCCCTCGAAGCGCTGGCCGACGTTCTCGGTGAAGGCGAGGTGCGTCTCCCCCTCGATCGTGATCTTGTTGTCGTCGTAGATCCAGCAGAGGTTCGCCAACTCCAGGTGCCCGGCGATCGAGGCCGCCTCGGCCGACACCCCCTCCATCAGGTCGCCATCGCTGCAGAGGACGTAGGTGTCGTAGTCAAAAAGGGGGCGGCCGGGGGCGTTGTAGCGGGCGCCGAGCCAGCGGGCAGCGATCGCCATCCCGACGGAGTTGCCGCAGCCCTGGCCGAGGGGGCCGGTGGTCGTCTCGATCCCCGAGGTCATGTGGTGCTCGGGATGGCCGGCGCAGATGCTGCCGATCTGACGAAACCGGCGGATGTCGTCGAGCGACACGGCCGGTTCATCGCTGTGGCCGCGGCGGATGCCGGAGAGATGGATGAGCGAATAGAGGAGCATCGACGCATGGCCGCAAGAGAGCACGAAGCGGTCGCGGTTGGGCCAAGCGGGATCGGCCGGGTCGTAGCGGAGGAAGTCCTTCCAGACGGTGTACGCGACCGGGGCGAGCGCCATCGGGGTGCCGGGATGGCCGCTCTTGGCAGCTTCGACCGCGTCCATCGACAGGGTACGGATAGTGTCAATCGCGAGACGGTCGATGTCGGCTGCCATGGACGGGTCCTGGTGACGAATGGGCTGCGTGGCGGGAAGTTTAGGATCGTGCGGGAAGCGGCGTCAACGAGCCAGGTGGCGGCGGTATTCGTCGTCGAGCTGCGGGTAGGTGCGGCGGCAGAGCCGCGCGAGTGAGTCAGGGGAGGCCGACCCGGTGTAGACCCGCTCGAGGTACTCCAGGAACGCCTCGCGGTACCGTCCCCCCTGGCCGTTGAGGAAGAAATCGGCGAGCCCCGAGATCTGGCTGTAGATCTGCGGGAGCCGCTCGTCAGCTTGCAGCTCCCGGCGGCCGAGCGCGGCGAGCTCCTCGAGGGGGATCTGGAAGCCGTCGTCGAGGAGCCGTTCGCGAGCGGCCGGCACGCGGCCGGCGTCGGGGCCGCCGAGCGTCCAGCCGAAGGGGGTGGCGACGGCGCTTTCCATGTAGCAGGCGGCGGCCTCGATCGCCCAGAAGCCACAGCGTTCGCCAGCGAGGGGGCTCGTCGAGCGGGCCTCGGAGAACAGCTGATGGGCCCCTTCGTGGCGGATGGTCCGGGCCTCCGCCGTGGCGACTCCCTCTCCGTCCCCCGGCATGACGGCGAACCAGGCGGTCTTTGTCGGTGTCCAATAGATGGCGTCGCTGCGGATCGCCGCCGGCTCGAACTTCGTCACCTCGGTGACATACTCCTCACGCGATGGTGTGAGGATCGCGGCGTAGGGATCGCGGACCGGCATCCGCCCCCGTCCCTTGAAGCGGCGTTCGAGCTCGGCCGGATCCCAGGCGTAGGCCCCGAAGGCCTGCTGCCAGATCAGCAGCGACCTCTCGAGCTCGGCGGCGAGCTCGGCGGCCGCCGCCGGTGGTGCACTCGAGCGGATCCGCCAGTGATCACTCTCGTACCGCCACGGTTTCTTCAGGGTTCGCGGCAGGGCGTCGTCGTCGGCCGCCGTCACCCACTTGCCCGATTCGTACCGCTCACCCAAGCGGTAGCGCTCGAGGCGGCCACGGGGGAGCCAGCCGAATGCCGCGTCAAACTCCTCGCCGCGGTCGAGTCGCTTTGCCACCGCCGTCGAGACCCACGCCTCGCCCCGTTTCACCCAGCTGCCGATATTCCGGGCCCGGGCATGGTCGGGATCGTCGCGGAGGGTGCGGTGGAGGAGGGCAATCGCCTCCCCTCCCCGCCGGGCCAGCGGCTTGAGGCCGGCCTCGCTGTCGGCGCGCTGCTCGTCGCGAGTCCGGGGCCGGTCGTGGGCCGCGGCCGCCTCGACGGCGCGGGCGAAGGTCGCCTCGGCATGCTGTCGTCTCGCCGCCACGAACTCATTCCACAACGGCTCTTGGGCCGCGTCGACCCAGGCGGGGGCCTCGAGGCGGGAGGGGATCGTGACGACCACCTGCCGATCGGCGAGCGCGGGGATCTCCCACGAGCGAACGTGGGCGGCGAGGGCGTCATGCCCCCGGGCGGCGGCCCGCGTGGCCAGGGAATCGAGCGTTTCCCGCCAGGCGTCGTCGTCGAGCACCGGCGTGGTGGGATCTTTCGCCCCCCCCTCCTCCTCGGCGGCGTCGACCGCCGTGAGCCGCGGCCGCGCGGGGCGGGGAGTGGCCTCGTCGCCATCGTCGGCGCACAGCCGCGTCGGGCACGCCAGCGCCAGCGCCAGCGCCACGCAGGTCAGGCGGGAAGCAGGCATCAGGAATCCTCGGCGAAGGCGGCGTCGAAGGCGCGCCCGGCGGGGGCGAAATCGAGGTTCCTGACGAACTGACAGGCCTCGGCGGCGCCATGCTCCCGGTCCATGCCGCTGTCTTCCCACTCCACCGACAGCGGCCCCTGATAGCCGGCGGAATTGAGCCCGCGGATGATCGCCTCGAAGTCGATTCCCCCCCGGCCCGGCGAGCGGAAGTCCCAGCCGCGGCGCGGGTCGCCGAAGCCGAGGTGGCTCGCGAGGATGCCCGAGCGGCCGTTGAGCGTGGTGATCGCGTCTTTGACGTGGACGTGATAGATGCGGTCGGGGAAGGCCCGCAGAAACTCGACCGGATCGACCCCCTGCCAGTGAAGATGGCTGGGATCGAAGTTGAATCCGAACTCCTCCCGGCGCCCGAGGGCCTGGAGGGCTCGTTCGGCGGTGAGTAGATCGTAGGCGATTTCGGCGGGGTGGACCTCGAGCGCGAAGCGCACGCCGCATTCGGCGAACACGTCGAGGATCGGGTGCCAGCGCTCGGCGAACTGCGCGAATCCGGCATCGACCATCGCCGCCGGCACCGGCGGAAACGAATAGAAGAGATGCCAGATCGACGATCCGGTGAATCCGTTGACGACCCCGACGCCGAGCTTCTTCGCGGCCCGCGCCGTCCGCTTCATCTCCTCGGCCGCGCGGCGATTGACCCCGTCGGGATTGCCGTCGCCCCAGACGTGGGCCGGCAGGATCGCCTTATGGCGCTCGTCGATCCGGTCGCAGACCGCCTGGCCGACGAGGTGGGAGGAGATGGCGTGGACGGAGAGCTCGTGGCGCTCGAGTTGGTCACGCTTCTGGGCGCAGTACGAGGCCTCCTCGAGCGCCCGGGTGGGGTCGAAGTGGTCGCCCCAGCAGGCCAGCTCGAGCCCCTGGTAGCCGAACTCGCGCGCTTTCCGGGCGAGATCATCGAGGGCCAGATCGGCCCACTGGCCGGTGAACAGCGTGATCGGTCGAGGCATGAAGCGGCTCCGGACGACGGCGGACAGGGGGCTCGGCGAATTGTGACAGAAGCCCCCCGGGGCGGGAACTCGCGTCGACGGCGGCCCCCCGTCGCTCATCCCCTCGGGCCCAGATCACGTCCGGATCACGCTCCGCATCAGCCACAAGCCCCAGAGCGTGACCAGGAGATTGCCGGTCCACACCGCCACCGGGGGGACGACCCCTAATTTCGCCTGCGACACGCCGAGCATGAAGACGGGGTAGTAGACGAGGAGGATCGGAAGGAAGCAGAGGAAGAAGCTCGTGAGGAAGTCGGCATTTCGCATCCGGATCGCCATCGGCGCGCCGACGAGGACGAAGCACAGACAGCTGAATCCGTTGGCCCACCGCCGCCACGGCTCCATGATGATGCGGTAGAGGCGGGCTGTCTCCACCTTCACGGCCTGTCGTTCCCCCTCGATGTGGATCGGCATCGTCATGTCGAGCCGTCCGGAGAGGATCGCGATCGCCACCCTGGCGGCAGCCGTCTCCTCGTAGGCCTCGATGCGGCGCAGCTGCTCGGCCCGGGCCTTGGGGAAATCGGCCATGGCGATCTCGGAGGGGCTCGTGGAGGTCGCCCCCTTGCGGCTGACGGAGTCGAGGGGGATCTCGCGCTTCAGTTCGTCGGGAAACACCGCCTTGACGTCGCCGACGTGGAGCGTGCCGTTGCGGCAGGTGATCGTGAGCACCCCCTTGGCGGCATCGGCATGCATCGTCGCCCTCTCGGCGGAGACGGTCACCGGATCGCCGGTTTGGGGCTGGTAGGAGAGGGTGGGGCGGATGAGATCCTTCCCCTCGACGTTCTTGACGTTGATCGAGATCTCCGGCGCGCTGTAGGAACGGTGCTGGCGGAGCCTACCGTAGATGATCTCCTCGACGCTCGAGACGATGACGCGGCGGATCCCGTCGCGGCCCCACGACACGGCGACATCGTTGAGCCACACCGACACGAAGCTCACGACCACGGCCAGGCCGACCGCGGGCCACATCGCCGCCATCGGCGAGATCCCGGCGGCCTTGAGGGCGGTGATCTCGTTTGTCGCCGACATCCTGCCGAACACGCTCGCCACGGCGAAGAGCATCGTGCCAGGGACGGCGAACCGCATCGCCTCGGGGAGAACGTAGGGAACGAGGGCCGCGATCTGCATCATCCCCAGCCCCTGCTGCTGGGCTTCCTTGAACAGCCCGAAGACGAGCATGAACAGCGTCAGCGCGGAGAGCGCCACGAGGAACACCTGGAGGAGCTCGGAGAATACGTAGCGGGAGATGATTTTCATGGGGCGCCTGTCACCCTTGGCCTTGGTGGTGGCCGCCGGGGGGCGACGGGAGCGGGGCACGGAGGGTGTCGCCGGAGCGGGCCTCCTCGACCGAGCGGCTGTAGACGGCGATCGCCTCCGCGGCGGCGACGGTCGCCTCATGGAAGCTCCCCGCAGCGATGAACTTCCGCGCCCGGGTGGCAGCGGTGAGCATCCGATCGCACTCCGGGGGGCCGAGGCCGTCGGCGGCCGATTCGGCGCTCGCTACGATCCCCTCCACGAGCGCTCCGCGCGGAGTGCAGTTGTAGGTTCGGTAGGGGCCCTGCCCAAGCCGGCGGCCGGAGGCGAGCGAGCGACCATCGCCGGCGGGCACGGCGAAGCCGACCAGCGCCATCACCACCATCGCCAGCATCCCGAGCAAAGCCCCGGCGCTGGCGACGCTACAGATCGTCCGGGAAACGTCGCCAAGGGACGCCGCGAAATCCCCCCACGGGCTGAGGAGGAGCGCGATGAGGAGACAGACCGCGGCGATCCCCAGTTGTCTCCAGGGGAGCTGCTTGGTCTGGTGCCGGGGCTGGTAATCCTCGTCGAGCGCCCAGGCGGGGGCGCCGGGAACGGTGGCCGACACCTCCTCCTCCCCGGCCTTTGCCACGATCACCGTGACGTTGTCGGGAGCGCCGCGGACGAGCGTCAAGCCGACGAGCGCGGTGCAGGCGTCGCGCGGCGGGAGTTCTTTCAGCAACAGCCCGATCTCCTCATCGGCCACCTGCCCCGACAGGCCGTCGCTGCAGAGAAGGAACACGTCCCCCCGCTCGACCGGATGGGGCCCCTCGATGTCGACTTCGACACGGGAGTGCGGGCCCATCGAGCGGGTGATGACATTCTTCCCCACCGTCCGCTCGGCCTGTTCTCGCGACAGCCCGCCCTGGCTCTCGAGCTCCCACACGGCCGAGTGGTCGCGGGTGAGTTGATCGAGCGTTGTGCCCCGGAGTCGGTAGGCGCGACTGTCGCCGATATGGCCCACCAGCACGCCGCGGGGGACGAGGACGAGCGTCGTGCAGGTTGTCCCCATGCCGAGATACTCCGGCTGCCTCCGGCCGCGGAGGTTGATCTCGGCGTTGGCCTGCTCGAGGCCACGCAGCAGTGCCAGGGGGGGGGAGCGCTGCGCGTTCTTTTCGTAGATCAACGGGACCTGCTCGGCGGCGATTTTGCTGGCCCGTTCCCCGGCGACATGGGCGCCCATCCCGTCGGCGACGAGGAACATCCAGCCGCGCGACTGGTACTGCTGCGGGCTGACCGGCGGGACCACCGCCAGGGAATCCTGGTTGTTGGCGCGGCGGCGACCGATGTCGGTCTGCTCGCAATACACGAGGGTGGTACCGGATCCCACGCGTAAACAACCTGAAGGGGGGGGAAGGACGGCCGGGCGGCCGCAAACCGCCGGATTCTAGCGACCGTGAACGCCTCCGGCGACCGCAAACCGGCCCGGCAGCAGGGGTTTTTGGGGAGGGAACGCGTCCGGCGGCCGGTCTGGCGGCGGCTGGCCCCGATCCCTATGGTCAGTGCCATGTCGTTCCTCCGCCCCCACCGCCGTGGCCGAATCGCGTGGCGTGCCGTCGCCCTGGCGGCCGTACTTCTCGCCGTCGGGGGCGGGTGCGTGCAGCGGCGGATGACGATCCGCTCCAATCCCCCCGGGGCCCTCGTCTACGTCGACGACTATCAGATCGGGACGACGCCCGTCTCGACCGACTTCGTCTATTACGGCACGCGGAAGATCCGTCTGGTCAAGGACGGCTTCGAGACCCTGACCGTGCGCCAGCCCCTGCCCGTCCCCTGGTACGAGGTTTTTCCGCTCGACTTCGTGAGCGAAAACCTCTGGCCCTGGGAGATCCGCGACGAGCGCGTTGTCGATCTGGCGATGGCCCCGGCCGAATCGCAGCCGGCGGAGCTTGTCGTCGCCCGCGCCCAGACGGCCCGCCTCGCTGCCGGCAGCCTCCCTCCGGTGGCCGCGACGCCGCTTCCGGGAGTCGCGCCTCCCCTCCCGCGGCTGCCGCAGCCCTCGTTTCCCCCTCCGGCCGCTGGCCAGCTTCCGCCCCCCGCCGCCGGCCCGCTCCAGTTCCCCGGTTCGTCGCTGCAGCCACCGCGCTTCAACGCTCCAACGCAGGGGATTCCGAGCCTCGGGGCTCCTCCCGCCGGGCTGTGAGCCGGCGGCGCCTCGTCGTGCCATAATCTTCGTATGGCATCGATCTCCGGCGACGAATCTCCTTCCAGGCCAGGCCTCCCGGCCGCTCCGCGCGCCGAGCTCGACCGCCTCAAGCTTGCGAAGCTCCGCGCCTGCCTTACGGAGATCCTCCCCGCCAATGCCTTCTATGCCGCGAAGCTCGGGCACGCCCGGGCGCTGCCGGAGTCGCTGGCCGAGTTTTCCACTTGGCCGGTGACGACAAAAGAAGAGCTCGTCGCCGGGGCCACGGCCACCGGCCTGCCGGCGAATCTCACCTATCCGCTCTCGTCGTACGTCCGCTGCCATCGCACCAGCGGCACGCATGGCCGGCCGATGCCGGTGTTTGACACCGCGAGCGATTGGACCTGGTGGATGGAATGCTGGCGGGCGATCCTCGCGCGGGGCGGGGTCGGCCCTGGCGACCGTGTTCTCGTCGCCTCGTCGTTTGGCCCGTTCCTCGGGTTCTGGAGTGGCTTCGACGGCGTCCTTGCCTGTGGCGCGATGGCGATCCCAACCGGCGGGCTGTCGTCGCTGGCGCGCCTGGAGATGGCCCGCAGTCTCTCCGCCACCGTGCTCATGGTGACGCCGAGCTATGCGCTCCATCTGGCCGAAGTCGCGGGGGAGGCGAAGCTCGATCTGGCCGCTCTGCCGATCCGGTTGGTGATCGTGGCCGGCGAGCCGGGGGGCTCGGTCGCTGCGGTGCGCGACCGGATTGGGCTAGCCTTTGATGCGGACGTCCTCGACCACGCCGGCGCCAGCGAAGTCGGCCCGTGGGGGGTGGGAGATCGGCACGGCCGGCATCTCGACGTCCTCGAGCCCTGGTTTCACCCGGAGTTTCTCTCGGTCGAGACAGGCCGGCCGGCCGCGCCGGGGGAGCTGGCCGAATTGGTGCTGACGACGCTCGGCCGCGTCGGCGCTCCGGTCCTCCGCTACCGCACCGGCGACCTCGTCCGTCCGCGCTTTCCCGACGACGCCGAGGTTGCTGCGGGGGAGAGCCCGTGGGTGAAGCTCGAGGGGGGCGTGATCGGCCGGGCCGACGACATGCTCGTCGTTCGCGGGGTGAACGTCTTCCCGGCGGCCATCGACGGGATCGTGCGGAGCTTCCCGGAGGTGGTTGAATACCGGCTCACGGTCTTCTCGCGCGCGAGCCTCGACGAGCTGGCGATCGAGATCGAAGATCGGCTCGACGATCCTGCGCGCGTTGCCCGGGAGCTTCATCTCCGCCTCGGGCTCCGCGTCGGCGTCACGGCGGTGCCGGCCGGGAGCCTGCCGCGATTCGAGGGGAAGGGGAGGCGGATCATCGACCGCCGTCACGACACGAGACCGTCACCGAGGAGCGATTCATGAGTGATCCATCCACAGGCCGGCCATCGGCCGCGGCCGTTCCCGCTTCGATCCGCCGCTTGCCCGACGGCAGCGTGGAGATCGGCTGGAGCGACGGCGTGCGCAGCCCCTATTCGCCGCGGCTCCTCCGCGACGCCTGTCCGTGTGCCACCTGCCGCGAGGAGCGGGCGGCGCCGAAGCCGAAGGGGCTGCTTACGGTGCTCTCGCCGCAGGAGCTCGCCCCGCTCTCGATCGCCGGCATGACCCCGGTCGGGCAGTATGCCTACAGCATCGAGTTTTCCGACGGCCACTCCAGCGGCATCTACACGCTCGAGTATCTCCGCGAGCTGGGGTAAAGCGGGGGCCCTCGTCACTCGGCGGCGGGCAGGTTCTCGAGATCGAGCAGGTCGCGCGGCCGGCCGGCGGCGGCTTTGAGTCGTCGCAGCCAGACGAGCGACACGTAGCGGATGCCGTCGACCGTTCCAGCGTCGTCGAAGAGATCCTCGACCCGCGCGCCCTCGATTCCGGGCACGTGATCGAAAAGATCGAGGTAGCCGGCGCGCGTGCAGAGCATCATCAGGCTTCGACCGCGCACGAACGACGCGGTGACCGGCCACGTCCGCTCGATGCCGGTGGCCGGATCGATCTCGTCGCCGATCCACTCCGCAGACAGTTCCTCGAGGGCCGCAAGGAGCCTTGGTTCGGAGTCGGTGGACCGCTGCCAGATGACGTCGGTGTCCTCCGTGGCCCGGAGGTACCCATGATAGTTGACCGCGTGGCCGCCGATCACGACGAAGGGCACGCCGTGGCGCCGCAGCACGTCCAGCAACGACCGGTCAGGTGCCATCGCGAGTCTTCTCCGCGCCGGAGCCGGCTCGGCGGCGATGGTGGTGGCGTTGCACGAAGTGGCGGAGGGCTGTCGGGTTGCTCTCCAGGAGCCGCCAGGCGTCGGCGATCAGGGCATCCATGACCGCGAGACGCTCGGCGGGCGTGAGTGCCATCGCGCGGTGCCGTTGATGCTCTCGCCGCGCGGCGAAGAGGTCGGGGGGAGCAGCGACGGGATGGGGGTCGGAGGAGCGCATGCGGGGATTATAGAACGGAAGGCACGCTGCCGCCGGAGGCGCTTCAATGGCGAACCTGCTGCCGGGTCATCACCTGCGAGAGGATCATCGTCAGGAACCAGGCGGGGCCGAACAACGTCGCCGCCAGCCGGGCGCCGCCACGCTCGAACACTTCCTCCGGGGCCGCGCCGAAAGCCGCAGCGGCGACGGCGCTGGCTGTCATCACCGCCGCCAGCGACGCCACGACCGACACGGCAGCGACCGTGACCCACCGCGGCCAGACCCGCTGGCAGGCATGGATCGTCGTCGCCACCATCGCTGTGAGTCCCCAGGCGAACGCTGACGAGAGCATCGCGGCCGATCCTCCGGCAAAGCCGGCGATCGCCAACGAAAGAGCGACGAGGAGAAGGAGCCCGAACAGCATGGCGCCGCGTCGCTGGTCGGTGTCGAGGGCGTGCCGGCCGAGCGGATCGAGGAACAACAGGAGGTTGAACACGGAGTCGCCCACCCAGGTGAGGATCGCAAAGGCCCCGTAGGCCGCGAGGAAGATGCCGATCATCCAGCCCTCGGCGTCGCTCGCCGGTTGCCGGCGGGCGAGCGTCCGGGCCACGATGAAGCCCCCCACCACGATCCCCCAGCGCATCCGCGGCGGGAGCTTCTGCATCCAGAGGAAATAGCCGAGGAGCAGGCGGTAGATCGGATTCCTCGCCTTGAGTGCCTCGACGATGCCACTGCGGGCATCGTCGTTCTCCGGATCGAGCCTGAGCGCCTCGCGGAAGTGTTCGGCCGCCCGCTTCGGATCGCCCTCATGGAGCATCGCCCACCCCTGCGTGGTGTGGGTGGCCGCATCGTCGGGGTTGCGGCGCAGCGCCCCCTCGATCGTCGCGGCGGCCGCATCGCGATCCCCGAGTTGCAGCAGCGACCTGGAGCGGGCCGTCGTGCAGCCCTGATGCTCCGGGTCGATCGCCAGGCCGGCATCGGCCGCGGCGAGGGCCTTCTTCCACGCGCTGGTCGACATGTGGATCGCGGCGAGCAGGGAGAAGGAATCGGCGTCGTAGGGATCGAGACGGATCGCCTCCTCGATGGCGGAAGCTGCCTCGGGAAAGCGTTGGCGGTGGAAGAACACCTTCGCTAGCGTGTAGTACGCAAACGGGCTGTCGGGCGTCAGGGCCACGGCTTGGCGGGCGTGGTCGTCGGCCTCTTGCCAGGCCCCACGTTCGGCGTGGAGTTGCGCCAGGCAGGCGTGCGCCGTGGCAGCCTCGGAATCCTCGGCGAGGGCGGCGTGAAACTCCCGGATCGCCTCGTCGGCGCGATCCTGCCGCATGAGCAGGATGGCGCGCTGCAGGTGGGCGCTCATCGGCGGTTGACTCCCAGGTATTTCAGGATGTCGTCGTAGAGGCCCCCTTCGTTGGCGTAGAGGGCATGGTTCTTGGCCGTGGCAAACCACTCCCGCGTCGTCGGTTTGTGGCGCGCCGCGGCCGCCAGGAGGTCGGCGGTGGCGAGCGGCTTGAGCGTGCCCGCTTTCATCGCCTCGCGGAGCTTCCCTTCCACGGCCTGATCGACGACGGCGCCGAGATCGGCGCCGGAGTAGTCGGCGGTCTTCTTGGCCACGGCCGCCATGTCGACGCCGGCGGCCGGCTTTTCGCGGCAGAGGATTCGGAGGATCTGCTCGCGCGCCTGAGTGTCGGGCGGGGGGACGAAGAGGATCCGGTCGAAGCGACCGGGCCGGCGGAAGGCGGGGTCGACGTGCCACGGTGAGTTCGTGGCGGCGAGGACGAGCACGCCCTCGTTCGACGCCGTGGCGCCGTCGAATTCCGCGAGAAACTGGTTGATGATGTGTCGGCCGCCGCTCCGCACCATGTCGCTGCGGCGGGCGCCGAGGGCGTCGACCTCGTCGAAGAACAGCACGCAGGGTGCGCATGCCCGGGCCTGCTCGAAGACGCCGTGGAGATTCCGCTCGCTCGACCCGAGCCACATGTCGAGGATGTCGGAGATCCCGACCGAGATGAACCCGGCGTTGATCTCGCCAGCGGTCGCCCGCGCCAGATGGGTCTTGCCGCAGCCCGGCGGGCCGTACATGAGGATCCCACCACCGATCCGCTTGCCGTAGGCGCGGTAGAGCTCCGGATGGGCCAGCGGGTGGATGATCTTGAGGCGAATCTCCTCCTTCAGCTCTTCCATGCCGCCGACGTCGGAGAACTTGATCCGCGGCCGCTCGACCTCGATCGAAAACGGGGCATTTTCGCCTCGCTCGCGGACACGGCCCTCCGAGACCTCGGCCCTGTCATCGTGGGTGCCCAGGCCAAACCGGGCCTCGAAGTCGGCGTCGGCAGCGTCGGGATCCCGTTCGATGCCCAGGCGGTATTGGGCGATGGCCGCAGGGATCTCCCCCTGCGCCGCCAGCAGCCGCGCGTGGATCACGAACACCTCGGCCGGACCGTCCGGGCGCTTTACCATCGCCTCGATCAGCGCCAGAGCGGCGGACGATTTCTCCTGGCGGAGAAAAGCTCGGACGAGCCCGAGTTGCAGCGTC
>Ga0114973_10001123_pt1 | contig 20148 bp, 22 predicted proteins | sample M_140807_MF_Meta_FD_87025 | JGI IMG/M metagenome (GOLD analysis project Ga0114973, IMG submission 87025) | Freshwater microbial communities from Lake Montjoie, Canada to study carbon cycling - M_140807_MF_MetaG | ecosystem: Environmental > Aquatic > Freshwater > Lake | place: Lake Montjoie...
CGGATATGGATCCCAATGTTTAAAATAAGCAATCACATTTATTATCATCCATATTACCACAATAATAGATTGATAAATAATAAACCGCCAAGAACCCATACCACTAGCTACTTTATCGGCTAATCGCTGACCAATCGTAGATGCTATCTCATGTTCTTCGTGCCAAGTTGGTATATTTTTCATTGTATAATTTTATTTGAACGGGGAATTGATTTTACGAATTATGGCATAATGAGGTTTTATTTCTGCCAAAAGAATTAATCAATAAGTTTTATATTTTAAATTAATATTAATTAATCAGCATTAAATTAAAACCTTTAACCATTATTTAAAAGTTATTCAACTAAATTTGTCCGATAAGCTAAAATTTATGAGAAAGATTTCTTTATTGACGTTGGGCATTCTGTTTGCTTTTATTGGAAATGCACAAATAAATCCGGTAACGGGAAAATTGAATTCTACGGCTAAAGCCAACGATCATTTTATGATGCAAGTGAGCTCAGATCATTGGTTAAATGCACCAGATAGCATTCAATCCAAAACTAAAAACAATTCGAGAGGAGTTAATATTTATGCGATGTACGACAAGGCTTTTAAAGGAAATCCAAAGTTTAGCATTGCTTTTGGTGTTGGCATTGGAACCAGCAATATTTATTTAGATAAAATGAGTGTAAACATTAACGGAACTACGCCGCAATTAGGCTTTAATAATTTAGATACGGTTTCTCGTTTTAGTAAGTATAAGGTTTCTACCGCTTATGCTGAAATACCTTTAGAATTCCGTTTTTTATCAAACCCTAAAAATCCAAACAAATCGTTTAAGGTAGCCCTTGGTGCTAAAGTAGGTACATTGATAAACGCGCATACAAAAGGAAAGACATTATTAAACGGAGCAGGTACTACAATCAACCAATTTTCTCAAAAGGTTACCGCAAAAGGTTATTTTAACACTACGCGTATTGCCGCTACCGCAAGAGTGGGATATGGCAATTTTTCCGTTTTTGGATCATATAACTTAACGACCATGTTTAAAGACAATGTTGCAGCAAATATCAAATTGTTACAACTTGGGCTTTGTATCAGTGGTTTGTAAAATAATTTACATTTTAAATGTTAAGAATCCCGCTCTTTTGCGGGGTTTTTTGTTTGCTGACGGCTTATCAACTATTTTTGCCACTTAATTCTTGTTACAAATATTATGAGCGACGAAATAAAACACGAATGCGGTTTAGCCTTAATCAGATTGCGTAAACCTTTTAGCTATTATCAACAGAAATACAACAACGTTTTATATGGCTTAAATAAGCTGTATTTGTTAATGGAAAAACAGCACAATCGTGGACAAGACGGTGCTGGCGTTGCTGCAATAAAATTAGACTCTGAACCAGGGTATCCGTTTCTTTATCGGATTAGAAGCAATGCCCATCAACCCATTGCAGATTTGTTTGAAAAAATAGGAAAAGAAATTGCCGAAATAGAAAAATACCAACCCGAAATCAAGCATCATCCCGGATTAATGAAAGGCCACATCAACGTGATGGGTGAATTGTTGTTGGGGCATTTGCGTTATGGCACACAAGGAAAAAACGATGTTGCTTTTTGTCACCCTTTTATAAAAAAAGATATTATCCCTGCGAGAAACATGGCATTGGCAGGAAATTTTAATTTAGTAAATACGGAAGAGCTTTTTAAACTGGTACAAATTGATGCGGATGCATTTCAAAAGCAAAGCGATTTGGCCGCAATGATGGAAGTGATACATCATTATTTAGTAGAAGCCGACAAACAAAATCCAGGAGAGATTAACATTGTTGATGTATTAAAAAAATCAGTGCAAATGTTTGATGGTGGATTCAATTTTGCCGGAATTACTGGGGGAGGAGAATCTTTTGTAGTACGCGATGCACATGGCATAAGACCTTCCTACTATTATATTAGCGACGATGTAATTGTTGCAGCAAGTGAAAGAGCTGCCATAAGAACTGCATTCAACCTTGAAGAAAACGAAGTGAAAGAATTGATGCCAGGAATGGGATTAATTGTACATGAAAATGGCGATTATCAAATAGAACAAATTATAGAAGCCAAAGAAAGAAAGGCCTGTAGTTTTGAGCGAATATATTTCAGCCGTGGTAGCGATGAAAAGATTTACAGAGAACGAATTGCTTTGGGCTACAACCTAAGTAACATTGTGCTCAACACCATTAATTATGATTTGAGAAATACCATTTTTTCTTTTATTCCCAATACAGCAGAAACAGCTTTTTACGGCTTAATTAAAGGTGCTGAAGATTATCTCAATAAAATAAAAATTGAAAGAATTTTAAGCTGGGGTAATGATTATGATGCAGAAAAGCTTTCTGAAATGATAAGCCGGAAAGTGCGCATTGAAAAAATTGCCATCAAAGATGTAAAATTAAGAACCTTCATAACGGAAGACAGTAGCCGAAACGAAATGGTTCAACACGTTTATGACATAACTTATGGTACCGTAAAAAAAGATATGGATACTTTGGTGGTAATTGATGATAGTATTGTGCGTGGAACCACTTTAAAAGAAAGCATCATCCGCATGTTGGGTCGATTAAAGCCGAAAAAAATTATTGTAGTCTCTTCTGCTCCGCAAATAAGATATCCAGATTGTTATGGAATAGACATGAGCAAATTGGGCGATTTCGTGGCATTTAGAGCAGCCATTGAACTTTTAAAAGAAACAGGAAAAACTGATTTACTCAACCAATTATTAGAAAAATGCAATACACTTGAAAGCGATGAAATGCTTGATAGTGTAAATGTTGTTCGTGAAATTTATAAGCCTTTTTCTACACAACAGATTTCTGCAAAAATTGCTGAATTGATAACACCTGCTGATTTAAAAATTCCTGTAGAAGTCATTTATCAAACCATTGAAGCGCTTCATGAAGCTTGTCCAAACAATAAAGGCGATTGGTATTTTACCGGCGACTATCCAACAAAAGGTGGAAACCGTGTTTGTAATAAAGCGTTGATGAATTATTTGGAAGGAAAAAATGTGCGTGGATATTAAATAGAAAAGCCACTAAATGAAAACGCTAATAATCATAAGGCACGCAAAAAGCAGTTGGGCAAATGCAGATCAAACTGATTTTGAACGCCCATTAAACGACCGAGGAAATAAGGATGCGCCAGAAATGGCAAAACGATTATTGGACAAAAAAATCAACATCAATCATTTGGTTTCGAGTACCGCAAAAAGGGCCATGCAAACCTGTATACATTTTAGTAAAGTATTAAACATTCAAAAAGAAGAAATTCAAAAAGAAGAAATTTTATACCATTCAAGTGCTGAAACCATACATTATGTGGTAGGTAAAATAAATAATAAATTTGATACCATTGCCCTATTTTGTCACAATCCGGGAATAACAGATTTTGTAAATACGCTTTTAGAAAAAGTAAAAATAGATGATATGCCAACCTGTGGCATGTTTGCCGTAAAAGCGGACATTTCAGATTGGAGGGAGTTTTATGCTGCCGAAAAGAAGTTTATGTTTTTTGATTATCCGAAGCTTAACGTTTGAGAGGTTGGAGACGTTTATGATGTTTTTGAGGTTGGAAGCGTTTTCCATTTATTAGCATCTTTGTTTTACAAAATAACTTCGTGCCTTTGCGCCTTCGTGTCAAATAAGTTTCATTTCAAAATAAACCGCCGTTGGTTCTGGGTTAAAATAATACGCACTGGTTTCTACAAATCCATGCTTGATATATAGACTCATAGCGGGTTTCATGGTGTTTAACGTATCAAGTTTAATGGTTTTATACCCTTTTTCTATAGCAAATGAAATAGACATTTTTAGTAAATTTTCTCCAATACCCATTCGTTGAAATTCAGGTTTTACGTACATGCGTTTTAATTCTGCAACACCTTCGTCAATTTTTCTTACAGCTACACAAGCCACAAAATCATTTTCATTTTTACATAAAATGATACAGCCAAATGGAGGGCCATACATTGTTTTAAGCATTTTTAATTCTTCATCAAACTTCTGAAAAGAGAGATCAATATTCAACCAATTGGAATATTCTATAAACAAGGTCATTGCCGATTCATATTCATTGAGCTGAGAAACAAAAATATATTCAAGCATTTTAAAAAATATTTATTGTATTACTGATCTACCTCTGTATTAACAGAAGACATTTTATTTACAAAATAAACGCCCAAGAAAATACATACAGCAGCAATAATTTTAGTTAAGTCGATGGTTTCTCCAAGAAAAATCATGGCAATAACAGTAGCAAACAAAGGTTGTGAATAAATATAAGAACCAGAAACAGAAGCACCTAAATGTTTAATGCCATAGAGGTTAAATAAATACGCGCAAAATGTACCACCGATGACAACCAATGCAAGTGCACCAAAGGCATCTGGTGTGTAAGTACTCCAAGGTATTTGAACAAATTCAGACCAACAAAATGGAAGGGCAACAATACAACCTAAAGTAAATAACGTTCTAATTACAGTAAGGGAATTATATCTTTTCATCAATGGTTTTACCAATACAAAATAATAAGAGTAGCTGATTGCATTTACAATAATGTAAAAATCACCGAGAAGAATATCTTTTGCATTACCAGATGAATGTCTGGATAATATTAAAATTACAGAACCAGATATACCTAAAAATAAACCAATGAATTTATTTGTTGTTAGTTTTTCTTTTAAAATCCATGCAGCAATTATGGTAATGAAAATAGGCGTTGTAAGCATTAATAAAGAAGCGTGTACTGTGTTGGTAAGCGATAAACCTTTAATAAATAAAAGTTGGTTTATGGCGATGCCCAGTAAGGTGCAAATAAAAAATCGGCGATAATGTATACGATTAATGCTTTCTTTATTTTTTGAAAAAAAGTACATGATCCAAAGTAAAATGGTAGTACCAATCATTCGGGTAAAATTTAAACCGAATGGAAGTATAAATTTATTGTTGAACAAAAATTTAATGGCCGTGAAATTAATGGCAAAAAATATATTCGTCCCTAATAACGCAAGATGGGCTTTGAGGTTATTTTTCATTAAAACTTATAACATTAAAAATGTAAACTACAATGTTACAAAAATGGATTGGTAGTATCAGAATGGAAGTAAAGAATTTTGAACACGAAAGCCACCTTCGCTCGAAAGGTTTAGGGAGCGTAATCATTCTAAACTTCAAAAAACTCAAAAGTATCAAGAAGCCAAAAACTGAGAATGCTTCCAACCTCTTGAACCTTTTGAACGCATTGAACCTTTTGAACCTTTTATTCAGTTCCACAAAAAAACCGTCCTTAGAAAAAGACGGTTTATTACTTAACTAACCCAAAAAATACAACAGAATGAACGTTGCACTATTTTTAAAAGCATGCGCTTTATTTTTTTAAAAATTTAATTAATCATAAAAACCACGAAGTTGAAATGCTTTACATTTTGGCAATTCAATTTTGCATTCACATAAATTACTGCGCCGCCATTTCTTTTATCTTCTCTCTGATTTTTCCTTCTATTTCATTAGCCATTCCTGGATTATCGATTAGCAGTTGCTTTACCGATTCGCGGCCTTGTCCTAATTTATCCGAATTATAACTAAACCAGCTGCCACTTTTTTGTACAATGCCCAACTCTACGCCCATATCAATAATCTCACCCACTTTAGAAATTCCTTCACCATATATAATGTCAAATTCTGCTTGACGGAATGGGGGTGCTACTTTATTTTTTACCACTTTTACTTTAATGTGATTACCTACAATTTCATCGCCATCTTTTATTTGTGTCATTCTACGAATATCCAAACGAACTGACGCATAAAACTTCAACGCGTTTCCACCAGTTGTTGTTTCTGGATTTCCGAACATCACCCCTATCTTCTCTCTCAACTGATTGATAAAAATGCAACAGCTATTTGTTTTAGAAATCGTTGCCGTTAATTTTCTCAACGCCTGACTCATTAATCTTGCATGTAAACCCATTTTACTGTCTCCCATTTCTCCTTCCAATTCACTCTTTGGAACCAACGCAGCTACTGAATCTATAACCACAACATCCAAAGCTCCTGATAATATTAATCTATCCGCAATTTCTAACGCTTGCTCTCCATAATCAGGTTGTGAAATCAAAAGGTTATCAATATCTACACCCAATTTTTGCGCATACGCACTATCAAAAGCATGCTCCGCATCTATGAACGCACAAATGCCACCCTTTTTTTGCGCTTCCGCTATTATATGTGTTGCCAAAGTTGTTTTACCAGATGATTCAGGTCCGTAAATTTCAATAACACGTCCCTTAGGCAAACCGCCAATTCCTAATGCTACATCCAATCCTATCGAACCTGTTGAAATAACCCCTTGTTCCGTTATAGGTCTTTCATTCATCATCATTACAGAACCCTTTCCAAAGTCCTTGTCAATCTTGTCCATTGTAAGCTTTAGCGCTTTTAATTTTTCTGTGTTGCTCATGTTTTTTGTTTTAATTGATGTATCTAATTTTTTTATTTGAAGACAAAACTAAGGGATTGTTTTTATTCAAACTAATTTATTTAGCATTATTTACTAAGTTTTTTATACAAAAAATTTTGAGGAAAAAACATCCGTACTACGATTTAAAAACATCCATTTATATAAATTGTTCATTTAGATTATTAATTCTTGCACCTGCTTTGTACGTTTTTTAGGCGCTATTACCTCAGAAGTTGAAATAGTTGGGTTTATCTATTAACATGTTTAATCTATTTCTATCTTTGGTTTGTTTTATTTCTAAATACTCCTTTTTTATGAAATCTATTCTTTATACTTTAATAGTCATTTGTTTTTTTACAGGATGTGATTCTAAAAAATCCAGCGTTCCTGTAGTTGCATTTATTGATGCGTTTCAAGACAATACAATCGCTCAGGCCAAGCAAGGATTTTTTGATGCACTGCAAGAAAATGGTTTCGATGAAAAAAAAGGAACAGTAAACGTTATTTATAGAAATGCTCAAGGCGACATTCCAACGCTTACCCAAATTACAAAATATATGATCGCGCAACAACCCGCACTCATCGCTACCAGCCCCACATTATCTACCATTACAGCCATTCAAAACACAAAAGAAATTCCGGTTTTTATGATGGTGAGCGGTACGCCTACTTTAATGAAATTGAATGACGCTAAAGGAAATGAACCAAAGAATTTATTCGGTACCGGAGAAACGCTTGGTTATATCGATACTTCATTCGGACTCATCACCACACTTATAAAACCTAAAAATCAGAAAATAAAAGTTGGTATGATTTTTAATCAAAGCGAACCACAATCTGTTGAAGCCATGAACGCCATTAAAAAACGCGCCGAAGCCGATAATATGGAATTGATTGCCCTTCCGGTGAATACTTCCGCAGATGTTCAACTCGTTACGCAATCTTTATTGTCGAATCAAATTGATGTATTTTTTGCCAATCCAGATAATACGGTTTTTGCATCTTTTGAAACCATCGTAAAATCTTGCAATCAGGCGAATGTGCCTATATTAACTAGCGAAGCAGGATTGGTTGCACGTGGCGCGCTTGCCGCATTTGGAGCAGACATGTATCAATGGGGATTTCAAGCGGGTTTACAAGCGGCAGAATATTTAAAGTCGAAATCTACAAATAACCTACGTTTGGAAATCGTTAAAAAAAGAAACAAAGTTTTCAATGCTGCTGTGGCAAAAAAATACAACATCAATATACCTGCAGATTTTAAAGCCATTCCATAATGAGTCAATTTTACCTAACGGCTTTACAATTGGCATTATGCCTGGGTCCTATGGCCATGGGCATTTTCATTTCCATGAAAGTGTTTAATATCCCCGATATTACTACTGATGGAAGTTATACTTTGGGCGCAGCCATTACCGCAGTTTTAATTAGCAATAATTTGCCCTTATATATTGTATTACCCATAAGCATGTTGTCGGGCGCTATTGCGGGTACTTGCACAGGTTTCATCCACACCAAATTAAAAATCGATGCGTTGCTTTCTGGTATTTTAATTATGACAGCTTTGTATTCCATCAATTTGTTGGTGATGGGACGATCAAATATTCCACTCATCAACTCGCTGTCTATTTTTGATGTCATTTCCTTTTTTGAAAATGCACAGTTGAATCAATTACTCATCGCAGTTTTAATCGTTTCTATTTTAATTTACTTTATCATTTATTTACTCAAAACCGATTTTGGTTTAGCCATGCGCGCAACCGGAAATAATCCCGTCATGACGAAAGCGTTAGGGATTAATAATGATCGTATAAAAATTATTGGATTGGCTCTGGCAAATGCACTTACCGCATTAAGCGGATTTTTGGTGGCGCAATATCAAGGGTTTGCGGATATCAATATGGGCATTGGTATTGTGATTACAGGACTTGGGTCGGTGTTGATTGCCGACACGTTAAAAAAATGGTTCAACATTAAAAAAATAAACGGGCAAATTATATTAGTTGTTTTTGGATGCTTTGTATTTCAGTTTGTATTGGCATTTACATTATCAATTGGTATAGATCCCAACATGCTAAAAATGGTAACTGCCGTTTTTGTTTTGTTAATCGTAGCATTGCCAAAAATCAGCCAACGTTTGGTAAAAAAATAAAACAATCATGATTAGGATTGAAAATGTATCCAAAGTATTTAATGCGGGAAATGTTGATGAAGTATCAGCATTAAAAAATGTTACATTACAAATAGAAGCCGGGTCTTTTGTTGTAATCGTTGGGTCAAATGGCAGCGGAAAATCAACTTTACTTAACTTAATCTTAGGTAGCTTTTTTCCTACTTCTGGAAAGATTTTTATTAATGAAAACAACATCACGCAATTGCCAGGGCACGAACGTAGCAAATGGATTTCCATGGTATTTCAAAATCCTGCAAATGGTACGGCTCCTGATTTGTCTATATTAGAAAATTTTAGATTGGCTGCTTTGCGATCTTCTAACAAAACCATGAAAATTGGTATTGATAATAATTTCGTTGAACTGGTGTGTGAAAAAATAAAAAAGTTAGACATGGGTTTAGAAGATAAACTGAATCAACCTATGGGAAGTTTATCGGGTGGGCAACGTCAGGCACTTACCCTACTCATGGGCGTTATGGACAAAACGGATGTATTGTTAATGGATGAACCTACTGCAGCGCTAGATCCGAAATCTGCACAAAAAATTATGGAATTGGCTAAAGAAATTAACGCCAGTCTTGGCATCACCGTTGTGTTAATTACGCATAGTTTAAAAGATGCTTTACAATATGGAGATCGATTATTAATGTTTAAATCTAGCATCATTGAAAAAGACATTAATGAATCAGAGAAGCAGAAGTTAACGTTGAATGAAATGTATGATTGGTTTTTGTAGCCCCCTTCTCAAGAAAGGTTCAATGCGTTCAAAAGGTTCAAGAGGTTCAAGAAGTTGGATAATTCTAAAGTTCATGATATTCTATTAATTCAAAAGGTTCAAGAAGCCAAAAACCGAAAATGCTCTCAACTTTTTGAACCTTTTGAACGCATTGAACCTTTTAAACGTTTTCTAGCTTCCGTAGCGATTTAAACCTTTTACTTTCACGGAAAAAGCTTAAATTACTTTATAATATTTTTGTTTTGGTTTTATACACAATCAACATGTGCATAACCTGATTTTTCGTGGAGAACTGGCATTTTTTTAAAATCAAAAGGGAATAATTGGTGCATTAAATTCATGGTTTTATACTTTTCATAAAGTTGATGTTATTTAACTACTTTTTATCCCAACCCAATTCACATATATATTTAAAAAGGTCATAGGTTTTTTTTACACATGGTTATTTATATAAAATTGTTGTATAACTATTTTTGATTTATAAAAACCAATACAGACAGGGTATTTAATTGTATAAATTAAAAAACTATTTATGTTAATTTCATGTTTATAAATGTGTATAAACTAATTTTTAACCCTTTAAAAATCGTTTTTATTTTTTTTATCCACTTATTAACAGCCCTAATAGTAATAGGTGATTAAATAATAAAATAGTATTAATACTTATTACAGGAGATATGCACAATCAAATTTTAGAAAAAAATGGTTTCTTAAATCTTCCAATAAATCCATCGCTTGATTTGTTTGAAGAAATAAATAAATTAAAAAAAGAAAAGAACGCAATCATTCTGGCGCATTATTATCAAGAGCCAGATATTCAGGATATTGCTGATTATATTGGAGACAGTTTAGGGTTGGCACAAAAAGCAGAAAATACCAGCGCAGACATTATTGTATTTGCCGGTGTTCACTTCATGGCTGAAACGGCTAAAATTTTAAATCCCAATAAAAAAGTTTTATTGCCTGATTTAAATGCAGGTTGTTCATTAAGCGATTCTGCTCCACCTGTTTTGTTCAATCAATTTAAATTAAAACATCCTGATCATACGGTAATTTCTTACATCAACTGTAGTTCAGGTATTAAAGCATTAAGCGATATCATTTGCACTTCTTCTAATGCAGAAGCCATTGTAAATAGTTTACCAAAAGACGAAAAAATAATATTCGCACCAGATAAAAACTTAGGCGCTTATTTAAATAAAATTACCAATAGAAATATGGTACTTTGGAATGGGGCTTGTATGGTGCATGAAATTTTTAGTTTGGAAAAAATCACCAAATTAAAAATTAGACATCCAGAGGCTAAATTTATTGCACATCCTGAGTGTGAAGAATCATTATTAGCGATTGCAGACTATATAGGGAGCACCACGGCACTTTTAAAGTTTACACAACAAAGTACCAGCAAACAATTTATTGTTGCCACAGAGACGGGTATTCTGCATCAAATGCAAAAATTAAATCCTGATAAAACTTTTATACCAGCACCACCCAATAATGCATGTGCTTGTAATAATTGTCCATATATGAAACTCAATACATTGGAGAAATTATATACTTGTATGAAATACGAACTTCCAGAAATTATTATGGATGAAAATTTACTAATTGCGGCAAAAAAACCAATAACCCGAATGTTGGAGATTAGTAAACATTATGGTCTATAATTTAATTAAAAAATTCAAAATTCAAAAGTCAAAAAGATAATCTACAATTTTTTACTTTCCATTTTTTACTTTAAAAAAAGAATCAATTCTCGTTCTTACATTTTCTCTAATGTTCATGTAGTATAAATTAATATCACCAATGTGAAAATTCTTTTTAGTAAAAAATATTTTTCCAAACACATTGGGCTTACAAGACCACAATACATTGTTATATACTTGAGCATCAACTACTCTAGGTACTATTTTTTTAAAATTCTTTAAAATACCTCCTTTGTTTAAATCAGCAGAGCTATATGTTTCATCTGTAGTCCAGGTTAATGGATTAACAACAACACTTTTAAAACTTTCTTCTTGAATTAATTCTGGAACATAACCAGTTTTATACGTTCTCCAACCAACAAAACAACCTGTTTGACTTTCATTAACACAAGGCTTTAAATTCGAAAAATAATTATCTGGAATAGGCATTCCAATGATATACGCACAAACCAATTGATTATGTAACGGTTTATCATCAAAAAACGCTTTTAATAATTTACCTGCATGTTGTGTACCTTGGCTATGAGAGGCAATAATGATCGGACGACCATTGTTATAATTTTTGAGATAATATTCAAATGCTGCTTTTACATCATTGTAGGCTATATTAAAATAATCTTTAGCTATTTCTGGATTGATGTAAAAACTGTTGATATGGGCTTGTTGATATCTTGGAGCAAATAAACGTGATTGTTCATTAAAGGCTGAAGCTTGATATAATATAGCAGAATTGTCAGTTTTTTCATTTATAGCTATATCATTTACATCTGCATTCCAACTTTCAAATTCTTTTTGTAAATATGTAGTGGGGTGAATAAAAAAAACATCAATTGATGAATCATTAACCCTCCTATCCATGATTCCATCTGATATACTGTCACTTAAATCTTTTTTCCATGGATGGGCTGCCCAATTATTTAGATCGCTATAATTCGTTATTTTTATGTTTGACGTTTTGTTATTTTGTGCATGAACTTTTATAAATAAAGAATCAAAAATAATAACTGTAAAACAAATTATTATTTTAAATAATTTAATAAAATTAGATTTCCTATACATTTTCATAATCAAATATACATTCGTTAGTTTTCAGTTTTATCATTAATGTAAAATTCATGATTATTGTTTTGGTCTAAAAATTATACTTTTTTAAAGACGGTCTTTTTATATACCATTACAGCTTTCGGTGGTCCGCAAGGTCATTTAGGTATGTTAAAAAAAACGTTTGTACAAAAAAAATATATTTCTGAAGATACGCTTCATGATTTATTTGCTTTTTCTCAAATTTTACCAGGAGCCTCAAGTACACAGCTAATAACACTTATAGGTTATAAACGCGGTGGTTTTATGCTCTCATTAATTACTTTACTCATTTGGATTTTTCCAGCTTGTATATTAATGGGTGTTTTATCTTTTTTAGTTAGCTCTAATGCGCATGAAAGTTTTAATGCATCTCTTTTTAAATTTATCAAACCAATGACGATCGGTTTTTTATTGTATTCATTTTTTGGAAATTTAAGACTTTCGGTAAACAACAAAATAACAACTGTCATATTTATAGCGTCAACATTATTCACCACTTTATTTTTTAAACAACCCTGGATATTTCCTTTGTTGATTTTACTTGCTGGCATAGCGACCAATTTTAGTAGTAAAAGAATTCCTGCTTCGACAGAATCAAAACCTAAAAGTATTCATTGGAAAAACTTATGGCTATTCGTTTTTATTTTTGTTCTAGCTGGATTGTTGAGTGAAACCGCCAGAAAAAATGAATGGCAAAACAGAAACGCTTTTAACCTATTTGAAAATTTTTATCGTTTTGGCAGTTTGGTTTATGGAGGTGGTGATGTGTTGTTTCCAATGATGCTGGATCAATACGTAGCTCGACCAACAGATAAACAAACCCAAATTAAAAATCCCAACACAATTAAAATTTCTAATGCAGATTTAGTGGTTGGTTTCGGAATGATTCGAGCAATACCTGGACCTGTATTTTCCGTTGGATCTTATGTTGGTGGAATGTCAATGAAAAGCAGGGGAAAAATAACTCAATTTTATGGCTGTATCATTGGGACTGTAGCATTGTTTTTACCCGGCATTTTATTGATGTATTTTTTCTTTCCTATTTGGGAAAATTTAAAACGTTATGTAATTATTTTCCGAGCAATAGAAGGTATCAAATCAGTAGTTCCCGGGTTTATGTGTGCTGCTGCAATTTATTTAATAAACGATTTGTTTTTCGTTTCTACAAAAATGGAGTTTAGTATTTCTTTTTTGATTTTACTATCTACTTTTATTATTTTATTAAAAACAAAAATTCCCCCTCCACTAATTGTAATAGCTTGTCTTGTATTGGGTTTCATTTTGTAATGGATTATTTATACAAACCATTATTTTCAATATTTTCTTTTACCAAATCAGGTACTAAAAACTGAATAGATTTGTTTTTTTTAATCAACTCACGGATATGCGTAGACGAAACAATAATTTGTGGACTATCCGATATTTTGAAGTTTGCTTTTATATTTTCGGGTATTAAAAATCCTGGTCTTTCATATACTAGAAAACGATATTTTTCAATGATATAATTGCTGTTTTTCCATTTTTCAATATTTTGAAAACCATCACTTCCTAATATAATTTCAAATTGATGTTTGGGATATTTTTCTTCTAGATAGATTAATGTGTTTATTGTGTAAGACGGTTTGGGTAAATTGAATTCAATATTACTTGCTTTTAATTTATTTGAATTTTCTATGGCTAGCCTTACCATATTCAACCTCAATTGAGCATTAAGTAATTGATGTTCTTGCTTGAAAGGATTTTGAGGAGACACTACAAACCATACTTCATCCAAATTTTCGTTTTCAACACAATGATTTGCAATGATTAAATGACCAATATGTATGGGATTAAAAGAACCAAAGTATAGTCCAATTTTCATTTTTAAATTATTTCTTCTACAATAATATTTTCTGCTTCCTTCAAACGAAGGCTTAAATGATATCCAGCAACCAATATAGAAATGGGGTCTTTAAATGGAGCAATGTTTTCTATTTTTATAATTTCACCAGGAACACAACCCATTTCCATTAATTTCAGATATAAATCTTCATTTTCAAATGATTTAATCACCACTGTTTTACCTGATTCTATTTCTGATAGTTTTTTAAACATTACTATTATTTAGGTGTAAAGATAATTAATAGATAATCTTTTTACTTTTGGAGTTCAAATTAATATTTATGGAAGTCAGTTTATTTTTTCAAAATGATATAGCATTAAAACAAAGGGGTAAATTAAAAACCTTCATTAAGTTCTTAATGAATGAGGAGGGTTTTCAAGCAAAAGACATATCAATTATATTTTGCTCTGATGAATTTCTTTTGGATTTAAATAAGCAACATTTAAATCATGATTATTTCACTGATATCATAACTTTTGACTTAACACCAAAAAATGAAAAAGCAACTACTGGAGAGTTATATATCAGCACTGATCGGGTAAAATTTAATGCTAAAGATTACAACACTACAATCACTAATGAACTACATCGGGTAATATTTCATGGCATATTACATTTATGTGGGTACAAAGACAAGTCCAAAAAAGATATTGCTTTAATGCGCGCAAAGGAACTTCAATACTTAAATCTCTATTTTCCAGTATAATGTTCCACGTGAAACATTTAAAAGAACAATCCCAAAACCCTAAATAATGTTCCACGTGGAACATAAAAATCTTTACAATCGAAATCTTCAATTTAAAGAAAGAGATAAGGCGAGTATACTTCCCACCTTAAACCATTAAACCTTAAACCAGCGTAGCGTTTTAAACATTTTTCTATCTATATTTTATCTTCTGCGTATTATCTTTGTACCTATGTTTCAAAAATATGATGTTATTGTTGTTGGTGCTGGTCATGCAGGATGTGAAGCTGCTGCTTCCGCTGCAAATTTGGGCAGTAAAGTATTGTTGATTACAATGAATATGCAAACCATCGCTCAGATGAGTTGTAATCCTGCCATGGGTGGAATAGCAAAAGGCCAAATAGTAAAGGAAATAGATGCAATTGGTGGATACAGTGGTATTGTTACCGATAAAAGCATGATTCAATTTAGAATGCTCAATCGTTCAAAAGGTCCGGCAATGTGGAGTCCAAGAGCACAAAGTGACCGAATGTTGTTTGCTGCAACGTGGAGAGAAATGCTAGAAAATACACCAAACGTAGATTTTTATCAAGATACTGTAGTAGAACTTATCGTAAACAACCATAAAGTAGAAGGTGTTGTAACGAGTTTGGGACATAAAATAAAGGCAAATTCGGTTGTGTTGACCAGTGGCACCTTTTTAAACGGGGTAATACATATAGGAGAAAAGAATTTCGGCGGCGGAAGAGTAGCCGAAAAATCTTCAAAAGGGATAACAGAACAACTGGTTTCACTAGGTTTTGAAAGCGATCGCCTCAAAACAGGTACCCCACCTCGTATTGATGGCAGAAGTTTGGACTATTCCAAAATGGAGGAACAAAAAGGAGACGATGAAATTGTTGGGTTTAGTTATGTAGAAAAACCCCAATTAAAAGCTGAAAATCAGAAAAGTTGTTGGATAACCTATACAAATGAAGAGGTTCACAACCTATTAAAAGACGGTTTTGAATCTAGTCCGATGTTTAAAGGCAGAATTCAAGGCACAGGACCAAGATATTGCCCGAGCATTGAAGATAAAATAAACAGATTCGCCGAAAGAGATAGACATCAACTTTTCGTAGAACCCGAAGGTTGGAATACAATTGAGATCTATGTAAATGGATTTTCTACTTCATTATCAGAGGAAGTACAAATAAAAGCACTTAAAAAAGTACCCGGTTTTGAACATTGTAAAATGTTTCGACCAGGATATGCCATAGAATACGACTTTTTTCCGCCAACACAGCTAAGTTTTAGCTTAGAAACCAAGCAGATTAAGAATTTGTTCTTTGCTGGACAAATAAATGGAACTACAGGTTATGAAGAAGCGGCATGTCAAGGTTTAATGGCTGGAATAAACGCACATCAAGCTTCAAAAGAATTAGAACCATTTGTATTAAAAAGAAGTGATGCCTATATTGGTGTACTTATAGATGACTTAATCAACAAAGGAACTGATGAGCCATATCGGATGTTTACCAGTAGGGCTGAATATAGAACGCTATTAAGACAAGATAATGCAGATATTAGGCTAACAGAATTAAGCTTCAATTTAGGATTGGCTTCACAGGAAAGAATGGATAACTTATCTAAAAAGCAAAATGACGTAGTTATTTTAAAGGAATATCTGCAAAAAGAAAACATTGAGCCACTTGAAGCAAATGCATTTTTAGAAAGCGTTAATTCGGCTCCGTTATTAAATAAACAAAAAGCTGCACAGTTGTTGCTTAGGCCAGGTGTGGATCTTAAGTCTATGATCAATAATATTCCTTCAATTCAACCTTTCTTAAAAGATTTCGAATACGATTCCCTAGAACAAGTAGAAATTCAGCTTAAATACGAAACCTACATAGAAAAGGAAAAAGAAATGGTTCAAAAAATGAGTCAGCTTGAAAATTTAATTATCCCCGACAGTTTTAATTACGATAATTTGGTTTCATTAAGTAATGAAGCACGCCAAAAGTTTAATAAAATCAAACCAAAAACACTTGGTCAAGCATCTAGAATTTCAGGAGTAAATCCAAGTGATGTTCAAATCTTGCTTTTATTTATGGGAAGATAATATTGTTTATTTATGCAATATATAAAAATGTCATTATGTAGCATTTAACTAAAAATTTGCTTTGATATCTTAGTTAAAGATGCTTTCGTTTTTGGTGTAAAGATTGATTTTCATAGATTAATAAAATGCAATACACGACCAACAAAATTGAATATTTTCAATACATAATGACATTAAAATAAACCTTGGATTTAAGCAGAAGCTTTGCTGCCCAATAATAGCAATTCGTTTACCTGGATTTCCGTGACGTATTTTTTAACGCCTTCTTTATCCAAGTAATCTTTGGAGATTAATTTTCCTTCTATGGCTACTTCAGATCCTTTGTCTAGATATTTTTCAGCAATATCTGCAACTTTACCCCAAGCCACTAAATTGTGCCATTGGGTTTCTTTTACTTTTTCACCTTTAGTGTTGGTGTAAGTTTCGTTGGTAGCAACAGAAAAGCGGACTAGTTTTTTACCGGCTTCTGTGTTTTTTACATCTGGCGATTTTCCCAGATTTCCAATCAATTGTACTTTGTTTCTTAATGAAAACATGTTGTGTGTTTTTTAATTGTTTAAAATAATATTTCAGTCAATTACTGGCGCCAATAAAATGACATAGCAAATGTGCTATTACAATTAAAAATTAGTCGGTACTTATTCGTTTGTTGTTGAAAATACATGTTTATAACCGTGTAAAAACGGATAAGTATTTTCGATATGCTTTTAATTTTAAAATAAAAAAAATGGAAAATAAAACCTGTCAGCATTGCAATAAAACCATAAAAGGTAGAACAGATAAAAAGTTCTGTGATGATTATTGTAGAAACATTTTTAATAATCAATTAAAATCTTCTACCAATAATTTGGTTAGAAACACGAATAATATTTTAGGAAAAAATAGAAGAATTATTGAAAGTTTTTTAGAAGAAGAAAATATTTACATTAAAATAAAAAAGGAAATTTTAATCAATAGCGGATTTTCATTTTCTTATAATACAAAATGTAAGAAGTTAGCAAAAGGTGCGTATATCTATTACTGTTATGATTACGCATTTTTACCCATTTCCGAAGATTACTGCATTTTGATGAAAGAATTATAGACTAATTATTGTCTACATAATTTTTTTATCTCCTCAGATAAATTAGGAAATTCATTTATTAAATCATCAGCTTTAGCCAATTCAAAGTCGTTGAAATCAAAACCCGGTGAAACGGTACATCCAACAAAACAAAATTCAGCATGATCAGCAGGAATACTTGCAAACCAACAATTGGCAGGAACAATATATTGAAAGACTTCCCCATTTTCAATGTCTGAACCCAATTTAATGATGTCTAATTTTCCTTCAGTGTTAATAACGTACACCAGTAGGGTTTGTCCAGAATAAAAATGCCAGCATTCATCACTTTTAATTTTATGAAATGCAGAAAAATTCCCCTGCTCCAATAAAAAATAAATGGCTGTGCTAAAAACCCTGCCTTCTGTAAAGGCTGAAGGCAGGGCACTTTGTATAATATTGAATGAGCTTCTATACGTTTCTTTGTACCACCCTCCTTCTGGATGTGGTAAAAGAGAATAATGAGCAATTAGTTTTTCAGCAGTCATTTTTTATAAATTATCGTATTCATAAAGATGGTCAATATGTGTACCAGGTTCCATTTCGCAAACCGGTTTTATAATACCATCATTCAAACCATACACCCAACCGTGCAAATGTGGACGTTGATGATTTTTCCAAGCTTTTTGAACTATGGAAGTTTTAGCCAAATTCATAATTTGCTCTGATACGTTAAATTCTATTAATTTATTTGTACGCTCCTCTTCATTTTCAATTTTATTAATTTCATCTCTATGAATTCTATACACATCTTTAATATTGCGTAACCACTTGTTGATTATACCGAGAGACTGATTTCCCATTGCAGCTTTTACGCCACCACATCCATAATGGCCACAAACAATAATGTGTGTTACTTTTAAAACTTCTACAGCGTATTCTAAAACACTTAATAAATTTATGTCGTTATGAACTACCATATTGGCAATATTTCTATGTACAAATATTTCGCCAGGTTGGGTGCCTGTAATTTTATCAGCGGGTACCCTACTATCACTACAGCCTATCCATAAAAATTCCGGCGTTTGAATATGTGATAATCTAGAAAAAAATTCAGGATCTATTTGTACTTGTTCTTTAGCCCATGCTTTATTTTCTAACAATAATTTCTCGTATACGTTTATCATTTTTTTGTTTTTTTGAAGATAAATAAAAATATAGTTTTTAAATCAGTTTTAATTTGGATTTAATTAATTTGTTTCTAATAATTGATGCAGTTTATTGTTTTCATTCTTTTTAATGGTACAATTAATATTTTTCAATGCAGCGTGTTTGATAAATTCATTGATGGTATCAATAACATCTTTATCGATATGTTCGGCATGCACTAAATCAATAATGAGGTTAGAATTTTCTGGAATTTCTTCCAACTTTTGTTTTAAAAGCGGTTTTATAAAAAAGGAAACATCTTTTCTCAATCTGATTAATACATTGTTTCCTTCAGTAATAGAAAAAATAGCCGATCTATAATTGCTTCTAATCACGTAAAACAATCCAATGAAAATACCAATAATTACTCCTTTTAATAAGTCGGTTAAAATGATGCTTATAATTGTTATAACAAAAGGCATAAACTGATCCCAACCTTTTTGATAATATTCTTTAAACAAAGTGATTTTTGCCAACTTATATCCAGTAAACACAAGTATTGCAGCCAATGCCGCTTTTGGAATAAGGTTTAAAACATTGGGTAAAAAGACTACACAGATTAATATAAGCAGTCCGTGAATAATTGTACTTGATTTCGTTTTTGCTCCAGCATTTACATTGGCACTGCTTCGTACAATTACACTGGTGAGAGGAAGTCCACCCAACAATCCACTTGTCATGTTTCCCAAACCTTGTGCAATTAATTCTCGATTCGTTGGTGTTACTCTTTCTAAAAAATCTAATTTATCAACAGCTTCAATGCCTAAAAGGGTTTCAAGTGATGCTACCATGGCTAAAGTAAAGCCAACAACCCATACATCGGCATTGTTTAAAAATCCCCAGTTTGGAAATTTTAAAAAACTCAGAAATTCGTTCGCTGTATTTGCAACAGGTATGTTAACTAAGTGTGCGTTTCTATCTGTAATTGGATTTTCAATATTACCCAAAAATTGATTCAGTAAAACACCAACTATAACAACGCATAAAGGGCCACTAAACAATTGAAAAAACTTTAAAGATTTTATTTTTTTATTTTCATAAATGATTAAAATAA
>Ga0114973_10001124_pt1 | contig 20145 bp, 19 predicted proteins | sample M_140807_MF_Meta_FD_87025 | JGI IMG/M metagenome (GOLD analysis project Ga0114973, IMG submission 87025) | Freshwater microbial communities from Lake Montjoie, Canada to study carbon cycling - M_140807_MF_MetaG | ecosystem: Environmental > Aquatic > Freshwater > Lake | place: Lake Montjoie...
TAATTGTGTAAACTTAATTTATCTTCAAAAAAAAATTACAATTAATACAAATATATCAGGATTTATTAGATCTCGTTTAATATATCTTTATACCTTTTTTTTATCTTATAAAAAATTAAAGCAATTGTTGCAGCGCGAAAAACCTGATTTTTTAATAGTACATTTATTAACTTATATCCCTTTACTCTGTTTTTTTTTTAATAATTTCTCTACTAAATTGTTCTTAAGAATATCAGGAAGACCTAAATTTACTTTTCTTAGATATTTTTTTTGGAAAATTATAAATAATCGAGTTGATTTAGTGTTTTGCCCAACCATTGAAACATTGGAATATTTAAAATTGAAAAAAATTTTTAATAATGAAAAGATTTTTTTTTTGCCAGATCCAATAATAGATATTAAGAATATAAATTTATTAAAAAAACAAGAATTAGATAAAAAATATTCAATAAAAAGAGATTTTTTTATTTCAATAGGTCGTTTAACTGAACAAAAAAATCACTTTTTTTTAATTGATTGTTTTAGACAATATGCAGATAAGTTTGATTTATTTATTTTAGGAAATGGAGAGCTAAAAGAAAAAATTATTACAAAAATAAAAGAATGTAATCTTTGCAATTCTATATATGTTTTTAATTTCGATAGTAATATTTATCCACTATTACTTAGATCAAAGGCATTAATCATGACTTCAAAATGGGAGGACCCTGGTTTTGTTATGATTGAATCTGCCTCTGTTAATACGATTGTTATATCTTCTGACTGCCCAAGTGGACCAAAGGAGTTTATAGATAAAGAAAAATGTGGTTATATTTTTCAATCAGGCAACAAACAATCTTTTATTAAGGCTATGAATCTTTTTTTAAAAGATGACCATATTGCAATTTATAATAAAAAATATTTTGCTAAAAAAAAATCAAGAGAGTATACAAAACTAAATCATTTTAAAATTTTAAATAAATTTATTAATTAATGAAGTTATTAGTAACGGGAGCGGCGGGATTTATAGGATTTTCTTTTTGCAATAGTTTATTACAAAACAATAAAGTTAAACTTGTAGTAGGTATTGATAATTTAAATTCTTATTATTCAAAGGACTTAAAGATTAAAAGACTAAAAGTTCTTCAAAAATATAAAAATTTTCATTTTAAAAAGATTGATTTAAGCGATTTAAATAAAATTAATAATTTATTTAAATACAATAAATTTGATATCGTTATTAATTTTGCTGCACAAGCGGGGGTTAGATATTCTTTTACAAATCCTAAATCATATTTTGACTCAAATATAATTGGATTTCAGAATATTATAAATGCTGCTGTTAAATACAAAGTTAGGAAATTTATCTTTGCATCATCTAGTTCTGTTTATGGAGAAAATAAATCTTACCCATTAACAGAAAGCTCAAAGTTAATGCCAAAAAATATATATTCTTTGTCAAAACAAGAAAATGAGATAGCCGCAAATATAGTATCCAAATATTCAAATATTAAGTTTATTTGTTTGAGATTATTTACGGTGTATGGCCCTTTTGGAAGGCCCGATATGTTTATAATGAAATATATTAATGCTTCATTAAATAATAAAAAATTTGAATTGTATAATTACGGAAATCATTACCGTGATTTCACTTATGTTGATGATGTAATCGGATTTGTAAAAAAATTAGTCTTTAAAAGAATTAAAGAAAATTTTTCAATTTTTAATATATGTTCTTCTAAGCCAATAAAACTTTCAGTTATAATTTCTGAATTAAATAAATATGTAAAAAAACCTAAAATTCTTAAAAAACCTTTACATCACGCTGATGTTTTGAAGACGCATGGCTCTAATAAAAAAATTATTGCATATACTAAAATTAATAAATTTACTTCAATCAAAGAAGGGATTAACAAAACTGTTCGATGGTATCTAAATAATAAAAATTTTTTAATAAAAACTTTTAAATAAATCTATATTAATATTTGGTTGCGGGGCTTGGATTTGAACCAAGGACCTTCAGGTTATGAGCCTGACGAGCTACCAGACTGCTCCACCCCGCGATTTATTAAAATGTAGTTACTTAATTAAAGATTTAAATTTTTTTAATAGAGATATTTTATACTATAATTTTTAATATGCAATTTTTTTTAGAACTATAAATTTTATATTAAATTATATCTTATTGTACTTTCCTGAATAAAATAAATAGGTAATTTTAAACAGATCAAATACTATTTTTTTTAAAAGATTAAGTTTATAAAATTGCAGTGATGAATTTTTCGATATAGCATAAGTGCATGGTATTGATTTTGGTTTAATATTGAATCTTTCAAAAATTATCATTAGTTCAAGGTCATATAAAAAACCATTGGTTTGTGTCATATTTATAAAATTTTTATATTGAATTGAAAATCCTTTAAGTCCCGCTTGAGTATCCTTTAAAGAAGTTAAGCCTATTAATCTAATAATTAAATTAAAAATACCACCGGAAAAATGTCTTGCTAAAGAATAAAGATTTTTTTGGCGATAATCCAATCTGCTATTTTTATGTTTTCTATTAATAATTACTAATTTGTTCTTTTTTAACTCAGATAAGAAAAGTTCAATTTTATTCAAATAAGGAAGATCAGAATCCATAATAACAATATGTTGCGTATTATTTTTAACTCTTTTAACTCCTTCTCTAACAGTATAACCTTTTCCAAAATTTTTAGAATTTTTTAAAATTTTAATTTTAGATAATTTTTGTTTAGCAGATTTTAACTCAAAAAAAGTATTGTCAGAACTTCCATCATCTACAGTGATTATTTCATAATTTATATTCTTTATAGCTTTGAGTTTTTTATCGAGAATTATTAAATTTTTTTGAACTTTTCTACCTTGGTTAAACACAGGAAGTATAAATGAATAATTTTCTATCATTAAAATTGTATAGGTTATATTTCGATATATATTCTCATTATTAAAAAAAATATATGTTAAAAACAATTTGCGTAATAGGAAGTTCCGGATTTGTAGGATCACATTTAGTTGCTTATTTGCATTCAAAAAAAATAAGAACAATATCGGCGACTGTTTCTAGGCCAAAAAGTAAAAAAAATATTGAAGGCTTTTATGAAGATTATATTTCAAAAATCCTAAAAAAAAATTCAAAGATTGATTTATTTATAAATTGTGCAGGAAGTATTTCTTGTAAAAAATATGAAGATTTTTATTTTAATTCGAATTTTGATGTGATTTTCCAAAAAATTTTACAAAAAAAAGAAAATAAAATTAAATACATTAGCTTAAACTCTACTAAAGTTTTTACTAATAATCTTGATGATTATGCAGTTTCGAAAAGATTACTTCATAAAAATTTTATTTGTTCAAAAAATTTTAAATCTATCTACATTGATTTAATTTTTGATCGAAATTCACAGCACTTTATTAAAATACAAGGAATAATTAGAAAAATTTTATTTTTTCCAATACCTGTTTTTTTTCCTGGTAAAATTTTTTATCCTATCAATTGCGACAAGTTAGTTAAGAAGATTTACGAAGTATCTACCAGTAATGAGAAGTTTAATAAATATTTAATTTTAGGTAAAAAAAAATTTTATTTTTATGAATTAATTTTAAAAGTAATGAACGTCTCTAAACTAAATAGAAAGATATTTTTTATCAGAAGTTCTTTTATTAAAAGATTTCCAAAATTTATTATTAATTTTATTTTAAAATCAAAATTTCTTCAGCAATTTGATGATACTAATTTTCTTAAAAAAAATGATTTTAAAAATTACAAAATATTTAGTATCAACTTTAGTATTTAAAAGAACATAATGGACTTTATAGTTATAGGATCTGGAATAACAGGTTTAAACACAGCTTTAGCATTGTTAGAAAAGGGTTCGAATGTTGAATTGTGGGATATAGGTTTTACAGAAAATTTAAAAACTTATAATAATGATAATTTTATAGATTTCAAAAAAAATTTAAAATTATCATCAGAGACTCTTATTGGTGATGATTCTAAATTATTTCCAGAACCTGTTAATCAAAATTTATTCGATATCCCGCCGCAAAGAGATTTTGTTTTAAAGGATGATGATCTTAATAAAATTTTTAATAATTTAAATAACTTCAATATTTTTCAGTCTGATACATTCGGAGGCTTGGCAAATGGTTGGGGTGCAAATACACTTCCTTATAATCTAGAAGATATTCAGGATTGGAATTTAGATAATCAAAGTTTTTTTTTAGCACAATTTGATATTTTTAATACAATACCTGTATCAAAGGTATCTGATGATATTAATACACTTTTTAATGTTAAATTATTAGGTACGGAAAAATCTATTAAACTAGATAAAAGAGATTTATTTTTAATGTCTAGATTTAGAAAGAATAAAAAATATTTTATTGATAAAAAATTTGGTCTTGGTAAAGCAAGGCTTGCAATCAAAAACTCGGGGACCGTTGATAGCTGCAACTTATCCGCAAGATGCTTGTGGGGGTGTCCTAATAATGCAATTTACAATCCTATTCATTCAACTTTTAATAAGTGCTCTAAGTTTAAAAATTTTAGATATTTTTCAGGAAGAAAAGTACTTTCTTTTGATCTGGAAGATAAAATAATTAAAAAAATTAATTATATTGAGAACCAGACTTTAATAAGCAAATCAGTTATTGCAAAAATTTGTTTAAGTGCAGGCGCCGTCCAGTCAGGTATTATTTTTAACAGAACATTAAAAAAAAATAAAATTGAAAAAAAAATAATAACGGGTCTGTTAGATACAAAAAAAATAAAAATCGCTTATTTAATTCCAGCAATGTTGAAGAAAAAATTCGAAAAACAATCAATACAGTTTAATAGATTAATAGGCGGAATTAATATTGGGGATAATAATTTAAAGAAATATATTCATTTGGAATTTTTGCATCTCAATTCATTATTTTATCAACCATTGGTAAACTCTTTACCATTCAGTTTAAGATTATCTAAAGATATTTTTTATAATATTTTTACTGCTCTGGGGGTTTGTACTTATTTTTTACCAGATGAGATAAAAAATACTAACAATTTATCCTACGACAATAATTCAGATAAATTTAATATTAATTATATTGAAGGAGATGAAAAATTAAAATTAGATAAACTTGTAGAAAAAAAAATAAAAAATATAATTTTTAAACTTAGTGCGATTCCCTTAAAAACAATAAGGTATAATTCTGGAGCTGCAATTCACTATGCAGGAACAATTCCCATGGGAGCTTCCGATGATTACCCAGTTGATAGATTTGGAAGAGTTAAATTTATACAAAATTTATATATATGTGATTCTTCTGCATTTCCAAGTCTACCTAGTAAACCAATCAGTCTTAACGCAGCATCTTTTGCAAGATATGTTGTAAATAATATTTATGCAAAACGTTAAAAATATTTTTCAATTAGATTATGGCGAATACGAACGCTTATCTTCCTATCTAAAATTAGAAATAAAGGAAGAAATTTTTAATATCTTAAATAAAAAACTTTTACTTTTTAGCAGATATAAAAATTTTAGTAGACTTGATATATTTATAAAGAAAATAAAAAAAAATATTATAAATATTTACTATCTCGATTTCTTTATTAAATTTTTCTTCAAAAAAAGTATTTTAAGATATCAATTAAATCTTATTTTAGCTTTACACGAAAGTGATTATGATAATTTTCAGATTATTTTAAAAAATAGAAATATATATATTGTTTTCTATGAACTTTTAATGTTTGTATTTGTATTAATCTCTTTTCCTATTTGGTTTCTTATTATTATTTTTCTAAATATATTTAGATTGCTATAAATATTTGAGAATAATTTTTAAATATTCATTTAAATTATTTTTATAATCAAAGCGATAAAGTTTTTTGTAAGCGTATTCACTTTTATTTTTTAATTTTTTTTGATTTAAATAAAATATTTCTATTTTTTTTGCCAAAAGTTTGTAGTTTCCAGGATTAAATAAGAAACCACCTTTGCCATTACTTAATATTTCTTTGGGACCGGTAGGGCAGCTGCTGGAAATTACAAATTTTTTTAATGTAATCGCCTCTAATAGTACATTTGGAAGTCCTTCATAAATAGAGCTTAAAATAAAAACGTCGCATAGGTTCATATATTTATAGGGGTTTTTTTGAAAGTTAATTATTTTAATTTTTTTATTTAACTGTTTGCTTCTTATGTACTCAGTCATTTTATTTTTATTTATTCCTTTGCCTACAATTAAAGCTTTAAAGTTAATTTTATGACTAATAAAATTTAGAGCTTTGAGAAGTGTAAAATGATCTTTTTGTTCCACGAATCTTCCAACATTTAAAATATTGATACAATTTTTTTTCTTTTTTAAAAAATTAAATTTTATTTTTTCTTTCGCTAGAATCTTAATTTCTTTTGTATTTAAGGGATTGTAAATGCACTTAGCATTTATAAAAAATTTTTTTTTCATTTCTTTTTTAAATTCTAAACTATTTACAATAATTTTATTTGATAATCTCAAAATTATTTTATATAAAATTTTTTTAAAAAAATTTTTAGACCATCCACTAGGCGAAGAATTCGATCTTGTTATTATTTTTACATTAAAAATTTTAGCTAAAATGATGCAGTAAATATTAGCTTGAAATGCGAATATTAGTATTTTTTTTGTTTTTATAATTTCTTTAAAAAGAATATATAAACATATTAGATATTTAGCCTTTCTGCCGCATAGATCCCAAAATTTTACTTTTGGGTTTATAATTTTAATTTTTTTATTGAAGTATTTGTTGTAATGATAGCTAGCGGTAATTAGAATTATATTATTTATTTTTTTTGATAGAAAATTACTAATTATAAATAAATTTTTTTCTACTCCGCCCCCTTCTATTGAGGGCATAAAAATTATTAACTTTTTTTGCATTGACTGTTTTTAATTAACAATATTTATTTAATGGACTTAATATCAATAATTGTAACATATTATAATAAATTAGAATTTATCAAAGATACTTTAGAAAGTATTTCTTCTCAATCTTATAAAAATTTTGAAGTATTAATTATTTACGATCAAAAAAATAGTCGTGATTATGATTATATTCTAAGTTTAATTCAGTCCGATCCAAGATTTAAATTACTAGATAACAAAAATAATTTTGGCGCAAGTTATTCAAAAAATATAGGCATTAATGCTGCAAAGGGAGATTATATATGTTTTTTAGATGCCGATGATCTATGGGATATTGATAAATTAAATATTCAGTTAACTTATATGAAAAAAAATGAATTATTATTTTCTCACACTTCTTATAAAATAATTGATAAATATGATAATTTAATAGGCAAGATGAAAGTCAAAAGTATTTTAGATTATGAAGATTTGCTTAACTCCTGTGATATTGGTTTATCTACAGTTATGTTTCATAAAAGCGTTAAAGACCAGATTAGGTTTCCAAACATAATCACCAAAGAAGATTATGCGGTTTGGTTAAAAATTTCAAAAAATATTAATATTATAGGTATTCAGCAGTATTTAGTTTCTTGGCGTAAATTAAAGAAGTCATTATCTAGTTCAGTTTTTCAAAATTTTAAAGATGGATTTTTGGTTTATTATAAACATGAAAATAAAAATTTTTTTAATGCATTGTATTTATTGTTGTTATTATGTTTTTATTCTGTAATTAAAAAAATTAAACAAAGATTTTTATATTGAAAAAAAAAATTGCTCTTATTACTGGTATTACAGGTCAGGATGGCTCTTATCTTGCTGAATTTTTATTAAGAAAAAAATATATTGTTCACGGTATTAAAAGAAAATCTTCATCTTTTAATACTCAGAGATTAGACCATATTTATATAGATCCTCATTTTAAGACTAATTTATTTTTACATTATGCTGATTTAACGGATTCTAATAGTATCTTTAAAATTATTTCCCAAGTTAGACCACATGAAATTTATAATCTTGGAGCACAAAGTCACGTGGGAGTTTCTTTTGAAAATCCGGAATATACCGTTCAGGCAACAGGTATTGGAACATTAAGAATTTTAGAAGCTATGCGTTTTTTAAATTTATCTAAAACAAAATTTTATCAAGCGGGAACCTCAGAGTTATTTGGAGAAATAAATAACAAAAAAATTTTTAATGAAAAATCTGAATTCAATCCAAAGTCACCATATGGAGCTTCAAAATTATTTGCTCATCAGATAACTAAAATTTATAGAGATTCGTATAGCCTATTTGCATGTAATGGAATTCTATTTAATCACGAAAGTCCAAGGAGAGGAGAAACTTTTGTAACGAGGAAAATAACAAGATTTTTAACTAGATGGACTTATAATTTAGAAAATATTTTGTATTTAGGAAATATACATGCGGTAAGAGACTGGGGTCATGCAAAAGATTACGTCGCTATGCAATGGAAGATATTGCAACAAAAAAAACCAGATGATTATGTAATAGCAACAGGAAATCCTTGTAGTGTTAAAGAATTTATAAATAAATGTTGCAAAATACTTAACATCAAAATTTTTTGGAAAGGTAAAAATTTAAATGAAACTTGTTATGCATTAAAAAATAATAAAAAAGTTCTTTTAATAAAGATTGATAAAAAATATTTTAGACCACTAGAAATTGATTATTTAAAAGGAGATTCTACAAAAGCATTTAAAAAATTAAATTTTAAACCTCAATTTACTTTAGATGATTTAATTAAAGATATGTTACATGGAGATCTTATTATAGCCAGAAATGAATCTAGGCTATCAAAATAATTTTTGTTTAGATAAATGAATAAAAATTCACATATTTTCATAGCGGGGCATAAAGGGTTGGTTGGTAGTGCTTTAGTTAAAAACTTAACGGATAAAGGGTATGTAAATTTATATTATCAAACAAAAAAAACTTTAAATTTAAAGAATACAAACAAAGTAGAAAATTATTTTAAAAAAAATAAGATCGAATATTTGATAATGTCAGCTGCTTTAGCTGGAGGTATTTTAGCAAATCAAAAATATCCAGTGGAGTTTTTTAATGAGAATATTTTAATTCAGAATAGTTTATTAAATACAGCTCTAAAATTAAAAATAAAAAGAACTATATTCCTTGGTACATCTTGCATTTATCCTAATAATGTAAGGACTCCAATAAAAGAAAGCTCTTTGTTGGCAGGAAAATTGCATCCAACAAATGAAGCTTATGCTATTGCGAAAATTGCTGGAATCAAATTATGCGAAGCAATTTACAATCAATATAAATTAGATGTTGTCGCTGTAATGCCCACTAATCTTTATGGGCCCAATGATAGATATGATAAGGTATTCAGTCATGTTATTCCCGCAATGTTATTAAAGTTTATTAATGCAAAAAAAAAGAAATTAAAAAAAGTTGAGATATGGGGTAATGGAACCCCTCTTAGAGAGTTTCTTTATTCGGGTGATTTAGCTGAAGCAATTTATTTAATATTAAAATCTAGTCAAAAGAAATTGATCAAAATTTCAGGAAATAATTTTCCCTTAATTAATATAGGAAGTAATGAAATTTACTCTATTCGAGACTTAGCTTATCTTATTAAATCTAAAATAGGCTACCAAGGAGGTATATATTTTAATAAAAATTTTCCAAATGGGGTTTTTAGAAAAGAATTAGATTCTTCAAGAATAAAGAAAATAGGGTGGAAACCGAACATAAATTTATCAAAGGGATTGGACATTCTTTTAAAAGAAATAAATTTTTAAATGTTTATTTTTCTTCTGTTTTTTTTTAATTTATTAATCATTTTTTTGATAAATTTTTTTTTTAAAAAATTTTCTTTTTTAATAGATAAAAAACAACTACCGCACAAAAATTTTACTTCTTTAGATAACATTCCAATTTCAGGCGGCCTAATTATTATCTTAAATTTATTTATATTTAGCAAAGATTATATTTTAAATTTATTTTCAATTTTAATTTTTATTCTAGGTATTTTTTCCGATTTATTTATTATAAAAAAATCTTTAAAAAAATTTATAATACAATTTTTAATTTTATTTAGTTTTATTTATTTTTACGAAGTAAAAATTTTATCAACAAGAATTTTTTTTATAGATTATTTTTTAGATAACAATTTTTTTTCGATATGTCTTACATTGTTTTGTTTATTGATTCTAATCAATGGATCTAATTTTATAGATGGAGTTAATACTTTATCATGTGGTTATTTTATTCTGATAAATTTAGTAATTATTTATTTAATAAATAAAGGAGTTTTTTTTTATGATTCTATAAATTTTTTTTATTTATTGTTAGTTTTGTTTATAATCTTTCTATTTAATTTTTTTTCAAAATTATACTTAGGGGATTCGGGGGCTTTTGTTTTAAGTTTTATTTTTGGTTACATTCTAATAAATATTTCTAATAATAATTTAATATCAATATCTCCATTTTTTATACTTTTACTACTATGGTACCCTGCATTTGAGAATCTTTTTTCAATAATAAGAAAATATTTAACTAAGTCCCATCCTTACAAACCTGATCATTTCCATTTTCACCAGTTACTATTTACTTTTTTAAAAAATAATAATTTTTTTTCAAAACATTATGCAAATACTTTTTCTGGTATTTTTATTAACTCTTATAACGCTATAATATTTTTTATCGGATCTTTTTTTTATAATTCTTCATTACAATTAGGAATATTAATATTCTTTAATATTTTGGTTTACACTTCTTTTTATATAATTTTGAAAAAAAAATTTAGCTAAAAACTTTATTAGATACTACAACTGCCACAATATTTCAAAACTGACTATATTTTTTTAAAATATTCAGTCGTATTTTTAATATTAAAAAAAATCATTATAGAAAAATTTAACCAGAAAATATAGGCAGCCCATGTAGTAAAAAAACTTCCACCCGGAATTAAAGGAAGAAATATAATTGCCACAAATAAAATAGAAGATAAATGAATTAGATTTTTATTTTTAAGGTAAATTTTAAAACTAAGGTATATTATGTAGAATATCACACCAAGAATTGTCATTGAGCCAATAGCGCCGTGCTCAGATAATAATTCTAAATATATTTGATGTGGATGAGTGGAGCATCTCTGTTCTGTTTTTGAAAATACAGAGTTATTGTATTCTTTTTTTGAGCATTCTTCCCTAAAATTTTTATTTCCAACGCCGAAATAAGGATATTTCTTAAAAATTTTTATTGCAACATCAGCATGAGCCCCGTGCTGACTGTTTATAAATGTTTTGATAAATTCTTTTTTTATTATTGGATTAAGAATAGTATTAATTTTTATCTTAATAGCAGCTGAAAAGAAGTAAACACTCAATAAAAGTAATGCAGATATTGATATAATTATTTTTTTAAATTTAATTATTTTTTTATTAGATAGTATTATAAATAAAATCACAAATATTAAGCATCGTAATATATTTGCTTTTTCACCGCTCAATACAATGGAAGTTATGATGATAAAAAATATAAAGTATCCAGTAATTAGGAAATATATTGATTTTTTTTTAGTTTTTTCAAAATAGTAACTTATCGAAATAAATCCGAATCCTAATACAAAATGTGCGATTTTAAGTTCTTTACCTAAAAAACTTGCTATTCTTCCCTCATAATCGCTACTATATCCCAAAATATTTTTTCCATTTATATATTCAAAAAAAATATCAAAACAAACAATTGATATAATTACTAAGTATAAAGAAAAAGCTAAATGTAAATTCTTCTCTTTTTTAAAAATAAAAATTAAACTAAAAACAAGAATTATATTCTTAAAAAAAAAAATGTTTCTTACCGACGATAAATTAAAATTTTGCGTGAATAATAGATTTAATAATAAACTAAACCATATTAATCCAAGCATCCAGCAATATTTATTTTTTAACCAGCCAAAGTTATTATTATAAAAACTTGTAATTAAAAATATTATTGTTATTAAAATTCCAACGATCTCTGCCGCGCCACTACTAATTAATAGGCTTATTGGAAGAAGAATAACTAAAAATATATATGGTTTATTTAAGTAGAAATTACTTTCTTTCATAGGGATTGAAATAATTTTTTATTAACTCCATTAAAATCAAAAATCCATCAATAAATTCATTTACTTTTTTTTCACCTCCTAATCTTTTTCTTTCAAAAGAAGGGATAGATTTATACTTAAAATTATTCATTTTAATTTTGATTGGTATTTCTACGCAAATTCTAAAGTCTGAATTTTTCAATTTTAATTTTTTAAATTTATCGGTTTCTCCAATAATATAGGTAAATAAGATATCTGTTATTTTAATATTAAAAAAAAATTTTCCTATAAAAGTAAATATATAATTGCCCGCAAGAGTTATCAATGAATCATCAGCGCTTCCTCCTCCTTTAGTATATCTCGAGGCAAATATAAAACTTTTATTAAGATTAGCTTTTTCAAGCATTGTTCTTAAATACTTTGGATCGAAAGAACCATCCGCATTAAAGATACAAAGATATTTACTAGCAACACTATTTATTCCTTCAATTAAGGCATTTCCATATCCATTTTTTTTTTGCTTAATAATTTTACATTTATAGTTTTTGATTGATTTGATTGTCCTAATGTCAGTTTTGCTCAAGATAATAAATTTATTGCAATTTATATTTTTTATTTCTTTTAAGACTTTCGGTAGAGAATATTCTTCATTTTTAGCTGGAATAATGAGGGTAAGGTTTTTCATTTGTAAAATGAATATCAAATAGAAACAAATAATTCTAATTGTATTCTTAAATTAACATTAATTAAAATTTAAAAAAACAAAGTAGTTTTTTATAAATTAAGAATACTCTATAATTTACTGCGAAAATTAGAAGTTAAATTATTTATTTATCAAGAATCTTAACTCATGTTATCAATACATTTATTAATCAAAAAATATTAAATTGATAATTAATACAGCGATATATATTTTTTATTTTTTATTCTTAACTTTTTCTATATTGGGATATGGAATCTTCACGTTTTTTTTATTTAATATAAATTGGAAGAATTTAAGTTTAGGACTTTCAGGTATAGCTGGTCTTTTTTGTGTTACATTTATATCTTATGTAACTCATATTTTTTTCGCACATAATTTTTTTCATAATATTTTAGTTCATATTTTTGGAATTTTTCTTCTAATTGTATTTCTAAAAAAAAATTTTTATAATTTTAGGTCAAGTAAAATTTTTTTTTTAATTATTTTATTCATATCTTCACTGTTTATTTCAAAAAATCATGAAGATTTTCCTTATTATCATTTACCTTATATAATTCATATTGTTGAAAATAAACTTCAGTTTGGAATTGGGTTAATTAATTATTCCTATAGGACTACTTCTTCATTGTTTTATTTGAATTCTACTTTTTATCTACCTTATATTAAATTTTATCTTTTTCATTCAGCGAGTTTAATAATCTTATTTTTTGCAAATATTTTTTTTATAGATTACTTCGCTAATTTAAAAAAAGAATCTTTTATAAGAATATTATCATCTTTAAGTTTTGTTTTTATAAATATTGTTTTTACAAGAATTGGTGGTTTTGGAACTGATAGAGGAGGGCAAATTATTGCTTTTGTTATTTTTATTCTATTAATTGAATATTTAAATAACAAAAAAGATACATCTGAAGATATTGTTAAAATATTAATTATTTTTATATTGTATATAATAACAATAAAATCATATTTTTTTACTTATGCATTGTTTTTACTTCTGTTATTAATTACTAAATTTCAAGTAGTAAAAAGAATTTTTTATAGTTTTAAAATTGTATTTTTTTTAACAACTTTTTTTTTAATTTTTTTATTTATCAATTTTTCTAATTCTGGCTGCCTATTATATCCATTAAAATATAGTTGTTTTGATAATTTTATCTGGTCAGTATCATCTAAGTCTGCAGAACATTATTCAAATTGGTACGAACTATGGGCGAAGGCTGGCGCAACACCTAATTATAGGGTTGATCAACCAGAAAAATATATTCAATTATTAAATTGGGTTCCTAATTGGTTTAATAACTATTTTATTGGCAAAGGCTTAGATGTTACAATGACCATATTTTTATTAGCCATAATTTATTTTTTTGTATTAAAAAAAAAATATACAAGCAACATTCATAACAAATTTTATACAATATATTTTTTTTTAGTTCTTCTCTTTCTCGTTTGGTTCAATAAGCACCCTGATCTAAGGTATGGTGGTTATGTGCTTTACGCTTTATTATTTTTTATACCTTTAAGTAATTATTTATCAAAATTTCAAAAAAATAATCTTAGCAAATTTTTAAGTATTATTGCAATTTTAGCTGTAATTTTTTTTAATGTTAAAAATTTACTAAGAATTAATTCTGAAATAATGGATAACCGGGAATTATATTCTTTTAGAAATTTCCCTTTTTTTAATGTCAAAAATCCAGAATATAAAATAATTTCATTAAATGATAATTCTAAAGCTTATTTAATAGTAAATAATAAGAATGACTCATGCTGGGCAACACCCAGTCCATGTTTATCTGGGATTTTAAACAGAAAAACTATTAATAATTATCAGTTTTACTATAATAATTAAGCACATAGTTAAGATTGTTTCGTATTTTTTTGGTAATATTTGCATAAAAAATTTTAATTTTTTTTGAATATATCAATGAAAACTCAAAATATTGAAAGTCCTAAAGTATCAGTTTTGATAGCTAATTATAATAACTCATTTTATTTGGAGAGGTGCATTAAATCTATAGAGAAGCAAAGTTATAAAAAAAAAGAGATAATAGTAGTGGATGATCAATCTAGTGATAATTCTTTAGATGTATTAAAAAAATTTAAAGATAAAATCATTCTAGTAAAAAATAAAAAAAAAAAATTTAACGTAGGTTCTTACGACCAAATTAATACTTATAAAACTGCATTAAATAAATCTTCAGGAGAGATAATTTTCTTTTTAGATAGTGATGATTTTTTTTCTTATAACAAAATAAAAGAAATAGTTAATTATTTCAAAAAAAATGCAGATCAAAATCTTGTTATGGACAGGCCTACAATTTTTTTTAGTTCAAAGAATAAATTTAAATTAAAACAACAGTTTAGAAGTACAATGATCATTCCTTGGCCAAGATTTTCTCCACAAAGTTGCATCAGTATTAGAAGGAATTATCTATTAAATATTTATAATTTAGTATCTATAAAAAAATTTCCAACGATTTGGTTAGATTTTAGGATTATTATTTTTACATTTATAAAATATAAAAATGTTAACATAATTAATAAATTTTTAACATTTTATCAAAAATCTGAAGATTCTGCTTCTTCTATCTATAAATTATTTTCAAAAAATTGGTGGTTTAGACGACAAGAAGCTCATAATTATTTTAATTATATTAATAAAAAAATTAATAATAAAAAATATTATTCTTTAGATCTTATTCTTACTAAATTTTTAAATAATTTTTTTAAAAAGTGAAAAAGATTTTAATAGTTGGAAAAAAAAGTTTTATAGGATCTCATTTATATGATTATTTAAAAAATTTTTTTTACGTAAAAATCATTTCTTTCAAGGATTTAAATAATAAAAATGTAAATTATTTTGATTATATAATTAATTGTTCTATACATCCAAATTACGTAAGACATAAGTATAATAAAAATTTTGACATCGATCTTAAAATTACAAAAAAAATTTTAGAAGGTAGTACAAAATATATTTTTTTAAATACAAGAAAAATTTATAAACAGAAGTTTAATATAAAAGAAAATTCTTATTTAAATCCTATAGATAATTATGCCAAGAACAAAATAACAACTGAAAAAATACTATTAAAAAAAATTAAGAATAGATTGATATCATTAAGAATATCAAACATTTTAGGCAAAAGGAAATTTTTGAGAAATAGAAGATGTCATAATCTGTTTTTAGATAATTTTATTAAATATAGAAAAAATCGCAAAATTATTGAGTTTAAAGATTGTTATAAGGATTTTATTACGATTGATTATTTTAATAAAGTAATAGCAAAAATTATAAAAAAAAATATTTCTGGAATATACAATCTGTCTTTGGGTAAAAAAGTATATTTAAGTGAAATTACAATGTGGTTAGATGTCAAATTTAGCAAAAATATTAAATTTAACTCTAAAAAGGACCATAAAAATTCTTTTACCCTAAATAATAAAAAATTAATAAAAAAGATCAAAATTAGCATATCAAAGAAGCAAGTAATGAATTTTTGTAGAAAAATATTTAAATAGCATAACAATTCTTATTTACATTTAAATTTTAAAATTATATAAAAATGTGCCTGGTGATTATTGCAAAGGAGTAACACCCGATCCCATTCCGAACTCGGCAGTTAAGCCCTTTAGCGCCAATGGTACTTTGTCTTTAGGCACGGAAACGTAGTTCGTTGCCAGGCTAATTTTTTTTTATATTTGTTTTTTTTTTCCCACTATATATTTTTTATATTACAAAGTTATTTGAAAATTAATCTCTAGATTAAAGTAATCATATGTTTTTTATTCTTAAAAAAAAAAATACTTAATATTTTTTATTTTCTTATCTATTGTAAGTTTTTTTTTAGGCTTCTTTTTAAGAGAAAATTCAGCAGGTGGCGGTAATTTAGATTTTAATAATACTTGGCCTAATTTAAAAATATTTTTACAGAACGACCTTATATCCGCAATAAAAAATACTAAAACTTTTGAATTGGGTACTTTTATAAGTAGCAGAATTCCAACAAGTTATGTTTTAAATAAATTTTTTAATCCATTTACTTATTCTCCAACTGCTTTTTTGTTTAGTGTTTTTATATTAAGTTTTTTGGCTCCCGTGGTCTTATATTTTGCGCTTAGAAAAAAATTTGTAGGTGTAGATAAAATAATATTATTAGGCGCCTCTTTTATTTTACTTATGAGTCCTTATTTTCGCACAAGCGCTTTTTGGGCCGGAGAAGAAAATTATGGGCTGATAACAATTTTTCCAGCATATTATTTTTTTTATAAATATCTAAAAGGAAGATCTGATTTTATTTTAAAAGTAAATATTTTCTTTTTTTCTTTTTTTAGTTGTCTAGGTGTATATCTAGATCAAAAATTATTAATTATTACTTTAATTTTTTTATATTTATTTTTAAAAAATGAAAAAAAATTTAAGAATATTTTAATATACTTGATAATAAATTTTATTTTTTCCGTTCCGATATTAATTTTAATATATTTTTGGGGTAATGTGACAGCTTCATATGATGCAGCACATCGCCATGTAGGGAGCTCTTTTTTTTTAGAAAATATTGGATATTCATCAACAATTATTTTCTTTTATTTTATACCATATTTTATTTTTAATTATAAAAAAATAATATTAGATATTTATAATGAAAAAAAATATTTTATATTATATTCGTTTTTTTTCTTTATATATTTGTGCATATTAAACTATTTTCCATCTAATTTTTATGATTGGGATATTTATGGAAAAGGGTGGATTAGTAAATTAGCTAATATTTTTTTTAGAGATGCTAATTTTAAGAATATATTTATATGTGCGGCTTTTTTTGTGAGTGGTTTGTTTCTTACATATATATCTAAAAATAATTCCTTATTAAAAATTATTTTTTTATATTTTTTTATACTCTCTGCTTTTATTTTGCCTTTGTTTCAGGAGTATTTCGATCCATTGTTTTTTTTATTAATTTTATTATTTTTCTATGAAAAAAAAGATATGAACATTAAATTCATAACCTTTAATTATTTATTTTATATAATTTTTTTAGTTGTTTGTTTATTTTATTATTCTCAAATAAGAATTTAAAATTTAAATAAAATATTTATTTATGAATCCTAAATATTATTTTCATGCCGATGATTACGGTAGAAGTAAATTAATCTCAGATAATATTTTGCACTGTATCAAGTACGGAAATATTAATAGCGTTTCTGTAATGATAGGATTTGATGAGAATAGTCACAAAAAAATAAAAAAAATAAAAAAAAAAATTAATTTTAAATTGCACCTAAATCTAACTGAAAAAAATAAATTTAATAATTTTAAAAACTATTCTTTTTTGAAATTATTGTTTCTTCCTTTTTTCATTAATTTTCAAAAAGAAAAAAAAAATATAAGTAATCAAATTAGAAAGCAAATAAAAGAGTTTATTAAATTATATAAATGTACTAGTGTAAAATTAGACTCCCATGAGCATGTCCACATGATACCGTGGATTTTTGAAATAATTATTAACTATTCAAAATTTTTTAATATTCGTGAAATAAGAGTTCCGGATGAAAATTTTTTTGTATCTTCAAAAATGCACTTTTTTAACAAATTTTATTTAATTAATTTGTTGAAATTAGTAATTATGAATTTTTTTTCCTATAATGCGCAAAATAAAATTAAAGATAAAAAAATTAAAATTTTAAAATTTACTGGTTTAGTTTACTCAGGAATTCAAGACTTTTTGTCAGTTAAATTAGGAGTAAAAAATAATTATGAAAAATGTAAAGACATTGAAATTTTAATTCATCCTGGTTTTACAAATAAAAGTGAAATTAATTTTTTTAATAAAAAATATTTTAATTATTACTCTTCACCAAAAAGGAAAAATGAATTTAATTTGTGCTTATCACACAAAATAAAGCGCTTTTTAAATAAAGAAATTTATAGTAATTCCTAACGCAGTTATTATTTTAATGAAAAATATCATATTAGTTACAGGAGGAGCTGGTTTTGTTGGCTCTAATCTTATTGAACAATTAATTAGAATTAAAAGATATAAAATTTTAAGTTTGGATAATTATTCATCAGGAAAGACTTCTAACCATTTAAAGAGTTCAAGGATAAAATATTTAAAAGGGGATACCAAAAATACTTCTATAATTTTAGAGAAATATAAAAATAAAATTCATACTATTTTTCATTTTGCAGAATTTGCAAGAATATTTCAAAGCTTTGAGAAATTTGAAGAATGTTTTAATTCTAATATTAAAGGCACTGCTGAGGTATTTAGATTTGCTTTAATAAATAAAATTAAATTAATCTATTCAGCTACGTCAGCAAGTTTGGGTAACAATGGAAGAGATATGAATTTATCACCTTATGCTTTTACTAAGGCAAAAAATTTAGAACTGTTAGAAAATTTAAAAAAATGGTTTAATTTTAAATATGAAGTAGTTTATTTTTATAATGTTTACGGACCAAGACAAATATGCAAAGGAAATATGGCAACAGTCGTTGGAATATTCGAAGAACATTTTAAGAATAAGAAACCATTGCCAGTAGTTAAACCCGGATCTCAAAAAAGAAGATTTACGCATGTTGATGACACTATTAGCGCCTGTCTTATTGCTTGGAGGAAAAATAAATGCGGTCATTATAGCGTGGCAAGCAATAAATCTTACAGCATCACTCAACTTGCAAGAATGTTTGTTTGTAAAATTAAATATTTACCAAAAAGGCCTGGAGAACGTTTTTCTTCAGCATTAAAAAGAATGAATTTAACTAATAAAGTTATAAGGATTAAGGCAAAAATCAAACTTAAAGATTATATAAAGGATTTTTTGAGTAAAAGTTTTTAAGTTTTCTTTACAAACATAGAATTAGGATATATTTAAATCCGATATATGAAAGTAGTAAGTTCTTTAAAATCTTTAAAAAAAAGAGATATTAATTGTAAAGTAGTAAGAAGAAGAGGAAAACTTTACGTTATAAATAAAAAAAATCCAAAGTTTAAAGCACGACAAGGTTAATAAATGGATATTAATCCACAAAAAGAAACCTGGTCTAATTTTAAAAAATTAACTCTTTATGTTTCGGTTGGTATTATTTTTATTTTAGTGCTGATGGCTATATTTTTGCTCTAGATTAATATCGAGCTTTAAGTTTTTTAAATTTCTTAACTCTTCTTGTATTTTCGTCTTTTTCTCTCTTCTTCCTTTCAGAAGGTTTTTCGAAATGACTTTTAATTTTTAGTAAACGAAATACACCTTCTCTTTGTAATTTTTTTTTAAGAGCTCTAAGGGCTTGCTCTAAATTATCATTTTTAACTTCTATTTTTATATATGCTTTCCTCCAAAAAAGTGAGACGATTTAGCATTTTTGGTGTTATATTGTCTATATTTTTATGAAGCTTTTTAAGCACAGACCAACAGAAGGTTATCAAACAAA
>Ga0114973_10001125_pt1 | contig 20142 bp, 15 predicted proteins | sample M_140807_MF_Meta_FD_87025 | JGI IMG/M metagenome (GOLD analysis project Ga0114973, IMG submission 87025) | Freshwater microbial communities from Lake Montjoie, Canada to study carbon cycling - M_140807_MF_MetaG | ecosystem: Environmental > Aquatic > Freshwater > Lake | place: Lake Montjoie...
GGCCAACCTGGGCATTCTCAACCTGATCCTCAGCGCCACCCAGACGGTGGAGATGACCGTGCGGGGCGGGGTGGATTTCGGCATCACTTGCGCCCTCACCGACCGCGGATCGGATCTGTCACCCGAGCGCCAGGCCACCATCGCCCACAGCGCCCTGCGGGTGGTGCAGACCGTGACCGTGGCGGCAGCCATGGTGCTGTGGTTGTGGGTGATGCCCGGCCAGGGATTGCTCCCCCACCAACTACCCCTCGAACGGGGGTGGTTGATGGGAGCACTGCTGACCATCGCCGTGGGGGAAGCCCTGGGCACCCTGCACTGGGATTTGTTGCTGGTCAAGGGCAACACGGCCGCCCTGGCGCTGCGTCAGGGCTTATTCGCCCCGCTGAAGATGCTGGCCGCTTGGCTTGGGGCCCTGGTCGCAGGACTCGCCGGCGCCCTGGTTGGCTACGGACTGATCAACACCCTGCAGATGGGCTGGCTCTGGATGGGTGCCCGGCGCTTACTGCCCTGGCCGGGGGGCTGGGGGTTCGATCCGCGCATCGCGGCGCAATTGATGCATGCGGGGGCTCCGATGTATCTCACGAACGTATTGGCGTCGCTGGTCTTCCTGCCACTGCTGGGATCCCTGGCCCACAACGGAGGGGTGGCCGACGTGGGCTATCTCCGGGTGGGGCAGATCGTGGTTCAGCTGTTCACCCTGCTGCCCGGAGCGCTCATGCCCGTGCTGTTTGTGAGACTCCGCCAGGGTGACGGCCTGGCCCAGCGCCAAAGGGACAGCGAGCGTTCCCTGCGGGCCATCTGGTGGAGCGGCCTGGCCTGCCTGGTGGCCTACGGGCTGCTGGATCGATGGATCGTGCCCCTTGTCTTTGGGCCAGCTTTTTTGCCCTCCCTGCAGGCCACCCGTGTCCTGGTGCTGGCGGCGGTGGCGGAATCGATCAGCCAGGTGCTGCATCAGCCCCTGCTGGCCTCGCGGCGCACACGCCTCTTCTTCGTTGCCCAGAACGGCGCGGTGCTCCTGGCCGCCCTGGCCGGTTGGATGCTGATCCCGCGCCTCGGGGTGGAGGGGTTTCTGGTGGCAAAGCTCCTCTATGCCCTCACCCCACTGCTGATCTATTACCTGGCAGCTAGAGGCCATCTGCTTGAACGGTCCGCCCTCGATCGCCATCTGCTGCTCACCCTGGCCCTGATTCCCGTGTGCTGGTTCAGGGGGGCAGGCGGTGCTATCGGCGAAACCCTGGTCCTGATTGCCATGGCGGGCATGCTCACCATGGAAGCCTGGCCGATGCGAGGGATGATCAGGCTTCCCCGATCCTTTTGGAGGAATCCCACCCGTGAGCACTGAGCCGTGAGGGGTCACCCGCTGCTTTGTCTGTTGCTCCCCGAACGCCAGGATCTGGTGGGAGGACAAGCGCCGGAGGCCGGGGGCTAGAGGATGCGGGTGCTGCAAATGATGCCGGTCTATGCCCCCGCCTGGCAGTACGGCGGCCCGGTGCTGAGTGTGAGTCGACTGGCCGAAGGATTGGTCAAGCAAGGGATCGACACCCGGGTCCTCACCACCAACGCCGGCCTGCCCCAGCTGCCGCCGGAGCAACTCGGCCTGCCCCTGCTCCGCAATGGGGTGATGGTGACGTACCACCCGGTCGATCGCCCCAACGGCCCCATCGGCTCCAAGGCGTTACTTCATGCGCTACCGGCAGCCCTGGAGGGGGTGGATCTCCTGCACATCAGCGCCATCTGGCAGCCCTTAGGCATTGCGGTGCAACGGGCAGCCCTGGCCCGCGGCATCCCGGTGCTCGCCAGCCTGCGGGGAGCTCTCGGCCCCTATTCCCTCCGGCAGGGCTGGTGGAAAAAACTCCCCTGGTACCTCTGGCGGGAGCGCCCCTTGCTGCAACGGGCGGCCGGACTGCACGTGACCACGAGGCAGGAAGAACGGGAACTGGCTGGCCTGGGCCTGCGCTCACCCCGCTTTCTGTTGCCGAATCCCCTCGACCTTGAGACGCTGCGGCCCGATCCAGCGCTTGGACTGCGCTGGCGGGCGCAACGGGGCCTCGACGCCACGACACCACTACTGCTGGTCTGCGGCCGTCAACACCACAAGAAGGGGCTCGACCTTCTACCCGCCGCGATGGCGCCCCTGGCCAACAGACCCTGGAAACTGCTCTTGGTGGGAGGTGATGACGACGGCAGCGGCGCCCGCCTGCGGACCCACTTCCAACGGGCCGGCCTGGGCGATCGGCTGCACTGGATCGACACCCTCCCGGCCGGGGAACTCGCCGGGGTCTACAACGCCGCCGATCTGTTGCTGCTGCCCAGCCGCCATGAAAACTTCGGCAATGTGGTGATCGAGGCCTTGGCCTGTGGCACGGCGGTCCTGATCAGCGACCGCACCGGCCTGGCCGCCGATCTGGCCGAAGCGGGTTTCGGCACCGTGCTGCCGCGTCAGCCGGAACGCTGGTGCGCCTGGTTGGAGCAATGGCTGCGCCAACCCCGGCGGGCTGAACCCGCAGCCGCCGCATGGGCAGCGCGTCGTTACGACCAGGCCGAGGTGGCCGCAACGGCCGTGGAGATCTATTCGCGGATCCTGCAGACTCATGGCCAGCGGCACCGCCGCCCCTGAATGCCTCCGACCCCGACCCTGACACCCGATACCCCCAGCCTTGCCGCCGTTGTGCTGTGCCTCAACGAGGCCCCCAATCTGCCCCGCTGTCTTCAGTCCCTGGCCTGGTGTAACGAGGGCCTCGTGGTCGATTCAGGCAGTGACGATGGCAGCAGGGAGGTGGCCCAACGCCATGGATTCAAGGTGCTGGAGCATCGCCAACCGGGTCGCTTCCTGATCACCGAGCAGCGCAACTGGGCCCTGACCAAGGCTGGGCTGCTGAGCGATTGGGTGCTGTTCCTGGATGCCGATGAGGCGGTGGGCCCCGCCTGTGCGTTAGCGATCCAGCGGGCCCTGCAGCGGGCCGCCGCGGCCGAAGCCACGGACCAGCCAAGTCCGGAAGGATTCGAACTGACCCCGCGTTACTGGTTCCTGGGGCGCTGGCTGCGGCGAACCCAGGGCTACCCCAACTGGCACCCAAGGCTGGTGCGACGGGGCCGGATGGGTTTCGAAGGGGGAGTGTGGGAAAGCTTTCCTGCCAGCCGCCGGGTGGGTCGGATCGCCGAGCCCTACGAGCACTACGCCTTCAGCAAGGGCATCGACGACTGGCTGGAGCGCCACCGTCGCTATGCCGACTGGGAGGCCGAACGCATCGTGGCCTACTTGGATGGCGCCGGCGACGGGGCCCTGGGCACCCGCCGCTGGCTGGGGTTACGCCGCTTAGCAGCCCAACTGTGGCCGCTGCGTCCCCTGCTGCGGTTCGGCCAGAAATACCTGCTGCAAGGGGGCTTTCTGGAGGGCTGGCAGGGCCTGCTGTTCAGCCTGCTGATGGCTGGCTACGACCTGATCACGGTGGTGAAGGTGATCGAACGCAAACGACTGGCCCGGGGGCTACCCCTGTGACCCTGCCCAACCGTCTGCTGCTGATCAGCGAACACTTCGACCCCAGCACCGCCGCCACCGCCCAGCTGATGAGTGATCTGGCCCATGGCCTCAGCCAGAGGGGCTGGGCCGTGACGGTGCTCACGGCCACGGCTGGGAAGGCTCTGCCCTTTCCGGTGAAACGACTGGGCGGACCCATGGGCCCCGCAGCCGGCGTGAGTGTGGTGGGGAAAGCCCTGCGGGGTCTGCGTTTCCTTGCCGGCACCTCGCTGTGGTGCCTCCGCCACGGCCGGCGCGGTGATGTGGTGCTGATCGTTTCGAATCCCCCCTTCATCGGCCTGCTCGGACCCTTGCTGCGGCGAATCCGCGGACTGCCCTACGTCTTCCTGTTTCAGGACCTCTTTCCCCGATCGGCCGTGCTCAGCGGTGTGCTGCCCGGCGCGGGGCCCCTAACCCTGCTCTGGCGGGGCCTGATGCAACAGGTGTGCCAATCCAGCGCCTGCACCGTGGTGCTGAGCCAGGCGATGGACCAGCGCCTCCGCCGCGAATTCGGCCATGGGCTGCCCTTGCAAGTGATTCACAACTGGGCCGTGGAATCCGCCGACGCAACACCGCGGCAGGCCAATCGCTTTGCCCACGAGCATGGCTTCGCCGATCGGTTCACCCTTCAGTATTCGGGCAACTTCGGGCGCCTGCATGATCTGCTGACCTTGCTGGAGGCGGCCCGGCTGCTCCAGGACGAACCCGTGCAATTCGTCTTCATCGGGGGCGGGGCCAAGCAACGCCAGATTGAGGCCTGGGTCGATGTGTTTGCGCTGCCGGGGGTTCTGCGGCTGCCCTATCAGCCCCGGGAGCGCCTGAAGGAAAGCCTGGGGGCCTGCGACCTCGCCGCGATCGGGCTGATTCCCGGCGCCGAAGACACGGTGGCTCCGAGCAAGTTCTATGGAATCCTTGCCAGTGGCCGGGGGCTGGTGCTGATCGCCCGCCGGAGCTGCGACCTTGCCCAACTCGTCATCCATGAAGGCTGCGGCATCGTGGTGGAGCCCGGCGAAGCCACCGAACTGGCCGACCAGTTGCTCCAGCTCAGCCGGAACCCGGAAGAGGTGGCTGGCATGGGTCGCAGAGCCGCCAGTCTGTACAGGCGCCAATTCGGTCTGGAGCGCTCTCTCAACAGCTACGAATCCGTCCTCTGCGCGGCCGCAGCCAGCAGCGGCCCCCCAGCCCAATGATCCTTGTGCTCAGCTACGACGTGCGACGGCGCGGGGGGATTGAACGCCTGACCCTCCAGGTGCAAGCGAGCCTGCGGCGCCAGGGTCGGAAGGTGCGTCTGCTGACACCACGGCGCCTGGGACCTGGGCACCTGGGCCGCTTGCTGGGTCGGGGGCGGTTCCTGCTGGAGCTGATCCTTTGGCTGCCCCAGGCCGACATCGTGTTGAGCATGCACGCCCTGCTGCTTCAGCCCCTCGGATGGCTGGGATGGCTGGGATGGCTGGAGCGGTGGGGTCCCAGAGCTCGCCAGGGCCCCCAGCGTCTCTGCTGGCTTCACGGCATAGAAGTCTGGGGCAAAGCGCTGCCGAACGTGGAGGCCGATCTTCAAGCCTGCCGGCGGCTGATCGCCAGCAGCGGTTTCACCCGCGACCGGGTGCTGGAGCGAGCGGGCCCCTGGCCAGCGATCCAGGTGGTGCATCCCATGGCCGACCTCGTGGAAGCCCGCCAAGCACCGGAACCCCTGCCCCAGGGGCTGCGGCTTCTGACCGTGGCCCGGATGGCCAACGGCGAGCGTTATAAGGGCCATCGCCTGGTGCTCGACACCCTGGCCTTGCTGCAAGAGCGGAACCAACTCTCCGATCAGCTGAGCTGGCGGGTGGTGGGCGAGGGCAACGACCGGGCCACGCTGGAGGCCCGCACCCGGGAGCTCGGCCTGGAGCCATGGGTGGAATTCCTGGGTGGCCTAGCGGATGCTGCTTTGGAAAGGGAATTGCGCCACTGCAGTGTCCTGCTGATGCCAAGCAGCTATGGCCTCGATGAAGCAGGACAGGCCCAAGGGGAGGGCTTCGGCATTGTTTATCTCGAGGCGGCCCAGGCGGGCCGAGCCGCCATCGCCAGTCGCCTTGGGGGACAGAGCGACCTGATCCGTGATGGCCAAACCGGCTGGTTGATCGATTCAAACCCCAACGATCTCGCGGCCCTGCTGCTGCAACTGGAGAGGGAACCGGCACGTCTGGGCATCGCTGGCCAGCGGGCTCGGCAACGGGCCGTGGATCAATTCAGTGCCGCCTGCTTCGATCGTTCCCTCTCGGCGGCGATCAACGGTGGCCCCGCCGGAGAAGGTTGAGATGTGCGGACTGTTTGGTCAGGTGGGAGGCAAAGCCTGGTCGGAGGCTGCGGTGCTGGAGGCCCTACGGGGTCGCGGCCCCGACGACCAGGGGCGCTGGAGCCATGGCCCGGCCGTACTCCTGCACACCCGCCTGGCCATCCAGGACCTTTCCCCCCTTGGGCACCAGCCGATGCTCAGCGCCGACGGCAACGTGGCCCTGGTGTTCAACGGTGAGATCTACAACCAGCAGGAGCTGCGCGAGGAACTGGAGCAGCTCGGCACGGAATTCCGCTCCCGCAGCGACACCGAGGTGCTGTTGGAGGGGTTCCGCCGCTGGGGGCAGGCCCTCTGGAGCCGGCTGAACGGCATCTTCGCGGTGGCCTGCTGGGAGGTGGAAGCCCAACGGCTCACCCTGGCCCGCGATGGTTTCGGGGTGAAGCCCCTGCTGTGGAGGCGCTGGAGCGATGGCTGCGCTTTCGGCTCCGAACTCAGCGCCTTTGAGGCGGCAGGGCTTGCCAGTCGGCAGCGGCTGGATGGGGAGGCCTTGGCCAGTTATTGCCTGTGGGGCTCTGTGGCCGCCCCCCGCACGCTGTTGGCGGGGGTCGAGGTGTTCCCGGCTGGCCACTGGGGCCAGTGGCAACGAGGCCAAAGCTGGAAGCTGGAGGCCTTTGCCGATCCTCTGCCCCCAGCCCGGCCTGGCCCCGCTCCCCGGGATCTCGAGCAAGGGACCCAGCAGGTGGCAGGCCTGCTGCGGCAAGCCGTGAACCGCCAGGTGATCGGAGATCGGCACGTGGGGTTGTTTCTCAGCGGCGGGCTCGATTCCGGACTGCTGGCGGCGCTGCTGCGGGAACAACACGCGGGAATGATCCGCAGTGTTTCCGTGGGATTCGCTGATCTGCCTGGCGCCGTTGATGAAAGCGAGCTGGCGGCGGCCACGGCCCAGCACCTCGGCTTGCAACACCAGACCCTGCGGATCACCAGGCAAAGCCTCGACTCAAGCCTGGATGCTTTTCTCACGGCCATCGACCAACCCAGCATCGACGGCTTCAACAGTTTCCTGGTGGCCCGGGCCGCCGCCAACAACGCGATGCGGGTGGCCTTTTCCGGCCTCGGCGCCGATGAACTGTTCGGGGGCTATGGCCATATGGCCCCGGCTGCCCTGGCCCGGGGCCCGGAGAAGCTGCTTCGGGTGCGCCAGATCCATTGCAGCGGCTTATCCAGTGGTCAGCGTCAGGCGCTTCGCCAGGCAAGGAACCCGGGACTGCACCATCCGCTCAACCTGCGCCAAGCCAGCGAGCTGGAACTGCGGGGCTACCTGCGCGACACGCTGCTCCGCGATGGCGATGCGGTGACCATGCACCACGGCCTGGAACTGAGAGTGCCTTTTCTGGATCCCGATCTGGCCGCCGCGGCCCTTTCCATCCCCCAGGCATGGCACAACGCGGAGGGATCCAAAACCCTGCTGCGCCGTTTGGCCCGTCCCCTACTGCCGGCCGCCGTGCTGGCGGCCCCCAAGCGGGGCTTCAATCTCGCCCTGGCCCCCTGGCTGCTCCAGCAACCCCGCTTTGCTCCCCGCCGCATTGGCCGCTTGCTGGGCAGCCGACTGGGGGCCCAGGGGCTGGCGGTGCCCCCCCAAGCGATTTGGGGCAGCTGGCTGATGCTCCGCTCCACGGGCCGGTGGGGTCCCTTCTGGCGTTGGGTCGTGCTGGCGGAATGGCTGGCCGGCTGATCAGCGGCTGCCAAGGCGGCGCACCTGTCGCAGCACCGCCCATGCCAGATCGCCCGGATGGGGGAGGAGCTTCGCTGCTGGGGATGCCATCGCAGCGAGGGCCGCTGCGGATGCTGAACCAGCCCCCAAACCTTGCTGCGGCGGCACAGGCCGCGGAGCTGCCAGCCAAACCCGCAGGGCCGTGGCCAGCGCATCAGGATTCTCGCTGGCAAACACGGCCGAACCCGGCGGCACCCGCGCCGGCGGGGCCACCAAATCCCTGGCACAGCCTGCATGGTCGCTCACGAGCACCGGCAGGCCAAATTGCAGAGCTTCATTGACCACCAGACCCCAAGTTTCACCCTGCCGCGAAGGGAACACCAAACCATCGGCCAAGGCGTAGTAGCTGCCCAATTCCGACTGGTTGCGGAAACCCACGAAGCGACAACGCCCCGGAAGCAGCCGCTGGGCCTGCTGCTCAAACTCCTGACGCAACAGCCCATCCCCCACCACGACCAGCCAAAGGCCGGAGCGCTCGGCCGCCTCCAACCGTTCCAGACCAGCCACGAGCAGGGCCGGGTTCTTCACGGCCGTGATCTTGCCGCACCAGAGCAGCACCAACCCATCCGGCGGCAGATCAAGGGCCCGCCGCAGGGCTGGGCGGCGTGGCCGCCAGTGCGCCACCTGGGTGGCGAAATAGTCCACATCCACCGCGTAGGGCACCGCCGTCCGCCGGGTGGGCGGCACCCCTAGGCGGTGGAAGTGGTCATCGGAATCGGAACCGATGGGGAACACATGCTGGAACATCCCGTACCAACACCTGAGGCCAACATCCTTCAGCAGGGACTTGAGCGGTGATCGCACAAAGGCCCGGTCGGTGCCGTCAGCCCGCAACAGCAAGCGGTGGCCCCGCAGCCGCAACAGCAGGGTGGCGATCGTGATGAACGCCGGCGTGTAAGCGAACACCAGCACCGCATCGGGCCGGAAGGCCCCGATCCGCGCCACGGCCTGGCGGGCCAGGGGGAAGGCTTGGCGCCAGTCGGAGAGTGCCGCCAGGGGAACGGTGGCGATCACCCCATGGGGGAAGCCCTCCGCCGGCGAACTGTCCCAAGCAAAGGGCACACCGAAATCAGGATCCAGGCTGGTGCGAAGGCCATGGTCACAGCCGAAAACCACCAGCAGCTCCACACCCTCCTGCTGCGCCAGGGCCTGGAACACTGGTTTGAAGTACTGAATCGGATGGGTGATCAGGACGGCAAGGCGCAGCGGACGCGGCCGCCCGCCGGCCCCGATCCGATCCGCCATCGCAGCCCCTCCAGCAGCGCTGGAACTCATGGCCGGCAGAGCCAATCGGCCATAGCGGCGGCCGCCAGTCGGTGGCCCTCGGGATTCCAGTGGCCCTGGCCGGGCTCCTGGCCAGCAAAGCCATGCAGCAGCAGTCCCTGCCGATCAGCCTCGTGCTGGAGCGTGGGTCCAAGGGACAGGTAGGGGATGGAGCGGGCTTGCAACAGCCCACCCAATCGGCGTTCCTGGGCGAAGGGATCGGCCGGCCGTTCCCGTCGCTTCGGCCAAACCTGATCAGGACTGCTGACACTCACCACGAGCAAGCGGGCCCCGTCGGCGCGAACCTCCTGATCCAGGGCCGTGAGCAGGGAGGCGGTGACGGCCCAGGCCGATTCGGACGCAGGCCTCGTGACGGGAATGGCAGCGGCGGAAGCAGGGCCAGCGCCGGCGGTCGACCGCAGCCGCAGCAGGGCGGCAACACGATTCTTCGACTCATTCACCAGTTGAAGCAGCCGGCTGTGGTTCATGAGTGCATCCAGCCACTGACCCGGCAGGGACATGCGCCACCGGTAGGCCGCGGTGCGCTGGAAGCCATCGTCCTGCTCCAGGCGCCCATCGGACCCCAGCCGAAACACCGGTCGATCGGGTTGGGGATCGGGGCTGTTGTCGGTCAAGTCGTTGCCGGGATAGAGGGCCAACACCACCAGCTGGGGTCGGTAGGAACGGGCCAGATGGCGCCAGGTGAGCAGCTCCTGGCCGGTGCCATACCCGCCGACGCCGAAATTGAGCACTTCAACAGCCCCCCCCAAGCCCTGGCGAACCCGACAACCAGCCGAGGCCTGCAAGCGATTCTGCAGTTGCCGCTCCCAGGTGACGGCATCGTTCACCTGGAGGGCCTCGCTGAAGGAATCCCCCAACACCGCAATGCGAAGGGTTCCTGGCGCTGGAGGCCCCGGCGCCAATTCGGCATGGCGAAATCCCGCCTGGTTGATGCTCACCCAACCGCGCCCCTCCCGGGTCCACCAGCCCTGGGCCCCGGGCCGAAGGCCGTAGCCCCGGGCGGCGTCCACCCGATAGAAGGCCGGATATGCCACGCCCATGAGCCGCAGGCCGATTTCCGCCACCACGAAGGCAAAACCGAGGCCCAGGGCACTGGCGAGCACGGGCACAAGCAGGCGGGGTCGAGCCATCAGGGCAGGGGACCTGACAGGGGGCCCGCCGATGGGAGATCAGCGCGGCCGCGGCCCAATGGTCCAACCAGCAAGCGGCCGAACAACCGCAGCAGGGAGGTGACCAAGAGTTGCAGATCGAGCAACAAGGAGTGGTTGCGGAGGTAGTAGAGATCACGGCCCAGCTCCCAGGCGATCGCATCGGATTCCTCCGGTGGCGGACCAGCAATGCGGCCCCAGCCCGTCATGCCGGGACGCATCCACTGGCGCAGCTCAGCGCCGGGAAAACGTTTCTCCAGCTCAGCCATCACCTCAAGGCTGAGGGGGCGGGGTCCGACCAGGCTCATCTCACCCCGCCAGACATTGCGCCATTGGGGCAGGGCACTCAAGGGACCGGCCGCAGCGAAGCGCAGGCGCACGAAAGGCTGGCCATCCCTGCCGCTGCAAAGATCCCGATGCAGGATCGGGCCTGAACACAGCAGGTCCGCCACAGCGAGCAGGGGTATCAACACCAAGCCCATCATGCCGCTGAGCAACAAATCCCCGAGCCGCTTGAGGCGGGAAGTGGGACCGGCACGGGCATGGCTGAACGCCTCCACACGCTCCGACCAGCTGTCGGGCACCAGCTCCGGGGGCAGCCGCCGCAGGAAGTGCTCCGACCATCCTCGAATCGAGAGCAGCCGCACCCCAGCCTGCTGCCAGGCCAGCATCACCTGGCGGTCATGGCGGGCAGGATCCAGTTCAGAGCCAATCGCGACGCCGTCGAGCTGCAGGAGATCGGCCAGGGGGGGAGGCAAGGGCGGCATCCTCCCGGAGGAACGCCATTCAATGCCACAGGGAATGGCACTGCCCCCGAAATCCATGGCCCGGGTCAGGGCGGCCCGTTCCGTGGGGGAAGCAATCAGCAACCATTGCTCCTGGGGCTGCCAGAGATGGGCGGTGAGCTGGCTGAGCCTCAGGAGCTGGTTGGTGAGAAAACCAAGCGCCAGCACTGGGAGCAGGAAGCTTCGACTCATGGTCGATTGCAGGAGCTCTCCCCGCAGCATGGTCACCGCCGCGGCCAGGCTGAAGACGAGCACGGCGGCCGTCAGGCAATTGCGCAGTTGCCGGCCGGCCGTGAGCTGGCGCCTGGCCAGGGCGGTGTAGGTCCCCAAGAGGTAGTGAACCCATAGCCAGGCCAGCACCAGACCAATCGGCCCGCGACTGGCTGCTGGCAACAAACCAAAACGCCAGCTGTAGACAGCCCCCCAACTCACACTGAGCAGCAAGGCATCGGCCAAGGCATAGGCAAGGGGGCCCCTCAGACCCCCGGAGCCACGACCCACAGTCAAAGCAGGAGTAAGGCGATTGACGACCATAGAGTCGCAGATGGTTGGAAGAAGCACGCAATGTGGTGGCGCACACCCTGGCTCAGACAGCGGTGGATGCTGCTGGCCTTGGCCCTAGCCGACACCGGTCTGGTGATCGTTTCCTACAACCTTTTCTTCTGGCGGCGTTTCCATCATTGGGTTTGGATCACCCCATCGGTGGCCATCCTGATCCTGCTTTGGGTAGGCAGCTCCTACCTGCTCGGGCGCTACTCCAGCCCGGAGCAGGGTCAACAGGATTCCCAGCGCAAGCGGCTGATCACAACGGCCATCGTGCCGCTGCTTGTGTTGACCTGCGTGGTCGTGGTGCTGAGCTGGGGGCTGAAGGTGGAGGATCCCCGCACCTTCCGAAGCTTTCTGCTGCCTCTGCTGGGCACGGTTTTCGCGGGGTCGGCCCTTGGCCAGATCTGGATCACGAATTGGCGGCGACAGGGACAGCGCTGGCTGCTCGTGGGGGATGGGGAAGAGCTGGCCATCCTGCGACGGGAGCTCGGCAGCGAAAGCCACACCGATCAGCTCCTGTTCTGTGCTGGCAACGATCTGGGGGCCCTTAACCTTCCCGAGGTCGGCAACATCGATGCCATCGCCGTGAGCGAAAGCGCCCGGCTTGATGATGCCTTGCTCCAAGACCTGCTAGCCCGAAGGGGAAGCGGAAGCAGCATCTGCAGCCTGGTGGTCTGGGCGGAACAGCATCTGCAAAGGGTGCCGCCGGAACTCTTCTCCAGCCGCTGGCTGGTGCAGGCCGAGGGGTTTGAACTGCAGCCCGGCCGCTGGGGCTGGCGGCTCAAACGTCTGGGTGACCTGGTGGTGGCCTCTGGGTTGCTGCTCCTCACGGCGCCCCTGCTGCTGACGGCAGCCACCCTGATCCGTTTGGAGGATGGGGGGCCCATTTTCTATGGGCAGCAGCGCACAGGCCTCTACGGGGAAAGGATCATGATCTGGAAGCTCCGCAGCATGCGCCAGAACGCCGAAAGCAGCGGTGCCCGCTGGGCCAGTCGCAACGATGCCCGGATCACCACCGTGGGCAACTGGCTGCGCAGGCTCCGGATCGATGAACTGCCCCAACTGGTGAGCGTGCTGAGCGGCGACATGAGCCTGATCGGGCCCCGACCTGAACGGCCGGAGTTGGAGCTGGACCTGGAGGAGAAGATTCCCCACTACCGCGTCCGGCACTGGGTCAGACCAGGGCTGAGCGGCTGGGCCCAGGTTTGCTACCCCTACGGCGCCAGCATCGAAGACAGCCGCATGAAACTGAGCTACGACCTCTACTACCTGCGCAACGCCAATCTGATGCTGGATTTTTTGATCCTGATCAAAACCTTGCGACTTGTCGCCAGGGGGCAGGGGGCTGTGCCGCAACAGCTGAGCCCAGGCTGATCGCCGCACCGCCGCCATGGGGCCCTCCGGCACCGCATTCCCCCTGGCGGGAGGTCTGTCCTGCCCTAACTTCGGCCCATGGCCGAGGTATTGATCACAGGCGGGGCAGGCTTCATCGGCAGTCACACCTGCTTGGTGCTCCTGCAGGCCGGGCATCGGCTGGTGGTGCTCGACAGCTTCGCCACCAGCAACCCCGCCAGCCTGAGGCGGGTGCTGGAGCTGGCTGGCGGGGATGCGTCGGAGCGTCTCACCGTGATCGAAGGCGATCTACGTCAGCCGTCGAGCCTTGACCGGGCCTTCGCGGCGATGGCCGGCCGCTGTGATGCTGTGATCCATTTCGCCGGCCTCAAGGCTGTAGCCCAGTCGGTGCATCAACCGCTGCTCTACTGGGATGTGAACGTGGGCGGCAGCACCCAGCTGTTGGGGGCGATGGCCCGCAACGGCTGCCACACGCTGGTTTTCAGCAGCAGCGCCACGGTCTACGGCTTTCCGGAAACGATTCCAATCCAGGAAACGGCACCGGTGTTGCCCATCAACCCCTATGGCCACACCAAAGCCGCGGTCGAGCGGATGCTGGCCGACCTGGCAACGAGCGAGACCCACTGGCGCATCGCCCGCCTGCGCTACTTCAATCCGGTGGGTGCCCATCCCAGCGGCCAGATCGGTGAAAATCCCCTCGGTCCGCCCGACAACCTCTTCCCTTACGTGAGCCAGGTGGCGGTGGGCCGAATACCCCGTTTACAGATCTACGGAGACGACTGGCCAACGGCGGATGGCACCGGGATTCGGGACTACATCCACGTGATGGACCTAGCAGAAGGTCACCTGGCAGCCCTTGAGGTGCTCTGGAACGAGAAACCCCAGTTGCTGACCCTCAACCTCGGCAGCGGCATCGGCCACTCGGTGCTGGAGGTGGTTCGGGCCTTCGAGACGGCCAGTGGACGGACGGTTCCCTATGAGGTGGTGCCACGCCGAGCCGGAGATGCGGCCCGCTCGGTGGCGGATCCATGCGAAGCGGAGCGCAGGCTGGGATGGCGCACCCGCAGGGGTCTTGAGACCATGTGCCGCGACGGATGGGCCTGGCAGAGCACCCATCCCAATGGCTTCAGCCCCCAGATCTCAGACCCTTGAAACCAGGGGTTCAGGCCTGGGGAAGGGTGGCTCGAATCCGCTCGCGGAAATCTCCCTTGGGCATGCCCCCCTTCACTTCGCCATGGATGACGAAGTCGGATTCGGGATTGCTCACCACCAGGTAGGTGGGCCAGCCCATTCCTTCCTTGTTGGGGTACTGGGCCAGCAACACCTTGCGATAGCGGCGGTAGGTGTCGGTGTCCTGCAGGAGCACACTCACGAATTGCAGGCCCAGTTCCTCCGCCACCCTGGCGTCGTAGTTGCTCATCCGATGGCAGGTGCCGCAGTCTTCCGAGCTGAATTTCAGAACGGTGAGACTTTCCATGGCGACCGGTGACCGGGAACTGCCGGATGGTAGTGGAGCGGTGCGGCAGATTGCTCCATCGCAGCCGGCGTCAGCAGCGTTCCTGCCGCAGTCGGGCGTCCCGCAGATGTCGCAACCGCTTCCCCAGCGCTGGGCCGGGCACCACGCCCTGGCTCATCAGCTCCGTTGCACTGACAGGCGAGCCAAGATGGCGCCAGCGGAACCACCACCGCAAGAGGGGTCGCCGCGGGCCAACTCCTGCCGCCAGGGCGAGCGCCACGGCCAGGGGGGGAGTGGCCCGGCGTTCCAACAGGGCCGTCCAATGGGAAGGGGAGCGGGTCCCATCGGGTCCCTCCCGGCCGATCCGCTGGCGCAGGTCCAGGAAGGCCGCCAGCAGGTGATGCTGTCGCTGGGGCAGCTGGAGCCGTTCCGCCAGGGCGAGGGGATCTCTGGCACCCGCCGCCAGGGCCACGATCAGGGGCACGCCGAGGCGGTCCGCCCAGCGCAGGCGCCGCCGCCAGGTTCGGTCAGCTTGGAGGGCCGGATCGAGCAGCAGCAGGCCATGCCACTGCTGCAGGGCCGCCAGGGCCTGAGGCCATGGCTCCCGTTCCAGCAACAGCTGCAACTCCATCCGCAGCCGGGTGCCCAGAGCGGCCGGTGCATCCCCCGGCGGATCACCAGGACGCCAAGCCCAGGGCCAGTCCGCCAGGGTCTGGCGGGCCTGCTCCTGGCTTTCCAGGGCGAGGCTGAAGCCGAGTCTGGCCGCATAGCGGGCCGCCCGGAGAAGACGGGTCGGATCATCGCGAACACTGGCCCCATGCAGCAGCCGCAGCTTTCGATCGGCCAGATCCCGTTGACCGCCATGGGGATCGAGCAGGGCAGGCCCCTCCAGCAGTAGGGCCATGGCATTGATGCTGAAGTCACGACGCGCCAGATCGTGCTCCAACCTGCCGAAACTCACCAGCGGATTTTCTCCGGCCACCGGATAGCTCTCGCGGCGCGCGGTGGCCACATCCAGCAGAAAGATGCCGCAAGCCCCATCCGCGCCAGAGGAACCATCGCCAGCCGGTGGGAGCAGGCCAGCGGGGGCCAGCGGGCCCGATGGGGATGGTGGTTCGCTTTCGGGGCTCTGGGGAAGTTGCAGGGCCATTTCAACGGTGCCATAGGCCCCGTGCTCCTTCCACGAGAGCACAGGGCTTGGCAAACGATTCGCCAGCCGCCTCGCCAGCTGCGGGGCCGCCGCTTCCGGCGTCCCATCGCCCTCCACCACCAGATCCAGATCGGGAAGACCGCGCCAGGGATCGTGATGCACACGATGGAGCAGCAGATCCCTCACGGCCCCTCCAACCAGGGCAATGCGGCTGCTCCCCGCACTGGCGACCAGCAGCGCAAACAGCTGTGGCGACACACCAGGTAGATCCATCCCGGGAATGGCTGGACGATCAACGGCAGACCCCAGACTGGCTCCAAGCCGCACTAGCCCAGTCTGACCGCCCCAGCCGACCACCGCACCCAAGGCCTGGCCATCCTGACGGTTGCATACCACAGCCAGGCACCGCTGGAGGGGCTCGCAGCCGATCTGATCCGGCAAACCCAGCCCCCCCTCCAGTGGTTGGTGGTCGACAACGCGCCGCTCTCCGCACCACTGCGCCGCCAAGGATCCCTGGCCACGCCTCAATCCGATCGCTTGGCCCTGCGGATCGTTGGCGGGCAGGAAGGGGCGGGCTTCGGGGAGGGGTGCAACCGCGGACTGGACATCCTGGAGCGCCAGGGATGGACAGGGTGGGTTTGGCTGCTGAACCCCGATGCCAGCCTGCCGGAACCCGATCTGATCGAACGCTTCAGCCGCCTACTGGCCAAGCTCCCTGATCGTGGCCTCGTGGGCACCGCGGTCTGGAGCCCGGCGGGGGAGCTCGAACCCAGCGGGGGGTGGATCACGCCAGGCCTCGCCTTCCGGCGCCGGCGAATCGAACCCGCCCACCTAGAAGCGGCCCGATCCACAACCCTGTCGCTCGACTGGCTGAGCGGCTGCAGCCTCGCCCTGCGGCCGACCGCCCACCATCCCCCGGCCCGTTTCGATCCGGGCCTGCCGCTGTATTACGAAGACATGGACCTCTGCCTACGCCTCGGCGCTGGCAACGCCTCCTGCCTCTGGACCTCGGCCGTGGCCATCGCCCATCAACGGGGGGGTGGCAGCGGCGGCAACCGCAGCCGGAGAGTGGAGCTCAACACCCTCAGCTATTGGCGATTCCTGCAACGGCACACCCCAGGCTGGGTCAGGTCCGTCAGGGGCCTGCGGCTGCTGGCTACGGCCCTGGCGAGGTTGCCGTTCAAGCCCCACCAGAGCATCGCTGTGTTGCGAGGATGGCTGCGGGCCCTGCGCCAGCCGCTCCGATGACCAGCCCCCCGCAGCGCAGCCCTGGCCCCCTCGCCCTCTTTAGTGGCAGCTACCTCGGCCCGAAGCCCACCGGCATCGGGGTGGTAGCCCGGGACCTGGTGGCGGCCCTGGATCCCGCCTTGGTGCCCCTGCTGGAGCCGACGGCCGATCCCCAAGGGGGCGATGCACCCCGGCTCAGACCCCACAGCATCCCGATTCCCGCCAATCTCTCCCCAGCCCATGGCCGCAAGGGGCACCTGCGCCGTCTGCTCTGGACCCAACACCAGCTGCCAACCCTGCTGAAGGCCCACGGAGCGCCCCTGTTGGTTTCGCCGCTGCCGGAAGCCCCGCTGCTGCGGGGAGTGCGGTCGGTGGTCCTGGCCCACGACCTGCTGCCGCTGCGCTACCCCCAACCCTCACCCCTGCTGGCCTACCACCTGGGTTACGTGCCCCTGGTGTTGCATCGGGCCACCAGGGTGCTCTGCAACTCCGAAGCCACCGCGAAAGAGGTCCATGGCCGGCTTGGCGTGCCGCTCCGCCGCCTCATCACGATCCGACTCGGCTTCGATCCCCGTCAGCTCCGGCCCCTCGGACTCGAACGGGGGGCCGAGGTGCTGGTGCTGAGCCGCCATGACCCCCACAAAAACCTCGGTCGGATGCTCCAGGCCTTTGCCCTGGTAAGGGATCCGGAGGCAACCTTGCACCTGGTGGGCCCGCACGATGCTCGCCTCACCCCACGCTTGCAGGCCCTGGCCCGCGACCTGGGCATCGACCGGCGTTGCCGCTGGACCCCCTGGGTTAGCGACCAGGAGCGCCTGCTCCTGCTCAACCGTTGCGGGGTGCTGGTGATCCCCAGCCTGTGGGAAGGCTTCGGATTGCCGGCCCTCGAAGCCATGGCCTGCGGTGCCCCCGTGGTTGCCGCCAGGGCAGGAGCCCTGCCGGAAGTGGTGGGGAGTGCGGCGTTGCTGGTCGATCCGCGCCAACCGGCAGCCATCGCCGACGCCATCGACAGCTGCCTGCGGGAGCCTGCGGTGGTGCGACATGCCGCCGTCGAGGGCCCTCGCCGGGCCGCCCGCTTCAGCTGGGCGGAGACTGGCACCCAGCTCACCCAACTCCTGCACGACCTGGTCTGATGCCCGGTTTGCCTGTTCTGCCTCTTGTTCTGATCGCCCTTGTGCTGCTCAACGGGCTGGCCCTGCTCAGGCCCAGGGGGGGGGTGCTGGCCCAAGCCGCTGGCACAGCGCTGCTGCTGCCGTTGCTGCTGGTGGCCAGCCTGCCAACGCCGCCCCAGCTTCGGGGCCCCCTCCTGCTGATCGCCGCAACCGCAATCACCCTCCTGCTGGGCAGGGCGTTGCTGGCGCCGCTCTGGTCCCTCTGGGCCGGGGAGGGGGTAGGGGCCAGCAAGAAAGCGGCCGGCATCGACACCCGCGCCGGGGTGGGGTTCGTGATCACGGCCCTAGCCCTCAGCCTCGGCGCCGCCCTGCTCTTCGCCCTGCGCGCGAATCCCTATGAGTATCCAGGCGACACGGTCGACTACCTCAACACCTTTCAGAGGCTCACCCAGGCAGGCCATCCCTCGGCGAGCTGCCTGACGGACACCTGGCGGATGGTCACCTACTGGCGGGCCTGCACCCTCTGGACCACGCTGCTGGAGGCCAGCCCCATCGACAGCACGGCCCTGCTCACGGGACTCCCCCAGCGCACCACCATCGGGCTGGAGATCGCGGTGCTGGGCCTCACCGTGTTCCGGCTGCTGCAATCGTCCAGGGTGGGCCCCGTGGCAGCTGGTTTGAGCTGGTTGCTGATTGTGTTCGGTCTCGGCAATCAGTCGATCGCCTTTCTGGTCAACAACGCTCTCCAGGGCTCGATCCTGGCGGCGGCAGTGTTCGTGGAATCGGCGCTGTTGGTGGTCTGGATTGTGGGCCAAAGGATGAAACCCATCCTCCAGGCGGCGGCCCTGCTGCTCGGCATGGTGCCCTTCCTTTACCTGGAGCTCAAGCTCCACGGCGCCTTCGCCCTCACCACCCTGGCGTTACTCCTGCCCCTCATGATGCTGCTGGCGCTGCGATCCCTCACAGCCGCCACGTCGCCAAGGCTCCTTCCACGCCGAACGGCCGTTCTGCTGTTGCTGGGCAGCCTGGCGCTGCTGGTGCTGGTGCTCGGGTTCAAAACCGGTTGGCCCGTATTGAAAGAGGCTCGGCCGATCGTGCGATGGTCCTTCCTGCAGGGGCTCGGTATCGCTGAAGCCAACCTGCCATCCTCCTATCTGCCCCGATCTCCTGGATCAAGGCCCGAACTGGTCGCGGTGGCTGCTTTGCTGGCGAGTTTGGGGGCCCTGATCCTGCCCCAGGCCCCGCCCGAAACGAGGGCTAATGGCCAGCTCCCAACCGCCGTGGTTTACCGGGAGGTCTCGAGCCTCTACGGACTGGCGATCCTGATGGCCTTCCTGGTGCCGCCCTTCAGCCACCTATTCATCAACCTCCCCTACGAGATCAGCTCCAACTACCGATTGATGTGGGGTGTCATTCTCTTTTCCCCCCTGCCCCTGCTGATCGACTCCCTGCTCGGGACGGGCGGTGCTGCCCCCAGCCAGCCAAGGGGGGCCCGGATCAAGACCCTGGCAGGACGGTTCGTGCTCGGCCTGCTGTTCACCTTGGTGCTCATCCCCATTCCGAGCGGCTCGCGCACCTACCCCCAACGCTTCTGGAGCAAATCCCGCCATCTGTTGCAGGGGCCATCTCCCCGGGTTGACTTGCAGCGCCTGAGCCAGGTGCTGCTGCCGTCGATACGGGAGGCTGGAGGCGCCCTCAGGAGGCCCGTTGTCTTGGCGGACGAATTGATCGCCACCGCACTGGAGGGCTACCCGAAACAGGTGATCACGATCGATCCGATCCGGATCTACACCCGCCGGGATCCTGGCTACAACAAGGTGAACGCCGACCTGAGGAGCCTGCCGCCAGACCGCATTCGCGGCCGGATTGAGGCGATCAAACCGCAACCTGATCTGGTGATCCAGGAGCAGGCGATCGCCCCGTATTACACCCCCTACGGGGAAATCAACGTCTACGACAAAGACGGGGTCAGCCATGTCTCCCAAACCGGCGTGAACGCCATCCCCTCCGATCTGCTCCAGACCATGGGCTTCCGGCTCTGGCGCAACCTCGATGCAACGGGACGAGCCCTACCCCTAGGCGAGCCCAAGCCGACCTACCGGCTCTGGCGGCGTCTCGGGAATTGAAAGAGGCAGACTTGTCAGTGCCACCGCCCCACTCCTAAGGTCGGTGACGCCTTGAAACCCGATACGGCTAAAACTTGAGAATCCTTGGCATCTCGGCCTACTACCACGACAGCGCCGCCGCCCTGATCGAGGGGGAATCCGTGCTTGCTGCTGCCCAAGAGGAGCGCTTCACCCGCAAAAAACACGACGCCAGCTTTCCCGCCAATGCCGTGCGCTTCTGCCTGGACAGCCAACAGCTACGGCTGCAGGAACTGGATGCAATTATTTACTACGAAAAACCCCTACTCACCTTCGAAAGGCTGCTCGAAACCTATCTGGGTGCCGCGCCCCGGGGGGGGCGCTCCTTCGTGGCCGCCATGCAGGTGTGGCTGAAGGAAAAGCTGTTTCTCAAA
>Ga0114973_10001127_pt1 | contig 20094 bp, 11 predicted proteins | sample M_140807_MF_Meta_FD_87025 | JGI IMG/M metagenome (GOLD analysis project Ga0114973, IMG submission 87025) | Freshwater microbial communities from Lake Montjoie, Canada to study carbon cycling - M_140807_MF_MetaG | ecosystem: Environmental > Aquatic > Freshwater > Lake | place: Lake Montjoie...
AAGACGGCTATTGAATGAAACATCACCGGATGTATAGAGACGTTGATTCATTGAAACATCACCACCAACAAAAAGACGAATATTCAAAGATGTATCACCGCCAACAAATAGACGTTTATTCATAGATACATCATCTCTTAATATTGATTTTCCAAGAACTTCAAAATTACGATTCAATGAAACATCACTTAATACAGAAAGACGGCTATTGAATGAAACATCACCAGATGTATAGAGACGTCGATTCAATGAAACATCACCACCAACAAAAAGACGAATATTCAAAGATGTATCACCGCCAACAAAAAGACGTCTATTAAATGAAACATCACTGTTTACAAACAAACGACTATTGAATGAGACATCTCCATATACCATAAGCCTACTGTTAATAGAAACATCTCCTTGTACATGTTCACTCCTTGAAATATAGGCAAACCCATAAATATTAGTAGAAGCATCATTATTACCTATATTCAATTTATTCATTGAAGACCCATAATATATATTTTTTACTGTTTCATTTAAAATATAAAAATTATTATTATTAGACATAATTTTTCCTCCATCATTTACATTAATATCACCTGATATAAACATATTACCAGAAACATCTAAAACACGATTATTAACTCGATTAAATAGATTAGGAAGAAATCCATAAATTATATCACTAACGCCATATGAAGTAGTAGCACCATAAGAAGTAGTATAATTATATAAACTAGTAACATTTGCAATTATAATTGAGTTAATATTTAGACTATTAATATAGCGTAAAGAATTACTATTATTAATCAATCTTTCTCCAAATCCATTTGTATTCAATATTTCATTTGGTACAATATTCCATGACAATGAACTAAATCCATTCTTTGTATAAATAATTAACCCATCATTACCAACTGCTATAGCAGTATTCAAATCATAAATAAATACACTATTTAGAATAACATTACTTTTATTAATATTTGCAAAATTATTTTGATTTGTTAAAATGTCTATCCAATTAGTGCCATCATATGTATAAGATAAAATATTATTTCCTATTGCTATAACACAATTATCATTATACGCAAAAACACTATTGTAACTTACATCATTTTTAATAATTGTATAAATACCATTATTTTCAGGATTTCCAACACTGTATTTTGTTATTCCTGAACCTACAAAATAAATATAATTACCAGAACAATCAGAATCAACAATATTTATTGAACTATTTACTTCGTTGAATGTATCAAGTGTGTAAGTATCACCATTAAATTGAGTAGATAAAGATTCTATTGGAATGTCAAAGAAACGAATTTGTTTAGTATATGTATCTATTAAATTAGTAGATGAATTGTTATATCTGTATGAAATAAATGTACGTATATTATTATTATTTTTCACCATTTTTACAGACCCAGTATCTCTATAAATATTATCTGGAAGAAGGGTATCATAACTATAATTTTGTATTTTACTCCAACTTACACCACTATTCGATGTATAAAATACATAACTTTTAGATGAACCTATAATTCCATATAAATTATCATACATTGATGAAGTATTAAATACAATATCCAATGACAATAAGCCAGTAGTATTATTTGGATCTATTTGTGATTGTTTCCAGGTAATACCGCCATTATTTGTATAATAAACATAATATAAATAACTATCATGATTCAATGGATATGGAGAACCAACCGCAATACCGTTATTAGAATATGATCTTGAAATAGAGATTGTTTTTATTTCATAATTCACATTCAAAAATTTATGTAATTCTCCATTACCAATATGTACTGGACCATTTATATCCATAACATAATTATCCATTTTTGGAGAATAAGTATTAACGCCGATAGTAGAATAATAATTTATTGAATTTTTACTACTAACAATAGTTTGTGATTGAATAAAATTACCATTACTATCATTAAGCCCTATCAATGTCATAGAACGAGTTAAATCATTAGGATATACACCACCACCAATAGCTGCACCCATTTTATTTTTTGGTGCAACTATTCTTAAAAAACTACTTGAAGACGGATCTACAGCAACTATTGTTAATGCATTACCGGTTTTTGCTTGTGAATTATTATATATATCATATAAAAATGTACTATTAGAATTATCATAAAGTGTCATTGTAGCATTATACATTTCACCAGAAATACCACGTCCAATATAATTTGGTGTAGTAATACTTAAATAACTAGAGATAACACTAGTATTTGCATTCAAATACATACCACTTGTATCAATAATAGTATTACCTGATCCATCGTTTGAATTTATTTTGAATAATCCACCAGATGAATTCAAAATAATTGAACCTTTCGTTGATAAAGTAGAATTATTTTGATTCAAACCAAAAAAACCTCCAGATACATTTAATACAAAGTCAGCAGATGCACCAATTATTATACGATTACTAATTGAATTCATATTAATTAAACCACCTGACGTTGTTAGTACAAATCCAGCTGAAGTGTTAAATAAAATACTACCACTAGAATCCAATTGCGTTTTTGAATCATTCAATTCAAAAATACCACCAGACGAAGTTATTAAAGAATATTTTGAACGATATTCAATTCCTCGAGTAGTATATAATTTCATAATTCCTCCTGAAGCATATTGTATATACGCGTTTGGTTGATTAGTTGTTATACTACCATTCGAATTATATTTTATATTTGTACTTAAATCATTATAAAAAGATATATTTGATGTTGTATCGTTGGCATTAATAATAATTCCTCTCTTATTATTGTTTTGTCCAATAACATTAGTAATAGAATTGAAACTAGTTTCTACTATTAACATATTTTGTACATAGCCAGTAATATGAAAACTAGCGTTAGGATCTATAGTATTAATGCCAATATTTCTCATGTTACCATAAATAAATGAATAAGATGAATCGGGTGGTAAAACTGTAAATGCAACATAAGATGTATCATTTAACAATGGTTGATTACCACCAAAAAATAATTTATTATTAGAATATGTATTACCTGTAATAAATAAATCTTTTTTAATAAAACTAGAATTACCTATTAATTGATCATTATCAGCAATTAAATTTGCAGTAACTTCTATTGTGCCATTAAATAATTGATACTGTGGATTAGATGACCTTGAAATAATTTGTTCAGCAATAACAGTACCAACTGTTATGCTATTTAAATTATCTATTTTTGCTAACCCACCATATTGTTTCCATGAATTATTGGACATAATATAGTTATATACAATTAGAATGTATTTTTTTTTGTATTTTCCAACATGAAGTTATGAATAGTATTATTTTTTATAAATCAATTATTTTATGTCTAAAATAATTGATTTTATCAAATTATTTTGTAAATATTTTCTTTGTTTTATTTTTTGATATTTTCATTGATTTTTTTAAAATAAATTTCTCGATGTTCTCAATATTTGATAAAATATCTTCGACGATTTCTTGATAAAAGTTCCGAAACTCTTTTTTTCGGTTTTTTATATCATCAACCGAGAACCATTGAATTTCTATTTTTTCAAATAATTTTGTTTCACTTAATAACTCATTATTCATTCTATTCCATAAAAAACGATGATTTTGATTATAATATTTTGGAAGGTTCTCATCATACTCTAAAAAAAACATATGAACGTGGTACGTTTTGTTTATTAGTTTATAAAATCCACCATTTTTCTTTATTAATTTTTTGATTTGTTCACCATCTCCTAAAAATCCTGTAAGTTCTTCACCACCTTCACGAACAGCAGTCTGAAAAGGTGTTTCGTTATTCTCAACACCTCCACCAAAATCAGACCACCCCTTTGCACTATCCTCTAATGGGTTCTCTTTACCGAATAAAAAATATAATTTATTTTGATGAATAGAAATAGGTAAAATACTTCCAGCTACCATTTATATATATACATGATATTTTATGATGTTATAATTTGATAATTTTTACATTATTAGGTGTTTCAATGTATTCTTCAGGTTCAATTTCGAGAACATTATCAATATTATCAATATTATTATTATTACAATTTTTTGATAAATTACTATAATATTGTTTGACTAATGGATTTGCTTTTATTTTATATGGATGAAATTCTGATAAATAGAGACCATCCAATGATCTTATTCTTGACAGCGCAACATATGTTTGACCATATTCAAATATACTTTGACCAATATCCATCTCTGCCATTTCTAAAGTAGCGCCTTGTATCTTATGAATAGTGAGCGCCCATGCTAAGCATAATGGTATTTGTCCAATAGCTATTATAGGATATTCTTCTGATTGCCAATAATGGATTGATATTTTTTTTATAAGTCCATTTGAAAATTGTACAACTGGAATATTATATGGTGTAGATTCAATGATATCTATAATAATACCTTGAGAACCATTACAAATACCATTTTCCATATCAAGATTAACAGTACACATTACTGCCGCACCTTTTTTCAATCTTAAAACTGGTAAACAAGGAGTACTATTAATTAGTTGGGTTATTTCATATTCAATGGCTAGAGAACTCATCATTGAACAGTATTTTAATATATCAAAATCAAGAGGTTTTCCCGATTCTAGCATAGAAACACAATTAGTTAATTTAATATGGTTGAAAACATATTCTTTTTCTTTCAATTTAGAGAACATCATTGTATTGACATAGTCAACTTTTGTACGAAGTGGGAATATTTTTGTAGGAACACAACCATTATGAGCGGTATCATCAAAATCCCTATTTAAATATTTATAGAGAATAGTTATATTTTCTTCATCAAGTTCTCCTTGACGTATTTGCATCAAAATATTCACATAAATGGGGTCATTTTGACGGAAAATTGTTTTTAATTCGATTTGGTTCTCTGGTTTGAAAACAGAATTCCATCTAGGACTTTCAAAACAGAATTTATCTGTATCTTCATCTCCAAGTGTTGGAACAGGCGGTAATTGAAAGAAATCCCCAGTGAAAATCACTTGCATTCCACCAAATGGCAGTGATGATCCATGAATTATTCTTCCTAATTCTTCGATTATTTCAAATATTTTTTTTGATAACATACTAACTTCATCCAATATAATACAATTTGTACGTTTCCAGTTTTGTACCAGTTTTTTATTTCTTAAAACCGATTCGATCACTTCGCGTTTAGGCCCTTTTGCTAATTTGATGCCACTCCATGAATGAAGGGTTTTTGCATTACTATTTAATAAAATAGCGGCACACCCAGTCATTGCACATACAGCATATGTTTTTTTTGTTGTTTTTAGAAATTCAATAATCGTTTTTATTAATTTTGTTTTACCTGTACCTCCCGGACCAGTAATAAATACATTTTGACCTTGAATTACTTTTTTATAGGCTATTTTTTGTTCTAGTGATAAATCATTTATATTTATATTATCATTTATACTATTTTTTTTTTCATGAATTAATGGTATTGTTTTTATATTAGAATCATCGATAAGGAATGGATTATCATTTGTTCCCTTTACTTTACTTATATCATTATCAGGATTACTATACATGATAAATGGATTATCGTTAGTTTCAGTTGGTAAATTATTTATATCCATTTTAATAAGTTTTTATATATAAAAAAAATTATATATAAATTCAATTTTTTTATTCGTGGGTTATTTTCATTAAAAATGAAAAATCCAGTCCGTTTAATTGCATTGGAGAACCATTCTCATTCAATAATTGGACATTTAGTTTTTGTATATCTATATTACCAGTATAACTACGAATATCACTAGTTAGACCATTCAAATGAGTAAAAGAAGCATTATAACTATATGGAAACATTATATTATTTGTAGCTAGTCTAGCAATAACTTTTTTATTAATAATCGAACTTGATAATGGTGTAATAAATGAATTTTGATTACCTTTGTTATTAAATTCATCTATTGCCAAATATAAATATCTTGGTCCATTCAAATCTACTATTGATTCAGAAACAATATTACTACTAATAACATAACTTGTATTACGAAATCCGAGTAACCAACCTAATTTAGATTTGAAATTATATTTATCATTGTTTCCAGTACTATCAATATCAAATTCTATTTTGATATTATTACCACTAAATCTAGATCTAGTTCCATCAAAATTATATTGTAAACCATTATAAATACTAGTAGTTAATAAATTATTGATTTTGTTAGCCAATGTAGAACCACTATATTGACCATCTGGTATTGTAATTACTATTGGACTTGTATTATCTGGATTCATTATTTTAAAATAACTATTACCCAAATTCATAGAAATATTATAATAACTAATAGGAATTTCAACATTCATAATTTCGATACTTTTTACATCATTGATACGTTCAGGTAATGTAATATTATAATTTGCAATTTGAGAATAATTATATTCATCTCTACATTTCATATCAACATTAACTAATTTAGTTTTTGATTGTTTATGAACATTTGTCATTACCATATGACTACCATATTGTTTTGTTTTTGGTTCTAAGAATAAATCCATATTATTATTATATTCACTCATTATATATTCTTGTTTATATATTTATATTGTATTTTTACCCATTATTAGCCATAACAACAACGTTTTTATTTGTATTTTTTCCATCTGGTTCATCTTCTTTTTCATCTAAACCTTCATAAATATTCATTGTTTTTAATAAAGTCATAATAATGAAAAAGATGAAAATAAATACAAGTAATAATAGAAAATTTTTTGTTGTAAAAAAATTCATATATATTTTGTTATTATATTTTATTTACCACAAGCTCCACAATTATGAGGTAATAAGATTTGCTTAAACATTGCAGTTTTTTGAAAAAAATTGAAACTTTCAGGAATACTTGGTTCTATATTATCAATTATTTGTGGTTTTACATTATTTTGAATTTTTTGACTTTTTGGTGGTTTTTGTTTATTTATACTAAATATCATTTTCATTGAAAAATTGAACTTTATGTATAATTTTTAATTACATAAAAACTATGGAAATAAAAACCGATTATGGTTATCAATGTTGCTTTTGTAAGCGTGAATACAAAGAAAAATTCAATTATGATCGGCATAAGGTTTGTTGTGAATTTTTATGTAAATCTCGTCGAGAACAATTGAATGAATTTGATCAAATAGAAAAATTACCTACACAAAAAGAAATGTATATGCTGATACAAGAACTAGCATTACGTAATGAAAAATTAGAAAAAGAAATTGCAAAATTAAAACAAGTACAAAAACAAAAAATCAATATATTAGAATGGTTAAATTCACCGAATAGTTCAAATAATCCAAATATCTATTTTATGGATTGGATTTTGAAAATGGTTTTTCCTGAAATACCAAATATATTAGAAACGGTATATCAAACAAATTTATCAACAGGATTAATGAATTTGTTTCAAAATATAATCAAAATTGATGATTTAAACCATCTTCCAATACGTGCATATGAGAACAAATCAAATATGTTTTATATTTTTCAAGAAAAAGAGGGTGGTTTTGAATGGAAAATATTAACAAATGATGAATTCAATAAAATATTATCAAAAATATGTCATCAATTTATTGTTCAATTCAAAAACAATTGGTTTATTCCAAATCAGGAAAAAATAGAGCATTATGAAAATTATAAGGATATGTATGTGAATTATTATAAAAGTATTTTAGGTGGTAATGAACGTATTAGTGATGAGTCTAGAAATCAAAAAATACGACAATTTGTTTATTCTATTATAAAACAAAATATCAAAACTATCATCGAATATGACTTTACGTAAAAAATTGAAAATTAGTATCAATATATTTTTTTATAATACATATATAAAATGGCAGTACCAGGAACACCTACTTATTTATCAGTAAAAAATGCTCACCCTCGTGATGATGATATATCATTCGAAGAAGGGCCTCATATTTATACGGTTTGTGGAGAACGAGGAACTTTTACGTCAGTAACTACATGGAATCATCATCATTTTTCGAAATTTGATGCCGATGCGGTTATCGATAAAATGCTAGCAAATACTAAAAATATGAGCGATCCTAATTACAAATACTATAATATGACGAAGGAACAAATCAAAAAAATGTGGGATGAAAAACGTGATGCATCATCTGGTTCAGGAACTAAAATGCATAATGATATCGAATTGTTTTATAATGGTATAAATGTTCAAAACGATAGTATCGAATTTCAATATTTCCGACAATTCGTAAAAGATCATCCGGAATTGATACCATATAGAACAGAATGGATGGTTTATTACGAAGAATTGAAACTTTCTGGTTCAATTGATATGGTATTCGAGAACCCAGATGGAACAATTCAAATTTATGATTGGAAACGTTGTCAGGAAATTAAACATGAAGCGGAATTCGGTAAATTTGCAATGACTACTTGTATTTCGCATTTACCGGATACTAATTTTTGGCATTATGCGCTACAATTGAATACCTATAAGACAATATTAGAACATAAATATGGAAAAAAAGTTACAGATCTATATTTAGTTTGTATTCATCCTGATAACATTTATAAAACCTATGAACGTATCAAAGTGCCATTCTTAGAAAAGGAAATGAAAGACTTAGTAAAGGAGCGTATGGAAGAAGTCAATAAAAAATAGATTCATAAAATGACATAAACATAATTGATTTATACTATAAAATGGACATTAATATTCGAAAATTATATTTTATTATATATTTGTTTTTTTATAGAATTTATATCATTTTTTTTCCTATAGCAAAACTAAAATATGTTCCTAGCATTTTAGATGTTACAAACGAATACATTGAAACACGAAAACGAAAATTTATAGAATCATTCGATAAGACCATAGATTATAATACCAATATCGAAGAAGAATTTTATAACAAAGATAAATACAAAAAAACTATAATACATCCATTAAATATGTTAGAAACAAACTGGAAAAAACGTATTTTGTTTGAGAACACACCTCGTGGTAATATTATAATGTATTATGATGCATATAAACAGGGGTTTGCATATTATTCAGATTCATATAATTTACCATATGGACTCTTGAATGCAGTGGCAATGAAATATGTAATGACCTATTATTGTCGTGATTTTTTTATGGATGATGGTATTACACCCATAGAAAAAGCATCTCCACTTATTAAAATACATATGGATGAACCAGAAAAAAAAAATGATGTAAAGAAAAATCATATGAAAAAAACCCTGAATAAAATCAATACATTAACACAGAATTTTTCAGCACAAAAAAATCAGCAAAAAATGAAACAAATTATCGAACCACCAATAACAAATACAAATCGTTTTATTTATTTGGGAAAAATAATAAATTTCAAATTTTTAAAAACCGAATCAAAACATAATCTATTAAATGGTTTTGGATCTAAATTATTAGATAATTTATCCGGAGAAACGAAACTACAAAAAAAAGTGATGGATTATAAAGAATATAAGAATTTACGTAATAATATCAAATCATGATCATGGGTTCTCCAATGATTTTTTATATTGTAGATAACCTAGACTTTTTTCTAGTTGGAATGACATACCCAAATGAGACTTTGCTATTTCATAACCTTTTTTTTCTTTTTCGGTAAGGCTATCTAGATACGCTTTCATTATATTTTGTTCGGATGATTGTTGTGTATTTTCGGCGGTTTTTGATGTACTTTTCATTATAGATATATTTATTATAATTATATCTATATAATATTCAATTTTTTACGAAGAGCATGTAGGTATAGGTCCTTTATTGATTGTAGATGGAACATATTTAACATCTGATTCAATACAATTATTACTTAATTTCAATAAATATTCTCCTTGTGAAATAGGAAGAGTACTAACTTTTGTGAAATTTCGTATTTTCTTTTTATAGAATGTATTATAATTAATACAAGCATTACATGCTGCATCATTTATTTCAGCATCGGTTGCTTTCAAAGCATTAGCACATTCTATTGTTGTTTTTGCTAAATTTTTTATATATTGATTTTGTGTATTTATGTTTTGATTATTATCTGGTTTTATTGATACTTCATGATGTAATGATTTTTTGTATTTGTTTTCAATCATACCTAATGTATTAATAGTAGATGGTTTGACAATATTTGGATCATTCAAAGATGTTACTGCTGATGTGATAATAGGATGTTTTACAAAAGTACCACAGCAACCACCATGCCCTCTTGGTGCACCATCTCTCATTAAAGTTCTCGGTAAAGATCTTGATAGTGTAGTTTGTCCTATATATCCTTGACTACGGGTTGTTCCATTGATTGAAAATCCATGTTTTGAATTTACACTCATATTATTATATTGGGTTTGTGTTTTTCTTTTTAATGTTGCAATTGACATATATATTAATAAATAGATATTTATTGATATATTTTTATATTTATTGATTATTGATATTATACGGATGTGTTTTCATCAGTGTTTTCAGTAGGAGCTACTGGATCTATGTTTTCAATAGGAACTACTGGATCTATGTTTTCAATAGGAACTACTGGATCTGTGTTTTCAATAGGAACTACTGGCTCGGTGTTATTTGAAGGATCAATTGTATTATTTTCTAATTTGATGATTCTTTTCTTTAATTGTTGGATTTCGTGTATTAATACACTAATTAAACTAGTATAATTAACAGATTGATAATCATCGTCGTCTTTATTTCCATGTACTAAAGATGGATAATATTCTTGTAATTCATGTGCAATCAAACCAACATCTTGATTATTAGAAAGTGTATTATAATAAGATACAGGACGTAAATTATCTACATTAAAAGTTTCGTCTAATGGTTTAACATTTTGTTTTACACGATAATCAGAGGTGGCAGTAGCAGCGACATATCTTATGTTACCATTAACATCTAATGCAAAACCACTTGTAACAGAAGTTTTATTAATAGCAACATTACCGAAAGTAGCGATAGTGTTTTGGTTTACAGTATCACCTAATGTTACATATTCAGGCATAATAGATGTATAAACATTTGCACTAGATACTGTTGTTACCATTCCATTCCTAGAAATAGCACACGCAAACATTCCAGTTGCTATACTTGTTGATGTCCAATTATAACCATAATTGGTTGAATAATTTGCAGAATTTCCAATAACTACCATTTGATATTGTCCTGTTTCCGATGAAGAAGAACCACCTGTATCATTACCTATTGATAGTGAAACATTTGTCCAAGTAGCACCATAATTACTTGTAACAGATGTACCACTACCTGTAAAAAGGGTTTGATATTGTCCTGTACCACTCATAGTCATAGTTAAAAATTGATACGCAGTTAGAGTAGAAGGTGTTGTATCATAATTTGACCAATTAAAACCATAATTTGTTGATTTAATCATTTTTGGAGATCCACCAGCACCTAGTGCAACCATATAACTACCATCACTAGAAACAAGAATATGCTGCCATCCTTGATCTCCTTGAGAAGGTATACCTGTTCCAATATACCAATTATTACCATAATTACTTGATACATTTACTGTAGTTCCATTACCAACAGAAACAGCTACATATTGACCAGTTCTACTTGCACCCAATGCATTCTGTAACTCCCCACCAAGACCTATATTTGGACATGCTGCCCAGTTAACACCATAATTTGTCGATTTAAGAACACCAGCACCTGCATTCGACCAAAAATAAGCAATACTTCCATCGTAAGACATAGCACATTGAAGATTTCTTGGACTTGGCCAGTTTTGTCCATTGAATGCCGTATCTGTGCTTGCCGTCCAAGTAACACCATAATTACTTGAATAATAACGGTTAGATAGATAAGTCAATCCAATTTGATATTGACCTGTTCCTGATACTGCAAGTTTTGATAAATTAAGATTATTACCTGATGCTCTTTGCACAAAACCAGTTCCAAAAGTAGAATAATCTATGATTTTATTAGTATAAATACCAGAAACTGCGGTTGATGGAATAACACCTGTTCCGTAATTTCCAACAATATTACCTGTTGTTGTTATGTTACCGGTTGATGTTATATCTACATTTATTGGTAAATAATTATAACTCTCCGCTTGAGCAGTTGATGTGTAAATACCTTGATCCCAACTGGCGATTGTTATATAATTGCCGAGTCCTGATATTGCACATGCATACCAATATCCTGCTGTACTAAAAATTCTAGTCCAAGTAACTCCATAATCATTTGAACCATAAATATAACCTTGAATACCTGCATTGTTATATCCGCTCGATAATATACGATATTGTCCGGTTGAATCCATTGATATACACATCAAATAACCTTCTGTAACAACTGATGTTAGATCGACTTTTGTCCATGTACTTCCAGAATCAGCTGAATTATACACAGTTTTTTGATCATTTTTAACCATGGTAGCATATTGTTCGTTTTGTGACCATACAGGCGTTACAAACCATGAAACTGGTCCGGTATCACTATTTGCTGGCATATTAACCCAATTAATACCATAATTAGTAGAATAACTACCTACATTATTATAAATCAACCAAATATGATATTTTCCGGATGGTGATATACCATATCCATGACATCCGCCACCGTTAGGAATAGTAGAATTTTTCCATGAAATACCATAATTACTAGAAATATTTATATAATTATTTGCATCAGCAACTCCTATATATCTCCCATCGCTTGATATAGAAATTCCTCCTACGCCACTACCTAAACCATATGCTGGAATAGCATTCCAACTAATACCATAATTACTTGAATAATAACTTGATACAGTACTACTACCAGTACCACTATATAAAAATGCTTGATATTTTCCATCGCCTGATATTGCTACAACAGTGTGACCAACATTTGTTGGAATAGGATGACCGGTATATTTCCAATTTTTTCCATAATTGGATGAATTATAAACACCAACATTAACAGTGCCAGTACCATCATAATACATTCCTGCAATTTGATATTCTCCACTTGATGATATTTGAAGACTTCGCCAGCCTATATTACTACCATTTGGTCCTACAAATGAACTAGCTGGTATTTTATTGAAATTAACATTGGAAAAATTAGGGGATGAAAATACACCGGACGTTTTTATTAAATAATTATTGAAATTATCATTTATAATAAAATTACCCGTTGTTGTTACATCACCACCAACTAACAACCGTCTATTCATAGATACGTCTGTAGTAAAATTAGATGATGATTCTAATGATCCTATTGAATCTATTTTATTGGTTACAAAAGCAGTTGTAGCTACCTTTGTTGAGTTATCACTATTAGCTGGTGTAGGTACGTATACGTTACCATTCATGGAAACATCATACATAACAATTAATCTACCAAAAATAGATACATCGCCACCAACAAATAATCTATTATTCAATGATACATCGCCATTTACAAACATTTTTGCATTGAATGAAACATCACTACCAACTAGTAAACGGTTTGTAACACTTATATCATTATTGAAACTAGCAGTTGCACCCGTCAATGATTCCAGTTTATTTGTTACAAAAGCAGTTGTAGCAACCTTGGTTGAGTTATCACTATTAGATGGGGTTGGAACTGATACATTACCATTCATGGATACATCTCCACTGACAAACATTTTACCATTGAATGAAACATCACTACCTACAAATAAACGGTTTGTAATGTTTACATCATTTATGAATCCAGCACTCGAACCAGTAATCGAAGCAACTTTATTTGTTACAAAAGCAGTAGTAGCAACCTTGGATGAGTTATCACTTGATGGTTGTGTAAGTACGGATACATTACCATTCATGGATACATCTCCACTTACAAACATTTTTCCATTGAATGAAACATCACTACCTACAAATAAACGATTATTCATAGAAATGTCACCATAAGTTGAAATAGTGTAATTGTTTACAGAATCACCTAATTCAATATATTTTTCCAATGAAGATGTATAAAATTTTCTACCATTACGTTGACCAATAATTGTATAACGACCATCGGGTGTCATTGACATACATTGTATGGTATTTGTTGATCCAAATACAGGATTATAATTCCAGCTGACTCCATAATTAGTTGATTGTAACAATCCTGAATATTCAAATACTATAAATTGATATTTACCATTTGCAGTGATTACAATGTCTTGTGGTCTCATATCATTAGAAATGTTAGTGCTGTTAGTTGTATTACCATAATCTGAAGAATAATACACACCGTTGTTATAAGCATAAGTGATGTATTGTCCAGTAGATGATATTCCACAAATTCCGGTTGCATATGGTAAATTTATATTGAATGATGTATTCCAATCATTACCATAATTACTTGATAATCTATATTGTGATCCAAAATCTCCTACAAAGACAACAGTATATTGTCCAGATGATGATGTACGTATTTTTCGACAAGGTATATTCGGTAACAATATTTTAAAATTATTTCCATAATTCGATGAGTATGATAAATTATTATTCAAACCTGATATGTAAATATATTGACCATTAGAACTTGATGTTATATTCCTATTATTACTTGTAGGTATTGTATTGTAAACAGACCAATAAATACCATAGTTTGTCGATTTATAAAAATTATTATCATCATCCGCAGCATATGCAATATTGTTATTAAGTGTAACTATACAAAAAATACCAGTATTTATATTGCTTGAATTGAAAGTGTAACCATAATCTGTAGAATAATACATACCAACACCATAATATGACATGATTACATATTGACCATTATTTGTAATTGAAAGTTGTATTGGACCTCCATAATAATTTTGAATAGTTGTATTATCTCCATTGTTACCGTATGCTATCCAATTGTTTCCAAACCCAGAATAATCTATTGTGGATACAATATTGATATCTGAAACAGCATTAGAAGGAATAGAGTTTGGTAAATAATTACCTATTATATTACCAGTTGTTGTTAAATTTCCAGTAATTGCAGTGTCATTTGATATTTTCAAAACACCATTTAGATCAGTATTTAAATTAACTTGTTTTGAAATTATACTACTAGTTGTTATATTTGATACATAAATACCATTATCTCCAAATAGTAATACGTATAAACCGTTACTTGATGCACTTACTACATATACCCTATTTAATGCTGCAGTTGTAAAATTTTGCCCATAATTTGTTGAATAACTAAAAACACCATATTGATTAGTAAAATATACATACTGCCCGGTAGCATCACATGATAATTTTTGTGAATTATTACCATTAAAAAATACATCATTATTACTTAATTTAACATAAGTAAAATTATAACCATAATTGGAAGAATAATAAAATGATGATGCATACGCAAGATTAGGATTAGACGTTTGATTTCCACCCCATACACCTACAATATATTGATATCTTCCGGTTGACGACATTGTAATTGCACGAAAGCCAGGATAAGGTGAAACTTGTTGAAATGTATATATCCAAGAATTCGATAGACCATAATTTGTTGAAATATATATGAATTCACCACAATTCAATGTTACATATTGACCAGACGAAGACATTAATAATTGTTGACCAGTAACGTTTCCATTATAATAAACACTATTACATGTATTACCATAATTACTTGATAACCAAATAGTTGTTGACCCATTACCAAAGATAATATATTGACCACTTGAAGACATAGTAATAAAATTTGGTTGAATAAATCCTAGAGCAACTATACTTGTTGGAGTATAAAAATTATTACCATAGTTGGATGAAACATATATTATTCCAGATTTAAGAAGTGAAATATATTCACCATTCTCTGAAATACTTTGGTTAACTATAAAACCATTAATAGAATTTAACGTACTATCAGAAGAATATGTAAAACTATTACCAAAATTAGACGATAAATATAAATTATTTCCATTACTTACGATTTGATATTGTCCAGTTAATGAAATTCCACATTGAGCATTATCATTATTACCTGTAATTGTATTATTGACTAAGGTAAGATTTGGTATGAAATTATTAAAATTGATATAAGTAATACCAGGGTATTTAAATGTTAATGTATTATTATTCAAATAAATATTACCACATGAAACATCACCATTAACAAATAAACGGTTGTTTATATTTAGATCATTTGTAAAACTAGCTGTAGACCCGGTTATTGACGATAATTTACTAGTAACAAACGCAGTAGTAGCCACCTTGGAAGAATTATCACTACTTGATTGTGTAGGGACGGATACAATACCATTCATGGAAACATCTCCACTTACAAACAATTTTCCATTTATTACTGAATCATCACTAACAAATAATCTACCATTTAATGATAAATCTTCACCTATTATAATTGTATAATTTGTCGTTGTAGTATTAATAATTGAAGTATTTTGATAATTGTTTACATTCAGTCTACCATAAATTGTCAAATCTTCACCTACAAATAATCTAGAATTCAAAGAAACATCTCCACCTATATATAATTTACTATTCAAAGAAACATCTCCACCTACAAATAAACGATTATTGATATTCAAATCATTTGTAAAACTAGCAGTTGCACCAGTCAATGATGATAATTTGTTTGTTACATAAGCAGTGGTAGCAACCCTTGTAGAATTATCACTAGTTATTGTTGTAGGTACAGAGACATTACCATTGATGGATACATCTCCATTTATAAACAATCTACTATTTAATGATACATCTCCACTAATATATAATCCTGATTTCATAAATACATCACCATTTTGGATTGTTGCACCGTTGACATATAAATTATTATTCATAGAAACATCATCTAATACAAACAACCTACTATTCACTGATACATCCTCGAATACTCTTAATTTATTATATATATTTGCAAATCCATCTACTAATAAATTACCTGCTATATCCAATGAATACAAATATCCGTTTTCATCGATAGAAACATTTCTTTGATCAGCTTTTCCTACTGCTACACAACCTGCATATGTCATCATTACTGTTCCTAGACCATATCCTAATGTTCCTGTTGTTAGCACATCTTCCATGACTAGATCACCATATGTACCATCATAAGACATAGCACCAAAATCTATGTAATTACCATTTGGATCTGTTCCTGAAAAATATACTGTACCTTGAGATGCTGTTAATTTTACACAATATATTTCACCGAAACGATTGTTTGGACCACCAATATTGGATGGAGAAGAAGTAAATAATACTGGCTCATTGATTGTATGAAAATATAAACTTGCATTATTATTCATTGTTATTTTCAAATTTACATTATCTATATTAGTTACAACAGTGTTATCTGGTATACCATTTCCACTTATTATTGAACCTATATAAATTCCAATTGTACTTGCAACTGTTATTTGATTTGATCCATCAGTCAATGTTCCTTTTAATTCAAGTGGTGTATTATTTAAATATTGAAAAACAATATTTTGACTTAATGTAGAAAAATATAAACTGGCAGTTTTACTAATTGTTACATTTGAACCTTCTATTTTTGTAACACTAGAACCACTTGGAATACCATCACCAGTAACTGTAGATCCAACAATTATACCATCCGTACCTGAAACAACAATAGTATCACTAGAATCAGTAACCAAACATGTTTTAGTATAAACAGTAGTTGGTGATGGTAAAATATTTCCATTGACATTTAAATTATTATTCATTGAAACATTATTGATAAAATTATATAAGGCTGGACCAGTTGGTCCAGTTACTCCAGTAGGTCCAGGTGAACCATTTGGACCAGTTGGTCCAGTTCTTCCTACAAAACCTGTATAACCGACTGGACCAGTTGGACCAGTTACTCCAGTAGGTCCAGTTATTCCTGTAAAACCTGTAAAACCTGTATAACCAATTGGACCAGTTATTCCAGTAGGTCCAGTTCTTCCTGTATAACCAATTGGACCAGTTGGACCAGTTGGACCAGTTGGACCAGTTGGACCAGTTGGACCAGTTGTACCAGTTGGACCAGTAGGTCCAGTTACTCCAGTTGGACCTCCTGGAATTCCAGGAATACCTTGGGGTCCAGTATAACCAGTATCACCTTGTGGTCCTGTAAGCCCTGTATATCCAAATGGTCCTGTTGGACCAATTTCACCAGTATGTCCAGTTATTCCAGTAGGTCCTATTTCACCAGTTGGTCCTCCAGGAATTCCTGGAGGACCAACTGGTCCAGTATAACCTTGTGGTCCTGTAAATCCTGTATATCCAAATGGTCCAGTTGGTCCAGTTGGTCCAATTTCACCAGTTGGTCCTGTAGAACCAGTTGGACCGTTTGCAGGACCAGTTGGACCTATTCTACCAGTTGGTCCTGTTACACCTGTTGGACCGACTGGACCTCCAGGTGGACCTTGAGGTCCTCGATCACCCGTAAAACCTGTATAGCCAGTGCTACCTGTAAAACCTTGTGGACCTATTCTACCAGTTGGTCCTGTTACACCAGTTGGACCACCTGCAGGACCTGTCGGACCTATTCTACCAGTTGGTCCTGTTACACCAGTTGGACCACCTGCAGGACCTGTCGGACCTATTCTACCAGTTGGTCCTGTAAACCCGGTTGAACCTATTGTACCAGTTGGTCCAATTCTTCCGGTTGGTCCTGTAGAACCTGTTCTTCCAGTAGGTCCGGTTATACCAGTAGGTCCTGTTCTTCCAGTAGGTCCTGTTAAACCAGTTGGTCCAGATCTTCCTATTGGTCCTGTTCTTCCAGTAGGTCCTGTTAAACCAGTTGGTCCAGTTGTCCCAGTAGGACCGGTTTCACCAATTGTTCCGGTTGTTCCTGTTGTATCAATTACAAATGGTGTTATTTTTAATGTATTTTGTAAAGATGCTACTCCAGTTGGACCAGTAGTTGGATCAATATTATATGGAATTGATGTATTATCTTTAGATTTCCGATTTTTAAAATTTGCAAAAGAATACATATATATTATTTATTCAGATAATTAATTGATTATTTATCTGAATAAAACTTTTGACAATTAATTTTAAAATTTTATGTAAAAATTGATATTTATAATATTATAAATTATTTTTAATATTATAATTAAGTTATTTTTTGCTTTTTATTTATTGATACTAAATTTAAATTCCAGTAAAACCAGTTGGTCCTGTTTCACCAGTTGGTCCTGTTTCACCAGTTGGACCTGTTTCACCAGTTGGACCTGTTTCACCAGTTGGTCCGGTCATTCCAGTTGGACCTGTTTCACCAGTTGGTCCGGTAATTCCAGTTGGACCGGTTTCTCCAGTTGGTCCGGTTTCACCAGTTGGACCTGTTTCTCCAGTTGGTCCGGTCATTCCAGTTGGACCTGTTTCTCCAGTTGGACCGGTTTCACCAGTTGGACCTGTTTCTCCAGTTGGTCCGGTCATTCCAGTTGTACCGGTTTCTCCAGTTGGACCGGTTTCTCCAGTTGGACCGGTTTCTCCAGTTGGTCCGGTAATTCCAGTTGGACCGGTTTCACCAGTTGGACCTGTTTCTCCAGTTGGTCCGGTCATTCCAGTAGGTCCGGTAATTCCAGTTGGACCGGTTTCTCCAGTTGGACCGGTTTCACCAGTTGGACCTGTTTCTCCAGTTGGTCCGGTCATTCCAGTTGGACCTGTTTCACCAGTTGGACCTGTTTCTCCAGTTGGACCGGTTTCACCAGTTGGACCTGTTTCTCCAGTTGGTCCGGTCATTCCAGTTGGACCTGTTTCTCCAGTTGGTCCGGTTTCACCAGTAGGTCCGGTCATTCCAGTTGGACCTGTTTCTCCAGTTGGTCCGGTTTCACCAGTAGGTCCGGTCATTCCAGTTGGACCTGTTTCTCCAGTTGGACCTGTTTCACCAGTTGGTCCGGTCATTCCAGTTGGACCGGTTTCACCAGTTGGACCTGTTTCTCCAGTTGGTCCGGTCATTCCAGTTGGACCTGTTTCACCAGTAGGTCCGGTCATTCCAGTTGGACCTGTTTCACCAGTAGGTCCGGTCATTCCAGTTGGACCTGTTTCTCCAGTTGGTCCGGTCATTCCAGTTGGACCTGTTTCTCCAGTTGGACCGGTTTCTCCAGTTGGTCCGGTCATTCCAGTTGGACCTGTTTCTCCAGTAGGTCCGGTCATTCCAG
>Ga0114973_10001128_pt1 | contig 20079 bp, 16 predicted proteins | sample M_140807_MF_Meta_FD_87025 | JGI IMG/M metagenome (GOLD analysis project Ga0114973, IMG submission 87025) | Freshwater microbial communities from Lake Montjoie, Canada to study carbon cycling - M_140807_MF_MetaG | ecosystem: Environmental > Aquatic > Freshwater > Lake | place: Lake Montjoie...
AACTCATAATTATTTCATTTATGAATCTCATAAATTTGTATTTAAAGAATAATTATATTATTAATTATAAAGATGGAAAATAATTATGTTACGATAATAAATAACAAACGCATTTATGAATATTATAAAAAAAATACTGGTATAAATATTGAAACTATGAATATAATTTTATTAGATTTTATAGAACAATTAAGTACAGATATGACTGCATTATTACAAAATACTTTTCAAGGACAGTTAATGTCAGAAGTAAAAGACATAAAACAACAAATTACATCATTACAAGAGTCATTATTTACAAAAATAATAAAAACAAACGATGAATTTATAGAAAAAACAAAATTAGTAATTTCTGTATCTACAAATGATAATAAAGAACATATTTCTCATCTATTAAATAAAAATACAGATACATTTATAGAGAGATTAAATTTAATTATTCCAAAAGGTAATGAAGATATAAATAAAAAAATTCAAGAACAATTAGAATTTGTACATAAATCATTACAAATTGATATACAACAATATCTTAGTAAAAATGATGTTCCATTAAATGATTTTATATCTAGTTTTGATAGTAAATTATCTAGTATTCAACAACCATTATTTTCATTTATTACAAACCAAGGACAAATTATTACTGATGTAAAAGATATTAAACATTCTGTAAGTATTTTACAAGATAGTATAAATAATACATTGCAAGAAAATAATCGTAATTTTTTAGACACTACTAAATTAGTTATTTCTTCTATTAATCATGAAAATACAGAAAAAATTACATCCCTTTTAAATAATAATACTGAACATTATATTGAACGTATACGTACATCATTACCTGTTATGCACGAAGAATTATCTAAAAAAATTCAAGATCATTTAAATATGTCACAAAAAACAATACAATGTGATTTACAACAATATTTATTAACACATTCTGAAACAAATTTACAAGATTTTTTGTCATCATTTGATAGTAAAATATCTTTAATACAACAACCATTATTTAATTTAATTCATTCTAATCAAGAACACATTACTACAAAAATAGGTTCTGTTAAAGAAGATATGGTATTATCTAAATCAACATCCGAAAAATTATATTCAGAAATGAGTGAATATTTAAATAAATACAAGGTATCATCTCAATTTAAAGGTGCTTGTTCTGAAAAAGACTTAGAAAGATTATTAATAGATATGTTTCCAGAAGATGAAATAATTAATACAACTGGAGAGACTGCATCAGGTGATTTTATTTTAAGACGCAATAACAGTGATTATATTATGTTTGAAACTAAATCATACCAAACTAATGTTGATACTAAAGAAACAGATAAATTTATGAGAGATGTTTCTAATAAAAAATTACATTCTATAATGATGAGCCAATATACTGGTATTGTTGGTAAAAAACCATATACTATAGAAATAAATGAATATGGTTGCATTTTAATTTATTTACATCATGTAAATTTCTCTCAGGATAAAATTAAACAAGCAGTTCAAATTATTGATAATATGTCTCCAAAAATTAAAAAAATAACAGAAGAAGAAATAGAAAATGGTATTATTATTGATAAAGAAATATTAAATAAAATTAATTCTGAGTTTATTGTATTTTTAGAAAAAAAAGAAAAACTAAAGGAATTTTTAAAAGAACAACATAAAAGCGCTTGTATTCAAATTGATAGTTTAGATATGCCCGATCTAAGTAAATTTTTAGATGATAAGTCAGGTATTTCTAAAAAAATGAAAATGTATTGTCATTGTGGATTTGGTTGCGATAATCCAAAACAATTATCTAATCATAAACGTTCAAAACATCCAAATGAAAAAAAACAAGAAGAACCAGTAAATATTGTAGTAAATATGAAACAAGATGTAGATGAAGTATTAGCCGAAATAAATGAATTTAATAATATGAATATGGCACAATTAAAAGAAGAATGTAAAAAAAGAGATTTAAATGTATCTAAAAAAAAGAGAGATGAAATTATTTATTTATTGCGTAATCATAATTAAATTGTATATATTAAAAAGTTTATTAAACATAATGACAACACTCCTTTCTGTAATTTTGGTATAAAATATTAATAGAGAGATAATAAGTATTTTACTATAACTAATTTCATAAAATATATTTATATGTTATGAAAAATAAAACAAAGAAACAATTTTTATTTAATCCAAATAATCCAAACAAATCATTTGATGTATATATTGATAAAAACCCAACAGATACAATCCATATAAAATATACAACATTAGATGATGTTAAAAATACTATTAATAAACTAGAAACATTATATAAAAATAAAAAATATACACATAAACGTATATTTCAAGTAGGCATGATCATGAAGGTGCGTTTAAAAGTATTACAACATATAAAACCACAACAATTTAATTTGGCAAATAAATATTTTCAGTTTCTAGGAAAAAGAACAAAATTAGAAGATAAAGAAAGATATAAACTAACATTTAAAAAGCTGTAACGCACAATAAAATATAAAAAATGTTAACAAAATAGGAGTAACAACAACACTTAACAATAAATTTATTGTATCTTTATTTTCTATTATAGAATCTACTATAGAATAATAAGGAATAGTTATAAATTTAAAATAATTTTTTTTAAAAAACATAGCATCCTCGCCACATTTATCATCATCGGTTCTTACAATAATTGCATCTTCATAAATATGTTCATTTGTTATTATATTAATCTCTCCAAATTTACTACATTCATTATTTGTTGGAATAAAATATTTACAATTAGCGCAGATTGGTTTATTTTGATTTTTAATAAAATAAAGTTCAACATTCTCTATTTTAATAATAAAAATTATATATTGTAACAGTTTCATTACACTATTATATAGAAAACTTTTATATTAACATTTTATTTCTTACTATACTCCCATGCAAATTTGCCACATTTATTATTATCTAATCTACAATCACTAGCAAAGTCATTATCAATATTACCCGTAATCATATTTACCTCACCAAATTTTTTACATCTACCATATTGTTCATTGCTTGTAATTGGATCATATGGATAATTATTTGTATGTTCAATAAAATGCACACATTCTAAACAAATAGGTAATTTTTTATTCCTTATAAAATTTGTTTCAGTAGAAAACTTTTTAATTAATAATAAAGAATAAATATTCTTATAGACCTTATACATTTTATAATATTCTTAATATATTTTTATATTATAATATGCCAAAAAGTAAAAAAATAAGAAGAAAATGGAGTATGAAATATAAAAAAAGAATTAATTGTAATCATCCAAAAGGATTTTCTCAAAAACAACATTGCAAATATGGAAGAAAAACTATAAAAAAATATTAATAAAATTTAATTGTTTTTAACATTATCATATATTTTTAATATATTACTAACAACCGCACTTCTTTGAATATCATGATCATTTAGTTCAACATATTGAATAGAAGAATTAAAATTTGTTGATGATTCTTGAAAACGATTGATAAAATCATACAACCCATTATCATTGTAACGGTCGCTTTGTTTCAAATCTCCAGTAATGACCATACGCGACTCATCGCCTAAACGAGTCAATAACATTTTCATTTGTTTTGGAGAACTATTTTGCATTTCATCCGCAATGATAAAACACCGTTTAAAAGTACGACCGCGCATAAATGCAAGAGGTGAAATTTCAATAACACCATTGTCAACCATATGTTTTATTTCAGAAAGTGACATAAATTCAGTAAAAATATCAAAAATGGGGCGCGTCCAAGGGTTCATTTTTTCTTCTATGGAACCAGGCAAAAATCCCAACTCTTCATCTACAGAAAAAATAGGTCGTGTAATAATAATACGATCCACATACCCTTGTTTTAATTCTTGAATGGCACTACTACATGCAAATAAAGTTTTACCAGAACCAGCAGGCCCCACGCCAAACACAACAGAAACATTACGATTTGTCATATAGTCAACATATGTTTGTTGATTTAATGTTTTGGGAAGATATATATTTGTGTGTCTTTCTTCATACATTTGAAGTTCTCGTTTTGAATGTTTGGGTTTTACATCTAATGTAAAAGTTCGATGCAAAGGTAGACCTGGGAAAATAAACCCATTTAAAAAAGGGAACAATATGAAAATAAATAAGTAGTTCATTTACTTAATGATATGAAACATATTTATATCATTAATAAATAGTATAGTAATAAAATATAAAAAGTTTAAAAATCAGGTATATTTTCTTTTGTTAATGCTGATTTAACATGCTTTTCAAGTATATTTATATCAAATATTTTTCCATTAAACCTACGATTATCCCAAGCTTTTTTCCATTCTTCGTCAATATTAAAAAATAAAGTACAATGAAATGTACTAGTTTCTAATTCATATTCACTTCTTGTGTTATTAGTAATTGATAATTTTTGTGGTTTACAATCTTCTTTATTTTCAAATTCTATATTGAAGTTACAATCAACCCCAGCTGCACCAACCCCTACCCCTAGAGCCTTTACATTTTTTATCTTATCTCTCGTTAAAATTATATAGGCATCTTTACCAGATATATTATTTATAGTGACTACTTTATATATACCAACACGCCTTGTAATATTAAACGGAGCATCTTGTAATGTTTTTTTCTGTGATGAATCAACATTTGGTTCTATATTTTTAAACATGCCAAATATATTCCATACACTAAATGAATTAGATTCTTCCTTAGGTTTAACTAATGATACTACTTGAATTGAATTTATTTTTTGTTGTTCTTCATGTGTAAGAGTGTCGTCAATTTCTTCATCATGTTTAACATCTGTTTGTATCATTATTATAGCCAAATATATTAAGGTTGGATATAATACAAAAAAGTAAAAAATATTATTACTTTAAAAAATAATCATATAATAATTTTATCTAACCAAATATATAATGAAGTTTGTTTCATTGAAACCATCATCACGCGAGAATAAAAGATACGAAATTATATTTTCTGAACCTAAAAAAACAATACATTTTGGCGCAAAAAACGGATCTACATACATTGACCATCATGATAAAATTAAAAGACAAAATTATCTAAAACGTCATATAGTAAATGAAGATTGGAATTCCATAAATGCAGGCTCACTAAGTGCTATTTTACTCTGGGGAAAGTCAACAAATTTAAATAATAACTTAAATGAATACTTAAGAAAATTTAAAATATCACGTTAATTATTTTTATAGTTAATATAAATTTAAAATTTAAAAAAGCATAAACCGTAATTTTAAATGTAAAAAGATTTAAATTATTTTTTTACATTTAACCAAAATAAAATAAGATTTAAATTTACCTTAAAAATTGATTAAAAATATATATAAAAAGTAAATCATAAACAATGGACCTATTTACAGATCCGGATTTATTCAGATATATATATGAATATACAGATTTAAGAAGTTTATGTGATACGTGTTCATTACTATTAACATTAAAACAATACATTACTTATAAATTAAATAGCAAATATTCATTAATGTATCATGATGATATTTTATTTAGACAAAGAGTTTTAAATAAAATATGTAATCCTTATAAACAATTGCATTTAGATTTAAGTGATTGTAATATTAAGGATGTTAGTGCATTAAATAATGTTCATACTTTAAATTTAAGAAATTGTTCTAACATAATTGATGTAAGTTCATTAGGAAATGTGCATACTTTAGATTTATTTCGTTGTTATAAAATTACTGATGTAAGCGCGTTGGGTAATGTATATGATTTAAATTTAACTTATTGTGGTAATATTACAGATGTAAATGCATTAGGAAACGTCCATACGTTAGATTTAAGTTATTGTGATAATATTACAGATGTAAGTGCATTAAAAAATGTCCATAAATTATATTTAGAGGATTGTAATTTAATTACAGATGTTAGTAGTCTAAGAAACCTTCATACTTTATATATAAATGGTTGTGAACAAATTTCTGATGTTAGTTCATTAGGTAAACTTCATACATTATTAATAATGCATTGTGATAAAATTACTGATGTAAGTGCGTTAGGAAATGTTCATCATTTATGTTTAGATGGGTGTACAAATATTACTGATGTAAGTGCGTTAGGAAATGTTCATCATTTAGATTTATCCCGTTGTAATAAAATTACTGATGTAAGTGCATTAGGTAAAGTGTATAGGTTAGATTTATTTAGGTGTAATCTAATAACAGATGTAAGTGCATTGGGGAATGTTCATACGTTAGATTTAAGTTATTGTAAAAATATCACAGATGTAAGCGCATTAAGTAATGTTCATACTTTAAATTTAAATTGTTGTGATAAAATTACTGATGTAAGCATGTTAGGTAATGTATATGAGTTAGATTTAAGTTTTTGTCATAAAATTACAGATGTAAGTATGTTGGGAAATGTTCATACTTTAAAATTATGTAATTGTAATCAAATTACAGATGTCAGTGCATTAGCAAATGTATATGATTTAGATTTACGTGAATGTAATCGAATTACAGATGTAAGCATGTTGGGAAAAGTTCATACATTAGATTTGACTTGTTGTTGTGATATTACAGATGTAAGTGCATTGGGAAATGTCCATACTTTAATTTTACCGTATCATTTAAATAAATATAAAAATGATTCATAATAGATTATAATGTATAAATGCGAATATTGTTTACAACAAATGTCTACTATAATTGAATATTGTAATCACATAAATCAACATAAAGTTGAATTTGCAGACATAAATATTTCTACAGAAATACTGAACTATTTAATGGAGTATAAAATAGAACCATATCAATTAGAAGATCAAGAAGGAAATTTATATTTATCTTATGACTTTGGTGATGATTCTGATGTTCTTTTAATGGCTATTAATGAATTAAATCATGAAGAAATGTCATTAGATATATTAAATTTATTAAATACTGAAAATGTAAGAAAAGGACAATGTTTTTTTGATGACGAAGAAAAGAAAAGAGAATACTTATTCAGTAAAAATATTATCAATGATATACACGGATACTTATATGAAAATATGAGCAAATATTCTTATGATGAATGGGAAGATTTTTGCCATTTTACAAATAATTCACTTTTGATGTTATGCATCAAAAAAAAATGGAATAAATTTTGTATGAGACTATTAGATTTTGATGTTATGTACGATATTAATTATCATAATATAACAAACGCATATGAAATGGCAATAAAATATAAATTATATGATGTTGTTGAAAAAATTAAAAATGATAAACGGTTAACTTTAAAAATAAATTAGACATTTTGCCTATTACTTCAATATAATAATATATTTAACATATTATTATAATGTTTTTATGCGTAAATTGCGGAAATAATATACAATCATCAAATACCCAATTCAAAATATTGACAAGAAAATATAAAATAACTGGATGTTGTCGGTGGAGATATTATATTAAATGCGATTGTTGTAATAAAAGAAATGATTATAAATATTTTATAAATCATAAAATATTATTTACACCAACATTACACATTATTAATAGTTTATATATGGATATTTATTCGCAATAAGATTAGTTATCATCTCGGGAGTTAATTCATGATTAAGTGTTAGTAATTTTGCAGCATCTTTTATTAAAGATTCTGTATTGGATAATATAATCTTTGCGCGTTCATAGGCAATGGATATTATATTATCTATTTCCGCATTTATCTTTTGGGGGTCGCTGATAACTATTTTATCCCCCATACCTAAATGTACTATCATTTGTTCGGCAATTAATTTTACTTGTTGTATATCTTGCGATGCCCCCGAAGATATATTTGTATTTTTGAATATTATCTCTTCCGCAATTCTTCCCCCAAGTAGTACCATAATTTCATTAATCAATTGTTCTTTTGTTTGGATATTATTAGATGCTGGTTCAAATAAAGTAAATCCTAATGTTTTTGGAGAGAATAGATTAATAGTAATTTTAATTAATTTTCTATGTTTGGTAAACAATCCTAGTAATGCATGACCTATTTCATGTACTGCAACTTGATAAATAACATCATCGGTTAATGCATTTTTGGTCGATTGAAACCCAACTAGAACTCTGTTTGCAATCATATTAATATCTGCCTTATTAATTTCATATCTATTCTGTCGAAGCACATATAACATGGCCTCATTCAATAAATTTTCAATTTGTGCCCCCGAAAAACCATTCGTCAATTCAACCAAATAATCGAGCGTGATTGATTGTTCAAGTGGTTTATTTACAAGATGTATGTCTAGAATACTTTTCCTAGTTTGTTTATCTGGATTACCAATATATATCTTTTTATCTATGCGCCCAGGTCTTGTTAGAGCAGTATCTAGGAGATCAATCCTGTTTGTAGCGCCAATCACAAATATTCCGTTTGCCGATTTAAACCCATCCAGATTCACTAACAGCTCGTTTAATGTCGAATCGTGTTCAGTATTTGATGCCTGATCAGAAGATCGTTTTCGCCCAAGCGCATCCAATTCATCAATAAAAATAATACATGGCACATTATCTGTTGCCAATGCAAACAATTCTCTAACTCTTGATGCACCAACCCCCACATATTTTTCTTGAAATTGTGCGCCAGAAACAGGAATAAATCCAATATTAATCTCTCCACTAAAACATTTTGCCATTAATGTTTTACCATTACCTGGCGGTCCCTCTAGAATAATACCTTTTGGTATTCTAACATTATATTTTTCATATTTGGTATAATTGATTAATATATCTGCACATTGCATTAATTCTTCTTTAATTAACTCATAACCACCAATATTATTAAAAGTATATGTAGAATTTTTAATTAATTGAAAGTTTTCACTTTGAACATTATCTGTATCTTGATTTGAAGGTTGTTTTGGTTGTGGATTTGTATTAATGATTATGTTAATCTTGTTGGGCCTTGGTTTAAATTCATAATCATATTCATTATTATAACCATCTTCTTCAAAACTATCATATATATTTTCATTCAAAACATTTTCCAGATAATCATCAATAAAAGTTTCATTATGTAAATTTAGACCGGTTATATTTTGCATAATTTTATTTTTTTCAGTTAATAATTGTTTCATTTTAAGTTTTTCACTATTTAATGCGTCATCAATTTTTTTCAATCTATCATCATTATTCCCGTTATAATTATGTCGCACTATTCTATTTGTAATTATTCGATTAGTTGTCTGTTTAAACCCTGTTGCAAGACACAAATGTAATAATAAATACATGTATATTATAATATATAGATGTATTTAACTTTATTATTAATAATTTAATATTTTAGAATATTATATAATTTATGGAAAATATAACTTTTTCTAAAAAATAATTGTGACTTAGTGTTTGAAATACATAAAAATGTAAAAACCCAAATTGAATTATTGATTTCATCACAAAATATATATATAGATTGTGGTTCAGCATTTTTAGTAAATTTTTTATTTTGTAAAAATAGTAATATTAATATAATAAATTTTTTGGATTTTTGTAAAAAAATATGAACCATGGCCAACATTAATGGAAATAAATAATAATAATAGTATAATAATGTTATAATTTTTTATTCTATGCTATATTGTATAATTAAAATATGTATTAATTATACAAAAAACTAGATTATTTTAAAAAGGTTCAATTTTTAATTATATGTATATATAATATGGCAACACCAACACCATATGATTGTGAAGTATTTAGTATTCATGATGCATATGTTAAAGGAGCATATAAAGGAGATGTAGATGATATTGCTGCAATATTTTATTTAGCTAGAAAATTTGCAAGTAAAAGAATTATTATATATATTGTAAATGATATTGAATTGGAAAGAGTTACAAACAAAAGTAAATTAGATAAATTTAATGAAGAATATGGTAATACATTAAGAGAAATATGTAAAGATATAATATTTTTTGGAATATCTGGAAAAAATAATAATAATTTAATTGGTATAACAAAAGTTAATAATGAATTATTTACAAATTTAGACAAAACATTTACACCTGTATCTAAAAAGTCAGCTATATTATCTATTTATCAAAAAAGTATATGTAATTTTCCTGATGAATTACGCAAATATTTTTCAAATTCTAAAAAAATTATAATATGTGCACCTATTAATTATACAGATGTATTTTTATTAAATAAATTAAATAATATAGAAAAAAATTCAAATCAAACATTATATTGTCAAGGTAGACCTGCTGCTGGCAGTTATAATTTTAAAGATGAAAATTCTTATTTAATTATTACTAGTCCTGATAATAAAAGTTATTTTATAAATGGTAAACTTATAAACTGGTATGATACTCCATACACAAATAGAAGATTTAATATAGAAAAATTAATTAAAATAGTTGGTGATAATCCTACAATTATTAAAACTATGATGAAATATGCTATAATGAAATCAATATTTCTTCCAAATATGGCATTTATATTAGGAGTATTTGTAAGTAAGAAAGAACTCAAAGATGAGCCTAGTGACGGTGCTGGAACTGGTAATAATGCAGTTAGTCTTCTTATATATAATCCTCCTGATGCCCCTGTTAATGCTGTAAATGCTCCTAATGCTGCTGTCAATGCTGCTGTCAATGCTGTTGCTGCTCCTAATGCTGCTCCTAATGCTGTTGCCCCTTCAAATAAAATTTTTACAACAACAACTCCACACACAGAAATAGAAACTTATTTTAAAAAAAAATATAACCAACCTAATATAGAACAACTTAATAATTTGGTAGAAGACCAAATTAATGGTACTTTTATTAAAAATTATACAGAGAATATTATTAGTATGAATGGTCCAAAAACAAGTGAAGAAGTAAAAAGAAGATTTAAATATGCAATGGCATATCTTTTAGAATCAATTCCTAAATTATTAGATACTGAATTAGACAAAATGCTTGATTTAGGAGAAAGTATTAAACAAGGTCTTTATGATCAAGTAAAGGAACCAAGTGTTGATTGTTCTTCACCCATGTTTGATTTATTAACTGTTTACTATATTACAAATAACATTACAAGGGAAAATATAGAACGTAATCTTGATATAAATGACCCAAACCTTGTTAATACTTTAATCACTGACCAAGTATTTAACGAGATTGAACAATCAATACCACTGGTTGTATCTCCTAGATCAGGTTTACCTGTTAGATCACTTGTACCTGCTGGAAAAGTTCTATCTTCTAGAGTAGGTATAGGTATAGGTACTAGATCAGTTCGTGATAGATTATATGATCGACCAGGTCGTGGCGGTTTTATTAGAAAAAAAAGTAAAAAAATATATAAAAACAAACATTAATTTACCTTTTTATACAATTATTTATCAATGTATTTTATAAAATTTATAATTAAATATTCATTATAAATATTTATAATGAATATTGCGTATGAACTTAGAAACAATGAATATGGCAAAGGCATATATGTATTAGACAACATTAAAGCAAATACTTGTATATGGACATATAAATTAAATAATAATGCTTTTGAATATTCAGAACAAGAAACTATTTCTTATCTAGAACATTTGCCAACATTAAAAAAACAACAACGATTTTTAGATTTAACTTTTGGAAAAGGTGACAAATTATGTTTAATTACGGATGATGGAAAATATGTAAATCATTCACTTAATCCTAATTGCAAAACTGACCTTACAACTGGTAATTGTTATGCCATACGAGATATAAAAAAAGATGAAGAAATTCTAGAAGATTATAGATCTTATACACATCCCCCATTTCTTTTTCCTTTATTAAAAAAGTATAATTGTCAACCAACTTATTATAATTTTAATGATTTATGATTTTATTATCTTCATCAACATCATTGAATTGAACTTTTCCAATAAGGTATGCCGAATAAAATATATTTTTATCAGTTGATATAATGGTTTTTACACTACCAAATTTAGTCGCAATAAACAGAACATATGTGATGAATGTGCTTGTGGTTTGTGACCCAGCATAATAGCTATTTACAGCAGCTGCACTTAACATTACATTTAACACATATATACCTAATGCAACATAGGCAGATAATCTATAATACTTATTGATTGAAAATATTTTGTTTTGTTTATTAACAGGTAATAATTGTAATTGTTTAGATACCTCTTCATTATCATTTGCCAATTCAGGATTAATACTTAAATACTTAATTAGCCTATTTTCTCTCACTAATTCCAAATAATACATATTAACTAGGAACGCCATGGATATAAAATTAAAACATAATGCAGTATTGTAAGTGCTTGTTTCCCATACTAAATTTTCAGTAGTTGTACATATATGATCATCACATATTTGAGGTACAAACAAAATTAAGAGAGAACTGGTTATAACACGATACATTTCTAACAATACTTGAATACTAACATTCATTCGTTGCATTGTATCTTGATCATTTGCTAATTTATTAATAGTTTCAAGTGTATTATTTGATTTAGGTGGGTCACTTATGTCAATTGTTACCAAACCTGATTCAAGTTGTATTTCATCCAAGATTGGATTATTAATAGGTTTTAAATCTTGTTCTTCAATAGGCAAATTTGTAACATTTTCAACAGGTGTAACTTGTTGTAATACTGGATCTACTAGAGGTAAACTCAATTCTAATTTTTCAACTACATTCTCAACAGGTAACATTATTTCTAATACAGGTTCTAGAGGCTTTAATACAGGTACTGATAGATGTTCTGTTACAGATTCTGTTACTGACTTTATAGGCTCTAGAGGTTCTAATACAGGTACTGATAGAGGTTCTGTTACTGACTCTAGAGGTTCTAAAGATTTTAATACTGGTTCTGTTACTTGCTCTAGAGGTTCTAATAGAGGTACTGATACAGATTCTGTTACTGACTCTGTTACTTGCTCTAGAGGTTCTAATACAGGTTCTGTTACTGGCTCTAGAGGTTCTAATACTTGTTCTGTTACTTGCTCTAGAGGTTCTAATACAGGTTCTGTTACTGGCTCTAGAGGTTCTAATACAGGTACCGATACAGGTTCTGTTACTGGCTCTAGAGGTTCTAATAGAGGTACTGATACAGGTTCTATTACTTGCTCTAGAGGTTCTAATACAGGTTCTGTTACTTGCTCTAGAGGTTCTAATACAGGTTCTAATAGAGGTTCTAATATAGGCTCTAGAGGTTCTAATAGAGGTTCTATTACTGGCTCTAGAGGTTCTAATATAGGCTCTAGAGGTTCTAAAAGTGACTCTTTAATAGTTTCAGTATTTGACAATTCTACACTATTAGATTGTTCATCCATTATATAATTACGCAATAAATAATTACAAAATTATATTTATAATTAATATAATGAATTGCTATTTTATTACAGGTGGAGCAGGATTTATAGGATCTAATTTTATAAATAAATTTTTTAAAGAATATGATAATAAAGAATTTTTGCTAATTAATTTAGATGCATTATATTATTCAGGTGATATAAATAATATAAATGAAAATGTTAGAAACGATAAACGATATAAATTTATTCAATGTAATTTGCAAAATTATGAGTTATTAAAATATATTATTAAAAACAATACGATTACTCATATTATTCATTTTGCAGCCCAAAGTCATGTACAAAAATCATTTGACGACTCATTACAATATACTTTAGATAATGTAATTGGCACCCATAATTTATTAGAAGTTTGTCGATTACATTGTCCAACCCTAGTTAAATTTATTCATGTATCTACAGATGAGGTCTATGGCGAATCTAATTTAAATAATGATGAAGCGCATAAAACAGAACAATCATTATTATGTCCTACAAACCCTTATGCTGCATCAAAGGCGGCGGCAGAAATGTTAGTCAATTCTTATAACCATTCTTTTAAAATGCCAATCATTATTACAAGAGGCAACAATGTGTATGGTCCAAACCAATATCCTGAAAAGGTTATACCTAAATTTATAAAACAATTAATTAATAATGAAAAACTTACAATTCAGGGTGACGGTAGTTGTGTTCGCGCATTTTTGCACAGCGATGATACTGCGAATGCATTTATAAAAATATTAGAAAAGGGTAAAATAGGAGAGATCTATAACATAGGATGCGACGCAAATATGGAATATAGTATTTTAGATATTGCTCATCTTTTAATTAAAAAAATAAAAGGTGAGCATACTGAAATTGAAACATGGATTGAATATGTAGAAGATCGACCATTTAATGACAAACGGTACTACATTTCTAATAATAAATTAAAAGAATTAGGATGGAATATTTATATCAACTTGGAAGAAGGTATTGATGATTTGTTAAGGTAATTTCAGTTTTATAATAATTATATTTTGTAATTTATTAATTCTAACGAAATAATATATTTAATTCATTTATTGTAATAGAACCACTTTGATCATCATCTAAATTTATAAAAAGTTCTTCTAAATATTTTTTTATCTCTGCATCTGTTAAATCATTCTCTGCATCTCTTAATTCATGCTGTTCTTCCTTATATGCCTCTAATATTCTATTCATTGCATGCCAAGCTCGTGTCCAAGTACGATTACCTTTAGTAAACATGTCTTGATTATCAGTCATAAGTGATGTTACAAAATCATCTAATGATAATTCTTGGGGTGTATTTTTACGTTCTGATTCTCTTTTTTGTCTTATTGCACTAAAAAAATTAGTTCTCATTGATGACCTTTTGCCAGCTGTTTTCTCTCCAAGATAGTTATTTAAAAATACTGCCCCCTCTTCTGGAATAGTTTCTAATTTTTTTCTTGATGCGGGTCTCTCTGAATTATTATTTGATCCTCTTCTGCTTCTATTATCTATACCTGAAGAATTATTTTTTTCCGCTTTTCTTGATGCGGCGTTTCTTGATGCGGGTATGCCTTTTATTTTAAAAGATCTTCTTTTTGCAACGACGGACGGACTATATTTTAATTCAAATGGAAGAGTTTCTGATTTATGTATAGATAAAAATAGTCGTACATCTAGCTTTGTACGTAAACTTTTACCAACAGAATTTTGAGTAAAGCTACGTATTTCTTCTTCTAATGCAACAAGATATGGCATTAGTGTTAATTTATCTTTTTCAATTCTAACGCGTTCTTCATAAACAAAAAAATAATTATCATTAAGTCCTTCTGTGGTGTGTCTTACTAAATGTCCAATAATTCCATCAAATGCATTACCTCCTGGTATATTAGTAGATAAAAATATTTTTTGTGGAGTATTACCATTATTTCTAACTAAATAAAATCTGTTTACATCAAACTTAGGTGGACTCATATTGCCTTTAGATCCATTATTATTAGAATTATCATCTCCATTTATACTTGGGTGAAAATCAGCTAGTAATTCAGTACCTAACTCAAGTAATACTCGTTGTTTAAATTTAACAACATCTGCATCTGTTAATCTAGTAAATTGTGGTGATTTATAACTAGGTTTACTATTTAAAAAAGATGCTATATTATTACTTTGTGTTTTATTAAATAATCCTCTTGAATTAAAGGTTCTGTCTCTAGATAATATAAAATTTATCATAGTTGGAGTTACTTTTTCAGTAGCTATAAAAAAAAATAATTGTCCTGCTTTTGAAACAGAACGTCTTCCAAATTTAAAGTTTGAACCTATAGCATGTTCTATTTCTTCTTTTATATTTTTTTCTAAAACTTCTTCGCCTGTTGTGCTTGAAACAAATACCATCTCCTCACCGTCACTACGACTTTTTAATATACCTAACATTTCCAAATACTTATCTTTATTTTGTTTTAAATCAACTATAGCATATTCTATATTTGCTTGTAACTCTTCAAATTTTATGTGTTCTTCTAAGTTTGCAGCTGAACCTTTTGCAGGAAATGTAAGAGGTTTACCTCTTCTACCTTTAGGTCCTTTATGAGTAAAAAATTGTCCATTCCATATATATGTTACACTATCTAAGTGTTTTGGTCCAGGTATAGCAACTAATGGCATCTTTCTCCTCGATCTTGCAGGTTTTTTTTTCCTTTCAAATGGATTTCGCCCTGAATAACTCTGTGACATTGATAATTGAAGATAATGGGGGTAGTTACCTTTTACAATTTCTGCATCTTTACTTAAAATGTGTATAAGTCTACCTTGAAAAAAATCTGAAAAGCTTCTTATAAAATGCATTTTTTCTGTTGATAAAGAAATAATATCTTTTAAAGTATTATCATCATTATCATCATAAAATTGTGCTAATTTCAATCTTAATTTATCAGACAATTCATGCCACCTCTTTGCTCTCTTAGTATTTCTAGCTTGAAAATGTTCTATTTCTCTAATTACCTCATCACAACATTCATCTGTTGCCTTTATCAATACTACTTTTTTAAATTGTTCAACATCATCACTGACAGAGCGTGATGCTTTTGATAAATGTTCCCAAAATTTTGCACGATCTTGTGCGGATGTTTTACTAAAATAACTTCCATATACTATAAGTATCCATTTAATTATTGAAAGCATATTTGTGTCAAATAATTTAAAAAATTGTTGTTTTGTTTCTAATTTATCAAAATATTCATCATGTTCAACATCTGTACCATATAAACATGGCATTAAAAATGCTGATACAAAAGCTGGCGACATTGTTACTCCTATATCTCCTGCAATATTACCTTGCCGAACCTTACCATCACGACATATTACTTTACCTACAAAATTACTATTTAGAGGTTTAGATAATGGTATTGAGAGTGCTTGTGAACCTCCAATAATATAAAGAGTATTTACAGGAATACCTCTATCTCCAGCTGGTGCTGATGCTCCCCATGTACGTACATCCATTACACTACATTGTAATAGAGTTGTTACTTTCTTCATAATTTTACGGTTTCTATTTGCATATCCAACTAAATTATTAAGACCAACATTTACACATGCTAAAACTATAGGACTATTTGTATGTTGATCTGCGGAAGGACTTAATATTTCATCTCTAGGTAATTGTACAACTGATACAACTGTTTCATCAGGTAATGATTGTGTTTGCAAATGTGCTAATACATTTTGTTTTACAGTTACAGCTGATATTGAATCTTGTTTTACTGAAGGCATATCTGGATTAAAACTTATTATACCATCTGCATCGTTTACTTTTGCGGAAAGACCAGGTGGTTCAATAGATAATTCTATGTTACCAGTATCATCACCTTTTTTATTTATTATAGGTGAAATAAAACAAGATGGAATTCCACAAAGGTCAATACTTTTTCGGACTAATGTACACATTACTGTTGCACTTTCATCCTTCATAAAACGAGCAGCTCCTGTAGATGCATCTACTACAGCATCTGCAGGTCTTCCATTAATAGGTACTACTTCTGAACTTGCACATAGATCAAATACAAGATCTGCCATTAATAATGCTGTACGTTTACATGCAATATCTGTTATTGGAGATGAATCCACTGTACAATTAAGTTGTATATTTTTTAATTGTTCACGTTGTTGAGTTAGTACTAACTCAACAGTAGTTGATGCTAATTCAAGTGAAATTCTTTGTGATAATACTATATTAGTTTGCTTTACAATAAAATTAGGATCATCTGGATCATTAGGATCTGGATCATTAGGATCTGGCTCTGGCTCCATATATATATATATATATATATATATATTAAACAATCATTTCTTTTTTATTATACATCATTAATTTAATATCCTCTTTTATAGAATTAATTTCAACTTGGAAGAGGGTATTGATGAATTATTGAGTTAAATTACCTGTAGACTGTCGTTTAGATACAAATGCCATTAGTTCTTCTGTTGAAATTAGTCCATCATGATTTTGATCTATACTATCAAATAACTTTTCTATTTTCTTTTCTAATTCCTCTTTATTTTCCTCTTTATTTGGTGGTTGTTGATTGCCTTTATAAAAAATGGTTGTTATAAGATCCCAACCTTTCGTCCATAACCCTAACTTATCCACAAATAATTCTCTCTTGTTATTCTTTATTGCTTCTACAAACATTCTTTTTTCTATTTGAGGTAATTTATATCCTTCTTCTACATATCCTTCTTCTACTTTTCGTTTTTGACTTTGTGTGTTGGTTGGGAATTTAAAAGGTCCTGTTGTTGTTGAACCTATACTTCCTGTTGATGCTCTTCTTACTAAAACTGGTCTTTTTCTTGAAGATGATTGATTGGTTCCTTTAAGTTCTTGTAATCTTTTTGATGTTCTTGAAGATGATTGATTGGGTCCTTCGGGTTCGTTGTTTGACTTTGCATTTTTTTGTGATTTAGGACTTGAAGATGATTGATTGGTTCCTTTAAGTTCTGGTGATCTTTTTAATGTTCCTGAAGATGATTGATTGGTTCCTTTAAGTTCTGAAGATCTTTTTGATCTTCTTGAAGATGATTGATTGGGTCCTTCGGGTTCTTCTCTTTCTAATTGTGGTGTTGTAGAATTTTTTAGGGGGGGAGTTTCTATACTAAATGGATAAATAGCTGTATTACCACTAAATACTCCTTGCTCCATAGCACCTTTAATATCTACTCTAACAAATAAATGGCGAGGGTGCCGAAAAGCTTGATAAATATAAGACACTCTTTTACCTAAACTTTCATTAAATGTATCTTGTGTTAGTGTACGTTTACTTATTGGTTTAAAATAAAATAGTCCATCTCTAAATTTATTTGTTCCTGAACTATTTTTTTTAATTCTAACTTTTTGTAAAATGCCTCTAGTACATTGTAAAACTATATTACCATTTGTATTTTGTATTTGTTCTATTACTATTAGTTGACCTTTATGTTTTTTTAATAAATAAAAAGTACCCCTTTCAATAGTACTTATATTTTTAGGTTCTTCATCAGGTATGAATGCAGGTTCATAAGAAGCTGCTACACTAGCAACAGGTACTTTAGCAGGAGATTTAGCTGCAGCTTTAGCAGGAGATTTAGCTGCAGCTTTAGCAGGAGCTTTAGCAGCAGGTTTAGGTGAATTTGAATTGTCATTTTCACTGTTATAAGGTTCTCCAGCAGTTTCAGAAAAAAAATGTTCACCATATATTTTAGATAAATAATCACCAAATCTTAATAATAATACAGCTTTAACTCTATATATTGTTTCATCTTCTATAGGACCTGTTATAGTTCTATTTTCTATACTAACTACACCATACCTTTCATTAGGCTGTTTTTCTAAAACTTCTAAAAAGTTTGTTGTTGACAGTGTAGCTTTAGTTTTTTTAGGTAAATTCTCTGATTTATTTCTTAACCAAAATGTTCTTAAATGTTCATTTGCTTCTCTGGTACATATAAAAAATAATTTAACTGCTGTTGGTCTATTTCCAGTTAAATTCAACTTTTTTCCTAAAGAGTTTGAAATAGCCTCTGTTATATTTGTTTCTGTAACAGAAAAATTTAATAATTGAGACATCTGTTGTTTTTTACCACCACCACGATTAGTTGGTACTTGACGTATTTGTAAAATATTATGTGATACAACTTCCAAATTAGAAATTAAATCATTTAATAACATAAATTCTTTTCTTGATAAAGGTTCAGAATTATGTATAATAGGAGGACCTACCGGTACACTTATTGATTCTTCAACAAATTCAACACCATTCCAAATGTAAACTTTAGAATGTGGTACTTTTACTAGAGGTCTTGGTTTATTATACCTAAGTGTTTTTTTAGCATTACTTTTAAATACAGATCCCACAAAGTTTGTAGGGGGGGTACTATCGGTCCATAATCTTACAAAATTTCTTTGTACAACGACTGATTCTTTTACTATAACTGCTTTAATAAGTGTTTGTAATCTTTTTGATTCTGTTCTTATAAAAGATACTGCTTCAGCTGCAATAACACCAAACTCTTTAATTTCATCAATATCTGATAAATTATGGTCAAACAATAATGTTACTCGTTCTTTTATTCTTGAATAAATGAGTTTCCATTCATCATATTGAACACCAACTTCATGTTTATATTCACTTATTGCTTTCTCTATTATACCGCAACATTCAGGTCTTGCTCTAAGCAATACTGTAGTTATATAAAACTTTTGATGAATCGCATTTTCACT
>Ga0114973_10001130_pt1 | contig 20068 bp, 16 predicted proteins | sample M_140807_MF_Meta_FD_87025 | JGI IMG/M metagenome (GOLD analysis project Ga0114973, IMG submission 87025) | Freshwater microbial communities from Lake Montjoie, Canada to study carbon cycling - M_140807_MF_MetaG | ecosystem: Environmental > Aquatic > Freshwater > Lake | place: Lake Montjoie...
ACCACCCGACTTCGCAAGCGTAATCGTGATCGCGGCCGTCAGCGTCGTCTTGCCGTGGTCAACATGGCCAATCGTGCCAATGTTGCAGTGCGGCTTGTTACGTAGGAATTTCTCTTTGGCCATGGGGTCCTGCCGGGTGGTCTAGAGGGTTGGAGCGGGTAGCGGGAATCGAACCCGCATCCTCAGCTTGGAAGGCTGCTGCACTACCATTGTGCTATACCCGCAATTGGATGACGCTCCTGCGAGCCTCCTCGACTAAGGTTCAGCTCCGGAGCGTGGTGGGGGAAGTAGGACTCGAACCTACGAAGGCTTACGCCAGGGGATTTACAGTCCCCCCCCTTTGCCACTCGGGACATTCCCCCAGCGCGCCGGACATCCTATCAAGACCCGGAAAAGTCCGGCCCTCAAATTGGAGCGCGTCTTATAGTGGCCTCGCAACCCGAACGCAACGCAGGCCGGAAGCGCCGCGGACCGCCTGCAATACCTGGGTCCGCGGGGTCGGGAAAACCCCGGTTCCAGGCCACTTCAGGAGAGTGGATCTGGGGGGTACACGCCGTCGAGGCGGCCCTGTCCAACCCCGGACGCCCCGCGCCTCGCCGCATCCTGGCGACCCCGGAGCGGACCCTGGAACTCGAGCGCCGATTCGGTGCGCTGACAGGCCTGGAGGTCATGGACGGCCCAGCCCTGGCCCGGACCCTGCCAGCGGGTGCCGCTCACCAGGGCCTGGCCCTGGAGGGGCCCGAGCCCAAGTCCGTTGACCTCGAGGACTTCACTGCAGAGCCTGGAGCGGTCCTGCTGATGCTGGACCAGGTCACGGATCCTGGAAATGTCGGCGCGATACTGAGGTCCGCAGCGGCTTTCGGAGCGAAGGGGCTGATCCTGCAGGACCGCCGGGCACCCCGCCTGTCCGGCGCCCTGGCCAAGGCCGCCGCCGGCGCCGTCGATATCCTCCCCGTGGCCCGGACGGTGAACCTGTCCCGGGCTCTGGAGCGGCTCTCGGACCTCGGATGGCGGGCTGTTGGCCTCGATGGCGGGGCGGCGCGCGACCTTTCGGAGGTGCTGGATGGCGGCCCGGTCGTGCTGGTCCTCGGCTCGGAGGGCGAAGGCGTGCGCCGACTGGTGGCCGAACACTGCGACGAAACCGCCCGCATCCCCATGCCGGGGGGCTTCGAAAGCCTCAACGTGGCCGCAGCGGCAGCGGTGGCCCTCTACGAAGCCGCCCGCCCCCGCCGCTGAGCCCGTTCGTCAGAGCAGGTCGCCGCCCGCCGCTGCCGCCGTGGTGCCGTCCCGCTCGAAGGCGCGGATGACGTTGCGGCCTGTGGTCCAGCGGTGCACCTCATCCGGCCCGTCCACCAGCCGCTGCGAGCGGATGTGGGTGTACCAGGCCGCCAGAGGCGTATCGCGGCTGTAGCCCAACGCCCCGTGCAGTTGGATGGCGGTGTCCACCACCTTGTGCACCATGTTCGCCAGGAAGACCTTGGCGATGGAGTTCTCCTGCCGCAGGTCCAGGCCCTTCTCGGCCTTGTAGGCAATGTGGATGAGCATAAGGCGGGCCATGTAGAGCTCGCTCGCACAGTCGGCCAGCATCCACTGGACGCCCTGTCGCTTGGAGAGCTTCTGGCCGAAGGTCTCGCGCGACGTCACGTGCTTGACCGCCAGGTCAAGAGCCCGCTGGGCCAGGGCCACATTGTGCATGCCGTGCCGCAGGCGGCCGTAGGCAAGACGGTGCTGGCCCATGTTGAAGCCATTGCCCTCGCCGCCGAGCAGGTTCTCCGCCGGGACCACCAGATCCTTGATGTCGATCTCGGAGTGGCCGCCGCCCATGATGTGCGAGAGCGGGCCTTCCACCGCCATGGTCTGGATGTCTCGCTTGATGATGTAGCCGGGGTTCGGCAGTTCGACGATGAAGGTGGAGTAGCGCTGGTGGCGCGGGGCCTCCGGATCGGTCATGGCCATGACCAGGGCCAGGTCAGCAGCGCTGGCGGCTGAGGAGAACCACTTCTCGCCGTTCAGGACGTAGTTGCCCTTGCCGTCCTTCACCGCCCGGGTCTGCATGCCTGTGGCATCGGCGCCAGCGGCCTTCTCCGTCATGGAATAGCAGACGCGCTTCTCGCCGTTCAGGAGGGGCTTGAGATACTTCTCCTTCTGGAAGTCGGTACCGTGCGCCAGCAGGGTCAGCATGGTGGCGTCGTCAGGCCCCTGGCTGTTCATCGACAGGGCGCCCAGATGGCTTTCGCCCAACTCCATCTGGACCAGGGCGTTGGCTAGCGGGCCCAGGCCCATGCCGCCATGCTCCGTGGGGATGAAGGGGGCCCACAGGCCCTGGGACCTGGCCTTGGCACGCAGTTCGGCCAGCACCACCTTGAAGGACTCGCGGTCCACGAGCCGCTTCTCCGCCGGAATGCACTCCTCGTGCACCCAGCGCCGGACCCGCTCGCGCATGGCCTTTGCGTCTTCCGGAATCTCGAAATCGATCGCCATGTTTTTCTCCCCTTTATGTTGAATTCCACTGTGATGTCGGATGCGTCCCGGGACAAGGCCACGAGCCGGATCAGGCCAGGTCGACCCGGTAGATGCTCTGCGCGGTACCCGAGAAGAGCGCCGTCTTCTCGGTTGCGGACGCGCCTGACGCCAGGCGCTTGAAGGCGTTCCAGAGGGTCCGGTAGTCGCAGGCCCCCAGGTCAACCGGGAAGTTGCTCTCGAACATGCAGCGGTCCGTCCCGAAGGCCTCGATGCAGGCCTCCACATAGGGCCGCCATTCCCGCGCCAGCTGTTCCGAGGATGCCGGCGGATCGGAGAGAAAGGAGGGAAAGGCTGGGAAGGCCATGGCCAGGCCGCCCACCTTGCAGGCCACATTGGGCAGGGCCGCAAGGGCGTCGATCTTCTCCCGCCAGGTTGCAAAACGTTCGTCGCGACGCCCTGCATAGACGCCCAGGCCAAGGGGCGTACCCACGTGGTCGACGATGATCTGCGTATCCGGGAAGGCGCGGGCCAGATCGATGAGGTCGTCCAACTGCGGCTCGAGGAGCCAGGCGTCGAAGGACAGGCCCAGGGGCGCCAGCTGGGCGAAGCCCTCGCGGAACCGGGCGTCCCGGTAAAGGCCGGGGGGACGTCCCGCCAGCGGCCCCAGGACCGCCGGGTCTGCGTCCGAAGAGGCGGCGTGGCGTATGCCCCGGAACCGCGGGCTGGCCGCCATGTGCGCCTCGAGTACACCCCGGGCCGCTGTACCCAGGGTCAGGTCCACGTGACCCACGATCGCCGCGCAGGCCCGCACGTCACCATAGATCCCGCTCGCCGACATGGCGGCGACGCCATTGACGAACTCGGTCTCGCCCACGGGCCGGAAAGCGACCTCGGCGCTGCGTCGGTACATGGCACCGCACTCCATGTAGACCGTCGCCACGACCTTGTGCCCGCAGGTCATGTCCGCCAGCAGTTCGTCGAAGAGGTAGCGGGGCGAGAGGCGGATCACGGCCTCGAAGGGGTGGGAAGGCGGCGGCAGGTCGGCGCCACGGGCGCCAGGCCGGTCCCAGAGATGGTGATGGGGATCAATGATCGGCAGGTCCGGATCCAGCACGGGTTCGGGCGTCGCAGGTGCGCGTCTCACGATCAGGTCCTCCCTTGTCTTGTTGGCGGTACCTTGAGGGCGGTGACCTCGCCTTGCAAGCTGTAGGAGGTTGCCCCCGGGCAGACGGCAGGCGAAAAGAGCTGATGATCGAACTTGCGCTTCCCTCCGCCTCCGCCCTCGTTGCCTTCGGTCAGGTCATCATGATCGACCTCGCGCTGGCCGGCGACAATGCCATCGCGGTGGGCCTGGCCGCCGCGGGCCTGCCCCTCGAACAGAGGCGCCGTGCCATCATCCTGGGCCTGGCGGGTGCCGTGGTCATGCTGATCGGCTTCGCCCTGATCACCGTCCAGCTCCTTCACTTGATCGGGCTGATGCTCGCCGGCGGCATCCTGCTGCTCTGGGTCTGCTGGAAGATGTGGCGTGAACTGCGAGCCGGGCATGAAGCCGAGACCGCCGAGGCCGAGGAAGCGCTGGAGTCGGCCACTGGCGTGGAGTTTGCGGGCGAACCCACGACCACCCCCCGGCCCAAGACCATGGCCCAGGCCCTGATGCAGATCCTGGTGGCCGACATCACCATGTCGCTCGACAATGTCCTGGCCGTCGCAGGCGCCGCCCGCGAGCATCCCTATGTCCTGGTCGCCGGCCTGCTCCTGTCCATCACCCTCATGGGCGTGGCAGCCACATGGATCGCCAGCCTGCTGCAACGGTTCCGCTGGCTCGGATTCCTCGGCCTTGCCATCATCTTCTACGTGGCTCTCCACATGATGTGGGAGGGGCATCGGCTCATGGTGATCGACCTGGACAAGACCCCCGCCTACAACGCTGTGGCACCAGATAGTCTCGACATCCGCCCCGACGAAGTCCGCGATCGCGAGACGCAGACCGGGCGCTAGCCGGTCTCGAGGCCCCCGAAGCGAGCGCGCCAGGCCTCGACCTGTTCGGCCTCGATCTTGCGGAACAGGACCTCAGGTGCCTTCACTTCCCGGCCCGCGGGCAGGAGGTCGAGAGCCCCCGCCCCATCGGGCCAGGCGGAACTGGAACCATCGCCCACAGCCTCGGCGACGACATCGCAGGTATTGGGGATGAAGGGGCGCGAGACCCGGGCGAACAGGGCCACCAGGTTGAGCCCCATCCTCACGGCCACTGCGGCGCGGTCCGGGTCCGTCTTGAACGCCGTCCAGGGTGCCGCCTCGGTCAGGTACTGGTTCCCCAGTACCCAGAGCTGGCGCAGGGCCTGAGCGGACTTGCGCATCTCGATGGCCTCGAGCTGAGTGGTCAGCTCCCCCAGCTTCTCGGCGATATCGACGCGTAGCCGGACCTCAAGCGGCCCATCCTGGCCGCCATCAGGGACCTTCCCCTCGAAGCGGCTCTCGGTGAAGCGCAGGATGCGGTTGACGAAGTTTCCGAACACGTCGGCGAGGTCGGCGTTGACCTGGGCCTGGAACTGCTCCCAGACGAAGCTGGCGTCCGAGCCCTCCGGGGCGTTGGCCGTGATCCACCAGCGCCAGTAATCCGCAGGCAACAGCTCCAGGGCCTGGTCCATGAAGACCCCGCGCTGCTGCGAGGTCGAGAACCGGCCACCATAATAGTCCAGCCAGTTGAAGCCCTTGAGTCGGTCGACCAACTTCCAGGGTGCATTCGAGGCGGGCGTCCAGGTGCCGTCGGGGGCCAGTCGCTCGTTCACACCGATCAGGGTGCAGGGAAAGCCCACCGTGTGGAAGGGCACGTTGTCCTTGCCCATGAACTGGACATAGGTAACGTCGGCGGCGGCTTCGCCCCGCCACCAGCGTTCCCAGTCGCTACCCGTCGCATCTGCCCACTCTCGGGTGGCGCCGATGTACTCGATCGGCGCGTCGAACCAGACGTAGAAGACCTTTCCCTTCAGGCCCTCAATATCCGGCCTGAGACCATCTGGGTTGGGGCCCCAGGCCTTTGCGTTGACCGGCACGCCCCACTCAAGGTCACGTGTGATCCCCCGGTCCTGCAGACCCTCGTCCAGCCACTTCAGGGCGATGGATGTCACCAGCAGGGGCCAGGTCGCCTTCTTCTCCTCTATCCAGGCGCGGAGCCGCTCGGCGAACAGGCTCTGCCTCAGGAAGAGGTGCTTAGAGGGCCGGATCTCGATGTCCTCTGACCCCGAGACCGTTGAACGCGGCTTGATCAGGTCGGCCGGGTCCAGCACCCGGGTGCAGTTCTCGCACTGATCGCCCCGGGCGGCGGCGTAGCCACAGTGGGGGCAGGTCCCGATGACATAGCGGTCCGGCAGGAAACGGCGGTCGGCGTTGGAATAGACCTGCTGGGTGACGCGCTCCTCGATGAAGCCGTTCTCCCAGAGCTGGCGCGCCATCGCCTGGGTTATCTCCCGGTTCTGGGCGGACGAGGACCGACCGAAGTAATCCCAGGACAGGCCGAACCGCGCGGCAAGGTCCGACTGGACCTCGTGCTGCCGAAGGCAGAAGCTAGCAGGGTCCATGCCTGCCTCAGCCGCTGCCAGCTCGGTGGGTGTCCCGTGCTCGTCGGTGGCGCAAATGAAGAGGGTCTCATGCCCCTGGGCCCGCTTGAACCGGGCGAAGACATCTGCCGGCAGCATGGATCCCGCCAGGGTCCCCAGGTGCTTGGTCCCGTTGATGTAGGGCAAGGCCGAGGTGATGAGGATGCGGGTCATGCGAAGCTCGAAATGAGGAGGCTTTGGAGCGGCGGCTTATAGGGCACCGCGCCAGCATGCCAAAGGGGCGACTTCAGCCCTGCGTCACGGCTGTTCAGGAGTCAGCCTTCGCGCGTCGGCGGGCCTCAAGGAAATCCGCCATGGCGGCGGCGGGCTCTCCGCCTGCGACGGAGGTCTCGAAGGCGTCGATCCCGGCTGCGATCGCGGCGCGAAGGGGAAGGTCCTCCCAGGCCCGGATGAGCCGCTTCTGCGAACGGACAGCGGTGGGCATACAAAGCAAGAGGGACTCCAGCCAGACCTCTACCGCTGCATCCAGCTGGTCCGGGGCCGCCATCTTCTCCAGGTACCCCCAGGCCAGGGCGTCGGGCGCCGTGAAGGTCTCACCGAAGAGGAGTAATTCCCGGGTTCGTCCCCAGCCAATCAGCTGCGGCAGCAGGGCCGCCTCGACGACAGAGGGAATGCCAAGCCGGACCTCCGGCATACCAAAGACTGCCGTCGCAGCCCCGACGCGGACATCACAGGCGGCGGCCAGCTCAAGGCCCGCGCCGAAGGTGTAGCCATTGATCCGGGCTATGGCCGGAACGGGCAACGCCCTAACGGCCTCGCAGCAGGCATGGACCTGGCTGATGAACTTTCGGGCCGCCACCGGATCGGCGAAGCCCGCCATCTCCTGGATGTCGGCGCCGCCGATGAAGGCCTTGTCTCCCGCCCCGGTGAGGACAAGCGCCCGAAGCTCAAGGTCCGTCGACAGCCGGCCCAGGATTTCCACGAAGGCCTCCATGAGCTCGGAGTTCATGGCGTTGAGGCGATCAGGACGGTTGAGGGTCACGAAGGCAACCCTGCCCTCCGGGCGGGCCTCGAGGCGCAGAAGGACGGGGTCGGGCATGGTGGGCTCCGGCGGGCTTCGGGACGGCGGTTTCCCGTCGGCGAGGCGACACTAGGACCACGTACGCCTGCAGGCCAGTTCCAGCCAGAGAAGGAGGTCCGCTTGCCGACAAGATCTGACCATTGGGCACTTGGAAGTTCGGGCGACACGTGGCATCGGAACGCCCGGGCCGGCTTAGCTCAGCTGGTAGAGCAGCGGTTTTGTAAACCGAAGGTCACGGGTTCGATTCCTGTAGCCGGCACCATGGATTTTCGCCTTTCCGGAGTCGCCCGTGTCCCCCGTCCGTTCTCTCGCCTCCCGTCCCCACGCCTCCCGTCCCCAAGCCTCCCGTCCTCTGGCGGCCATCCTGTTCCTCGTGAGCCTGTCCCTAGCCGCCTGCGGCAAGTCCGAAGCGCCGGATGGGGGCGGCGCCGAAGCGACCGGCGCCCCGGCTGCGGTCGTGACGGACGTGCAGAAGGCGGCCCTGCTGGCGGACATGCCGGAGCCTTACCGCAGTGCGGACCTGGCCAAGGGAAAGGCCCTCTACGCCATGTGTGGCTCCTGTCATACCTACGTGAAAGGGGGGGGCAACATGACGGGACCCAACCTCTGGGGAACGGTCGGGGCCAAGGCAGGCCATGTGGCCGGGTTCAACTATTCCGACGGGCTCAAGGCCTCCGGACTGGTCTGGGACCTGGCCACCCTCGACAAGTGGATCGAGAACCCCCGCGGCCTCGTGGAAGGGACCAAGATGTCCTACATCGGCATGAAGGCACCCGAGGACCGGGTCGCACTGATCGCCTGGCTCAAGGTCAATACCAGCCCGGCGAACTAGAGCCTGTCGCCTTCAGACGGAATGTCTGACGGGGCAAAACAGGCTCATAGTCCAAAAAGTGAGATCGCGGTTGGATCCCACTTATCGGAACAGGATCTAGCGCCTTACTCCGCTGGCGGGGCCGTTTCGGCGGCCTCGAAGGCCTCGATCCGCCGCGCCCGCGTCTGGGCCGGCTGGGTGAAGCCGCCGAGCAGGTTGTAGAAAATCGGCACAAGGAAGACTGTGAGTAGGGTCGAGAAGATCGCCCCGAAGAAGATCACAACGCCGATAGTGCGCCGGGACTCGCCCCCTGCGCCGCCCCACAGGACCAGGGGCAGGGCTCCGGCAGCGGCGGCAATCGACGTCATCACAATGGGACGCAGGCGGACGACGGCGCTTTCTATGACTGCCTCGCGGACCGAACGGCCCTCGTCGCGGAGCTGGTTGGCGAACTCGACGATGAGGATGCCATTCTTGGCGGCGATCCCCACAAGCATGATCAATCCGATCTGGCTGTAGGTGTTCAGGGTCGAGCCGCTGATCAGCAGGCCAAAGAGGCCCCCAAGGGCCGCTACCGGGACGGTCAGCATGATAACCATCGGATGGATCCAGCTCTCGAACTGCGCTGCCAGAACGAGGAAGACGAGGATCAGGGCCAGGCCCAGGGCGCCGTAGACCGCAGCGCCGCCCTCGAGGTAATCCCGGGCCAGTCCGCCCCATTTCACAGTCATTCCAGGATGCCTGGTGATTTCCGACTGGAAGAACGCAACGGCCTCGCCGACCGTGTAGCCCGGATTGAGCTGGACGGAGAGCGAGATGGCCCTCAGGCGGTCTACCCGCTCGCGGCTGGGGGTATCGCCTCGGATCTCCGTGGTGACGACTGCGGACAGCGGGACGGTGGCGCCGGAGGCGGCGCGGACATAGACGTTCCTCAGGTCCGACTCATTCATCCGCTGCGGCCGGTCAGCCTGCAGGATCACGTCGTATTCCTGGCCGCCCTTCACGTAGGTGGTAGCCTTGCGCGACCCGAATAGGGTTTCCAGCGCCCGACCGACGGACTGGGCTGATACGCCGAGCTGGGCGGCCTTCTCCCGGTCAAGCTTGACCAGAAGGCGGGGCGAGGTCGGCTCATAGTCAAGGCGCGGGCGGGCCAGACCGGGATTGTTCCGTGCCGCCGCCAGCAGGGGCCGTATCGCCTGCTCGATCTGCGGATACTCGTCCCCGACGACAATCACGTTGACGCTGGAGCCCCCTCCACCGCCGCCGCCGCGCTGGATCGAAGGCCGCACGGAGGCGATGACGCGGGCCGAGGTGATGGCCGAGTACTCGCGGTTCAGCTGGGCGGCCAGGTCCTGGGAGGTGACCTTGTGCGTGCGGGTATCGGGCAGGCTGGCATTGCCGCCGCCCGCGCTGAACTGACTACGCCCGAAGCTTGGCACACTGAGGGTATAGCGCTCGATCACGCCCTTCCCCAGCAGGTCCATGAGCCTCTGCTCCACGGCGCGGCCCGCGGGCAGGATGTAATCGAAGCCGGCACCCTCAGGCCCCTGGATGGAGATGTCGACCCGGCCGCGGTCCTCTGTCGGCACGAGTTCCTTGGGGATGATCATGGCGAGGCCGCCGGCGATGAGCCCGAAGACCAGGATTGAGATGCCCGCCCCCGTCGCCGACAGACGCATCCGCCTGGGCGCCAGCAGTGCCTCCAGTGAGGCCTGGTATGAGACCCTCAGAGCCTCCATGACCCGGTTCACACCCTGGGTCATGCCCCCGCCGGTCCGCGCTGGACGTAGCAGGAGGGACCCCAGCATGGGCGACAGGCTGAGGGCGAGGATCGCAGAGAAGATAACGGCGGCAGCCACAGCCACCGCCAGTTCCACGAACAGGCGACCGGTGAACCCGGGCATGAACATGAGCGGTGCAAAGACTGACACCAGGACGACGGTCGTCGCCACAACAGCGAAGAAGACCTGTCCCGCCCCGCGCTGCGCCGCCAAGAGGGGCGGCTCGCCTTCGTCGATTCGACGCTGGATGTTCTCGACCACGACGATGGCATCATCGACGACCAATCCAATCGCCAGAACCAGGGCCAGCAGGGTCAGGAGGTTCACGGAGAACCCCAGCAAGGCCAGGACGATGAAGGTCGAGAGTATGCAGATGGGGGCCACAACCGTTGGGACAATCGCGGCCCGCCAGGAGCCCAGGAACAACAGGTTCACCAGCGCCACCAGCGCCAGGGCCATCCCCATGGTCACCCAGACCTCCTGGATGGCGTGACGGGTGAAGGCGGTGTAGTCGACCGCCACCTCCATACGTGTGCCGGGGGGAAGGCTGCGATTGATCTCGGTAACCTGTGCGCGGATCCCGTCGGAGATTTCGAGGTCATTGGCCTGGGACTGTCGGGTGATGGCCAGGCCGACCTGGTCCTTGCCGTTCGACCGGAAAAGGCGGCGGCGCTCATCCGGGCCTTCCTCGATCCGGGCGATGTCGCCAAGGCGGACGACATAGGCGTTGGGGTTGGAGGCGCTGGCCGTCGCGGAGAGCGGCGAGATGGCGGCTCCGGCGGCCGAAGCTGTCGTACCCAGGGCGCCCTGCTGGCCGGCGACGGAAGCCGAGGCCCGGACGCTTGAGGACGGCGTGACCGGCAGCTGGGCGAAGTCCTCTGGCGTCGAATAGCCCCTCGATACGCGGATGGTGAAATCCTTGGTGGGCGCCTCCAAAGCCCCGGCGGGAAGCTCGAGGTTCTGGCTCCGCAGGGCCGTCTCGACGTCATCCACCGTCACGCCCCGGGCGGCCATGGCCATGGGGTCCAGCCAGATGCGCATGGCGTAGATCTGCGCCCCGCCCACACCCACCTGGGCCACGCCAGGAACCGTGGACATGCGCTCGACCAGATAACGGTTGGCGTAGTCCGTAAGCTGCAGCCGGTTCAGCGTCGTCGACGTCAGGCTGATGAACATGATCGGAGAGTCGTCTGCGTTCGCCTTGGCGATCTGCGGCGGATCCGCCTGGTCAGGCAGCAGGGACGAGACCCGGCTGACAGCGTCGCGGACGTCGTTCGCCGCGTCATCCAGCTTCCGGTCCAGGGTGAAGGAGATAGAAATCCGGCTCACCCCGTCCCGAGAGGACGAATTGACCCGGTCAATGCCCTGGATTCCGGAGACCTGCCGCTCGATCACCTGGGTGATGCGTTCTTCGACCACCTCAGCCGAGGCCCCTCGATAGATCGTCGAAACGCTGACCGTCGGCGGATCTACGCTGGGAAGCTCGCGGACCGAAAGCGAGAGGTAGCTTGCCAGACCGATGACACAGAGGAGGACCGCACCGACCGCGGCGAAGATCGGACGGCGAACCGAAAGGTCGGAGAGGGTCATCCGGCCCTGCGCGGGGCGGTGGCTCCGGCGGGGGGCGAACCCACCGGGCGCACCGGCTGGCCGGACTGGATCCGGTTGAGGCCGTCCGCCACGACCCGGTCCCCCGGCGCCACGCCGTCTAGGATCTCGACCCAGCCATCCTGTCGCAGGCCCGCGACAACCGGCTTCTGCTGGACGGTCATCCGCCCGCCCTGCTGGACGGCGACGAAGACCGAGGCCCCCTCGCCCTGCACCGCCACGGCGGACTCCGGCAGGGCCAGGGCAGAACGGACGCCCTGGCTGACGCCGACCCGCAACATCATGCCGGGCCGGATCCGACCTTCGGTATTGGCGAATTCAGAGCGGGCGGTCAGGGCTCGGGTGCGCTCGTCAATCCGGGTGTCGAGCTTCAATATCCGTCCTGAAAATCGTACATCGGGCCAGGCATCCACCGTCGCGGACAGGTCCTGTCCCTCACGGATCGCCGCAAGGAAACGGTCCGGAACCTGAAAATCCACCCGGATGGCCGAAAGGTCATCGAGGGTCACGATGGCTGCACCGGGATTGATGACCGCGCCTGGGGCGATATCCGACAGCCCAACGATGCCAGCAAAGGGTGCCCGGATGACCCGATCAGCCAGCCGGGCCTGGGCGACGCCGACATCTGCGTGGGCGCTTTTCCACGCCGATTCGTACTGGTCCACCGCGGCGGCTGAAGCGTACCCTTGCTCCCGGAGCGTCCGCCAGCGTTCATAGGCGCGACGAGCCTGGACTTCGCGGGCCTGGGCCTGGGCGAGCGCAGCGTCCTGCTCTGTAGCCTTGAGTTCTAAAAGGACCTGGCCGCTCGCCACCCTCTGGCCGGGGGTAAAAAGCACGCGACTGACCAACTGGGTCGTAGCTGCAGACAGGATCACCGACTGGCGCCCCTTGGCGACGCCGAGCAGTTCAAGGCGCTCAGTGAAGGTTTTGTTGGTCGGGCTGACGAGAGCCACCTGGGGAACCTCGCCCCGCATGCCGCCAGGCCCGCCCCGCCCCTTGGCAGGAGGCCCGCCCTGAGTCCCGGCCCCAGCCGCAGACGGACCGCCGCCGCCAGAACGCGCCTTGCCGGCCCCGAGGACCTTCAGGCCGCCGGCCGCCAGCATCAGCAGGACCACCCCAACCGCAAGGGCGAGAAAGAAGTGCCGCCTCAGCACGTGTGCATGAACCCCGTCGCCCCGAAGAATCCTGGGGCGTCATCCAAAATGATGGGGTGTCCTAGGCCCACCGGTCCCACAGGTCCACCCCCGCGCAGTCGCGGAGGGGACGAAAACAACGCCAGCCCGGCCACCAGGTGCCGGTGCCCTCCGATCAGGCGTCGTAGCCAGGGAGTTCGCGGTCCAGCTTGCGCAGGCATCCCGCCCAGCCCAGCTTGCCGCCAATGCCGCGTCCCACCTGGCGACGCACCTCATCCTGGGCGGCGTCCGGCGCAATGAGCACGTTCTCCCGGCCGCAGGACAGGGCCATGACCTGCTGCATGCAGGCGCGCTCGAGGAAGAACATGCCGGTCCAGCATTCGGCCGCGCTCTCGCCCAAGGCCAGGGTACCGTGGTTACGCAGCATCATCAGCGACTTGTCGCCAAGGTCCGCCACCAGCCGCTCGCGCTCATCGAGGTTCAGGGCAATGCCTTCGTAGTCATGGTAGGCCAGATGCGGCAGGCAGATCAGCGAGTGCTGCGACAGGGGCAGAAGCCCTTCCTTCTGCGAGGAAACCGCAGCGCCCTGGTCCGAGTGCAGGTGCATGACGAACTTGGCATCCTCGCGGTTCATATGGACCGCAGAGTGGATGGTGAAGCCCGCCGGATTGATGAAATAGGGCGTCTCCTGGAGGATGTTGCCCTCGACATCGATGCGCACCAGGGACGAAGCGGTGATCTCGTCAAAGAGCATGCCGTAGGGATTGATCAGGAAGTGGTGCTCAGGCCCCGGGATCCGCGCCGAGATGTGGGTGTAGATCATGTCATCCCACCCGTAGAGCGCCGCCAGCCTGTAGAGGGCCGCCAAGTCTACCCGGGCCTGCCACTCTTCCTCGCTCACCTTGCCCTTGAGCGAGACGATGCCCGCCAGCGAACCATCAGCCATGACGGCCTCCCTAAGTCATTTGCGGCCAAACCGTCGCCCCGGCGTGGTCAAAGGTCAAGGCCAGGCGGAACGACTAGGTGTCAGATCGGATGCGCGAAACGGACTTGCGCCAGCCAGCGTAGGCGGCGTCGGCTGTGTCCGCCGGCGTCAGGGCCTCCAGGCGGGTCGTTGCAGGGCGCGCCGCCGCCGCTGCCGCAGCGTCGGGGTAGAGCCCACATCCAATGCCTGCAAAGAGGGCGGCGCCAAGGGCCGTGGTCTCCTCGTAAGCGGCGCGGCCCACAGGCACGCGGGTCAGGTCGGCAAGCTTCTGGCAGAACCAGGCCGACCGCGACATGCCGCCATCGACCCTGAGCTCGGCTTCCGGACCGAAGGCCGAGGCGGCATCGAGGCGCATGGCCTCGATGAGATCCCGGGTCTGGAAGGCCGCGGCCTCGAAGGCCGCATCGGCGATCTCGGCAAGTCCTGTATCCCGGGTCATGCCCAACAGGGCGCCCCGGGCGTCAGGATCCCACCATGGAGCGCCCAGGCCCGTGAAGGCTGGAACCAGGGTCACGCCGTGACCCGGACGGGCCTGGCGGGCCAGGGCCTCGACCTCGGCCCCGCCGCCAGGAACCGCGAGCCCCTCGTTGATCCACTGCAAGGCGGCACCGGCCACAAAGATAGAGCCCTCCAGCGCATAGGTCGCCCTCCCCCCCAATCGGGCCGCCACCGTGGTCAGGAGACGCGTCGAGGACACGGGTGCCGTCTCTCCGGTGTTCAGCAGCAGGAAGCAGCCCGTGCCGAAGGTCGCCTTCATCTCCCCGGGGTGGATACAGCCCTGACCCATGAGCGCCGCCTGCTGGTCCCCCGCGACGCCGCGGATCGCGACCGGTGCCCCCAGGATTTCCGGCAGGGTCGACCCGTAGTCGGCTGCGCAGTCCAGGACCCTTGGCAACAGGGGCCGGGGTACGCGGAACAGGTCAAGGAGTTCATCCGACCAGTCCTGGGCATGGATGTCGAAGAGCAGGGTGCGGGAGGCGTTCGTGGCGTCGGTCGCATGGACTGCGCCGCCGGTCAGGTTCCAGATCACCCAGCAATCCATGGTGCCCGCGAGCAGATCACCGGCCTCCGCACGCGCCCGAAGGCCGGGTTGGCTGTCGAGGATCCAGGCGAGCTTGGTGCCCGAGAAATAGGGGTCGAGCAAAAGCCCGGTCAGGGCCGTCACCCTCGGTTCAACCCCCCGTTGCCGGAGCGCATCGCAGGCGGGTACCGTGCGACGGTCCTGCCAGACAAGGGCCCGGCTGACGGGCTCTCCGGTGCGGCGGTCCCAGACCACGACGGTTTCCCGCTGATTGGTGACCCCAATGGCCGCGACATCGCCGGCCTTGCAGCCTGCGCGTTCTAAAGCCTCGCGCAGGACGGCCTTCGACGCCGTGATAATCTCCCTGGCGTCATGCTCGACGCACCCGTCGCCCGGATAGTGCTGCTCAAGGCTTTGTGAAGCCGAGGCGATTTCGGTACCCGCTGTGTCAAAGAGGATGGCTCGGGTCGAAGTGGTTCCCTGATCAAGGGAAAGAATTACCGGTGCGCTCATGACAGGCCTCAACTTTTGGTTTAGCTTTTCGTGCGTGTTACTCAGGACGGTTACGCGGGTTCATCGGTGCGTGGGTTCTGGAGTGAATCGCGAGCCAAACCGTTTAGCAGGCTCTGACTCGGGGTGTAGGTCTTGCGGGGCAAATTGCTGTTGCGCGGCAGGTTGGACGACGTCATGCGGCTCGCGAAGAGCCGTGATAAGGGAGATCGTGAGCGCCTACTCCTGGAACTCGTCGATCTCTGCAATGACAATAGAGAAGACCTAGACAATCCCAGGATCCAGGCCCTTCTTTCCCAGGTCTTCTTCGATCTCGTATTCCAGGCGGAGCATGACATCCGGCTGCGGCTTGCCGACAAGATCTGTATGTCGGACTGGGCACCGGCCGCCATGATCAACATCCTGTCCTTCGACGATATCGAGATCGCGCGCCCGATCATCGCGAAGAGCCCTATCCTCCAGGATCCGGACCTCATCCGCATCCTCGTCGAGGCCACCCTTGAGCACCAGGTCGAGGTGGCGCGGCGGCCAGATATCAGCGCGCTCATCGTCGATGCGATCGTCAAGGGCTCTGTTCCAGAGGTGATGACCGCACTGGTCAACAATCCGTCCGCTGACGTGACCCTTGATCACCTCTATGAACTTATCCAGAAAGCCGAAAAGATGGAATCCCTGCGCACCCCCCTGGCAGGGCATGTCGGCCTCAACGACGAACTGGCTGGCTATCTCTACGCTTGGGTCGGCGACACTCTGCGGAAGTCCCTCGGGGAAAAGTTCAAACTAGACGTCCAGGCCCTGGACCGGGCCCTCAACCAGTCCGTCCGCGAAGCCCGAGCCGGAATCCCAGGGGGGCAGACGCAGACAATTCCTTTGGGGGAGACCGAAGAAGAGCGGCGGGAACGGAAGCTCATCGCCAAGCTCGACATGGCCGGCGAACTCCGGCCGGGTCACCTCATCAAGGCCCTGAGGGAAAAGCGGCTTTCCATGTTCGTATCTATCCTGGCGACGCTGGGCCGTTTCGATCCCATGGATATCCGCAAGACGATCCAGTCCGGGTCGCCGGAATTACTCGCCATGGCCTGCGCTGCCATCGGCCTCGATAAGACCGCCTTCCCGGCCATTCTTAGCTTGCTCAGGGACATCAACAAGGGCCGGCCCGGGGGCGACGACGAAGCGGTGCGCAAGGCGACCGCAACTCTGGCCCAGCTTGGCCCGGGCGTGGCGGTATCGACCTTCCGCAAGGGCGTGGCCGCCCTCTGACCCGGTCAGGTTTGACTTCCCGGGCGATCCTGCGCTCATGCCCTTCCTGTCCTCTGCGATCGTTGGAATGCCCATGCGCCTTGCCTTCCTGAGCAGCGACCGACCTGAAGCGGTGGCCGCCCAGAACAGCCTCGCAAAGCGCTATGGCGGCGTATCTCCGGAAGACGCCGAGGTCATTGTGGCCCTTGGCGGCGACGGCTTCATGCTCGAGGTCTTGCACCTTCCCCTGGCGCGTCGGGTGCCGATCTACGGTATGAACCGGGGGTCGGTCGGCTTCCTCATGAATGACTTCTCGGAGACTGGCCTCACGGACAGGATCGCCGCTGCGGAACACGCAGAAATCCACCCCCTCACCATGACCGCTGTGGACAGCTCGGGACAAAGCTTCACGGCCATGGCGGTGAACGAGGTCTCACTCCTTCGCCAGACCCGGCAGACGGCCAAGCTGCGGATCGTGATCGACGGGACTGTCCGCCTGGAGGAGTTGTCCTGCGATGGTGCTCTTGTGGCCACACCCGCGGGATCGACGGCATACAACCTGTCCGCCCACGGCCCCATCGTTCCCCTGGAGGCCCGTGTCCTGGCTTTGACGCCCATCAGCGCCTTCCGGCCCCGCCGCTGGCGCGGAGCCCTGCTGCCCCACGCGGCCCAGGTCTGCTTCCAGGTTCTCGACCCCGACAAGCGCCCTGTCAGCGCAGTGGCGGACAACTTCGAGGTGCGGGACGTGGTTAAAGTCAGTGTCGCCGAGGACACGGCAGCCTCGATGACCATGCTTTTCGACGCTGGCAGAGGCCTGCAGGAGCGGGTGCTTGCCGAGCAGTTTTCCGTCTAATCCTTCCACCGGTCGTTAACCGGACTGTGTCACGGTTATGACGTTGTCCGCCCGAGGGTACAGTTACCTCCCATGTCGACCGCCAGCCCAAGACGTCTCCGCATCGACCCCAACGCCGTCGCCCGCGCCGAGGCTGCCCTTGCCGCCATGGCGGTGAACTTCGACGAATGGCTCGGGATCGAGATCACCCGCATGGACGCAGCCATGTCGGCCGTCCAATCCCAGGGGCGGAGTGAGGAAAACATGGAAGCGCTGTATCACTGCGCTCACGACCTGAAGGGACTTGGGGCGACCTACGGGTTTCCGATCATTTCGCAGATCGCAGGAACACTTTGCCGGCTGATCGACAGCGCCGAGAGACGCATGGTAGCTCCGATTTCACTGGTCGGGGTGCACGTCGAAGCGATCAAGGCGGCGGCGCGGAACGGCATACGGACTGACGATGACCCCGTCGGAAAGGCCCTCGTGCTTGAGCTAAAGGGTAAAGTCGCAACCTTTGACCCCGCAGGCTGAGGGCCCGGAACCGGGCCAGCGGGATACCGCCTAAATTAGGCTATCAAGCGGCTCGGCGACATCTCCGTAACCGGCTTCGGGCGGGAGGGTCAGGACCCTCCCTCCAGGACGATCCTCGATCTTGGGCAGGACGGTCACGAGGGTGCGGCGGCTGGCGCGCTCGATGCAATCCGCCGCGCTTGAAGCCTCCGCAAGCAGCTGGACATTCATCCGGGTAGGGAAAATCACCTTCCTCTGACCACTGTCGGCCAGGGACAGTACTTGTTGGGGCGCGATCCATTCGGCGTCCACGGTCTCGCGGCCATCGCAAGCGGCAAGCTGGTCCTCGGGAGCCCTCACGGCATAGAACCAGGTGTCGAACCGCTTTGGAGTGAGGGGCGGTGTGATCCACCGGGCGAACACGGTGAGAGCCGTCAGGTCGAGGCGTACGCCCAGGTCGCGCACGACGTCCAGGAAGTCCAGATCCCCTGAGTCGACGGCCTTGCGGATGTCCATCGGGGCGGCCTCGCCCCGGAACATCTCGCCGTCAGGCGTCCTCGCCAGGAGGATTCCAGCCTCCTCAAAGACCTCACGGATCGCCGCGACCCGCAAGGGCCTCTGGACCTCGTCGAAGGCGTCAAAGCCCAGGGTGAACTGGTCCCAGGTCGCCGCGTGATCCCGCTCGTGGCTCTTGCCACCGGGGAAGACCAGAGCGCCCGACGCAAAGTCAATCTGATGATGGCGCTTGACCATCAGCACCTCAAACTCGGGTTGATCCCTGAGCAGGAGGATGGTGGCTGCAGGCTTGATGGCGCTGTCGGGGGCGATGTCTGTCATGAAGGTATGTTGATCGCGCACTTGGGCCGGTGGCAAGCCCCTCAGAAACGGGTCCATCAGGCCGACTGCCGTTGCACAGCACCTCTCTCGGCAGTCGCCTCCGGCCGCGGGTCCAGCCGCTCAAGAAGGTAGACAAGGTCATCCTGCAGGACGTTAAACTCGACAGCGTCACTGCTCAGGAACCGTTCGAGCATCAGGACCTGGAGGCGGGAGCGATCCAGAAAGCCACCCTCCGCCTCCAGCGACTTCCAGGCGTCGAGCCCCGCCCGGAAAGCCGGAAGGAGGCGCATGGGCAAGCCGGCCCGTTCATAGATGGCCCTAAGCCCCAGGGGACCGGCGTCATGCACCATCATACGGGCGCGCCTATGCGGTGCCTGGGCCAGCTCGGCGAGCCCATACTCGAGGAAAGTTATGTGGCCATTCGCCAGGGACCGGAGCAGCAGGGATGCAGTCAGCCGTTGGTGGCGGTTGAGGTGGGAGACGAACTTCCCGGGGTCTCCGGTCAGGCCAGCCTGATCGACCAGATCGATGGTCGCGCGCTCGTAGGCCCCGACTGCGATCGCAACAGCGATATCCGGAGGAATCTCGTGGTGACTGACCAGATGGTCCAGCACGGAGTCGCTGACCAGCTTGACCAGCTTCTCCGTGACGGACAGGGGAAGCCACTTGCGGTAGGCGATGGCGGTCAGAACAGTCTCCGACCTGGGAAACCGCTCAACGACGCGATGCAGGGACGGCTCTGAAATTTCGGCGTTGTCGTTGGCGCAAACCGCCTCGATGGCCCTTTCCACACCATTTTCGATGATGGAGTCCGCCAGGAGGATGGAGACCTTCTTGCGCTTGGCGATCACAACCTGTCGGGCGGCGCCGCCGACCCGAGCGATCTCGATCAGGTCTTCCTCGGTGAAAACCGGGGATGCGGAAAGGATGGGCAGGCAGACGCTCTCCACATCCTTCGCCAGCTTGATGGCGATGAAGCGGGGAACGATCGGGGACGCCTTCAGGGTAACCGACAGCGCGCGACGCACGAGGTCGCACGCATCGCTGGCAAGGATGGGAAGAATCTCCTCGGCGGCCTCCCGCCCAGCGTCCGTCAGGCTCGACCGATCAATGGTCAGGCAAATCTGCACTGCAGACTTGGCACGCTCTTCGGGGGTGGCGCCTTTCAGAATGGTGCGGATGACCGCCTCCCGGGTAATCAAAGCCTGTCCACACCCAGCGGAAGGCCTAAGCTTCACAACTTCACCATTAATGTTGCATCAGGTTTAACGAAACTTTACCGGTCCCCCGGTTGTTTGATTCGGCATGAAACTCGTGTCGCCAAAAAGCCCAAGACAAGGATGACTAAATGCTGCTCAAGGGATTGAAAGTCGTCGAGTTTGCTTCCTACATCGCTGCACCGGGCGCGGCAGGAATTCTGGGCGACTGGGGTGCCGATGTCATCAAGGTCGAGCGCCCAGAGGGCGATCCCATGCGCCATGTCTTCGCCGACACAAAGAACGCCGTCGCGGGAAATCCGACATTTGCCGTCGACAACCGGGGCAAGCGCGCGGTCGTGCTGGATATTTCGAAGCCAGAGGGACGGGACGCCCTTGCGCGGCTTGCGGCGTCGGCGGACGTCTTCCTCACCAATGTCCGCCCGGCGGCCCTGAAGCGCGCGGGCCTGGATGAAGCCGCCCTGCGAAAGGACAATCCCC
>Ga0114973_10001131_pt1 | contig 20045 bp, 12 predicted proteins | sample M_140807_MF_Meta_FD_87025 | JGI IMG/M metagenome (GOLD analysis project Ga0114973, IMG submission 87025) | Freshwater microbial communities from Lake Montjoie, Canada to study carbon cycling - M_140807_MF_MetaG | ecosystem: Environmental > Aquatic > Freshwater > Lake | place: Lake Montjoie...
ATCATGAGTGTGAGTAAAATGGTTCCTGCCATCGCTAACCAGCCCGTTGTAGGGTCCATGCCGGCGTATATCATTGACCCAAGTGGAACTAAAAGCAGGATTGCAATAAGAACAAGCAAATTGACAAGTGCGATCGAAACTGATTTCCAGCGTTCTAAGATTGACATCATCTTGGATGGGGGTGTTGACTGCTTCATGTAGTGCCTCTATAGGATAAATTTTACTTTTGTACACACGGTCACTCACAGCGTTGGTGTCCATGTCTTCAATCTTCCAGCAGTATTCGCACCCGCTGGGACGTTCTCCAGCCAACATTTTACGTCGGTCCGCTTTCTTTTGATCAGTATTGTGCAGCAGCCTAGAGTTGTTATTGACTTTATCAACGTCAATCAAATGAGCTGGCGGGTGATGGCAACTTGTGGTCTGCCCACTTCCTAACCAAATGGTAGCATTGTACCACTTCGCTGCACAAAAACTTGGGGACACAGGATCTAACACCTGTTGTTTAAATTCTAAATCATTCATTTATATACTGGGCTAACCGGTTGGGTAATTCTGCACGTTCACGAGCATTGTGTTCGCGAAGTTGTTGATAATTGTATTTACAAATGGGTTTGGCAGCCTCCAAGAAACTGGCAGCACCATTGTAACATATATCTGCCACAGTGTCAACTATTCTATCTGCACGAGATTTGGGATCATCAATTGAGTCAAAACTTTCGTCGATCAAGTGTCCAAATGTTTGGAATCCCGCACTGTGTAAATCTCTGTAATAGCGGATTGGCAGCTGCCACAAACGGATGCTCCATGATCATGGGTTTCCAAATTTTCTCCGTACGGAATGTGTAAGGATAATCAAATATAGTTTCTGTGACCACTGAGAAGTAACTGTCAATGTAGGGCGCAGGATTGATTTCGGCGTCGCCCCAGGTGTTGCCAAATAAATGATGTTTTACAAACCCTGTGGGCAATGTGCTCATGTTGGGCAATGCTCGGTCAATTTCGTATTGAGGGGGCAACAATCGCACAGGCTCAGCAACGCCAGTTTGCAATTGACTACTCCAAGCCATTTCCACACGATCATTGAGATTGGTCCACAGTGCTCGATCCAATAACTGTCGATCACGCATGGCATCAATCAAGTACTTGCGGTGCGGACGCAAGCGACCGTTTAGGAACAAAAAGTCATAGGGTTTGTTGACTTTGTGATACACCTGTGGATAAGACTCGTGCGCACGTAAGTTTTCCAAATACTCCACAATGTTGGAGAAGTAACAATCTGTTTTGCAATAGTTCAAGCCCGGTTCCATGTCGCCAGATGTCAGCAGGCCAATACGACCATCATGTACATAGTCTGTAATCACAAGTCTGCGTAGTTGTAGCAATATAGTTTCACTGCCTTCAGCAGGATTGGAGAATACAATGTGGCCAGGATACTTTGTGGCCCATTCAGTTATGGCCTGCCAGTTTTCTTTAAGCACAACTCTGCCCACAATGTACACAGCATCAGGATCTAGTTGTTCAGGCCATTTCCAGAAACTGCCATCTGCCGAAGACTTCAATAAGTCCCATACTTCGGCCCACTCATCCACAATGATTTTACGATTGCCTAGCATGGTATGCACACTCCTCCCACCAGGACCGCATTTCTGGAAAAGTCTTCAAAAAGTCTGTGCCGCGTCTGCGGTCGTGTTCACTGAAGAAACGATGGAAGTCTGCTTTGGCCCTTGAGTGATCTGTCAACTGTGCTGACCGCATCCAAGCAATGTCGCGATCCAGTCTGTGTAGTTCATAGTCTTTGAATCCTTTGAACGGTTCCGCCTCAGTTTCAATTTGGCGCACCATCCAGGCCCACAACCATTCCAATTTCTCTGCGTAACTCTCTGGAAGTATCTGCAGGCTTTGCCAAGCAGGTTCTCTCAACACAGGTGTGTCAAACCATACACGTTGATAGTCTGTGCTGTATACTTTACGCAGACCCAAGATGCCAGCAAACAGTTTATCCAGGCTAGTCACACTCAAGTTATTCATTGTAATGATAAACGTAAGGCTCGAGTAGTTGGGCACTTCTGTGAGGAACTGGTTTACACGATCCCACAGCAGGTCAAAGTCCAAGCCATTGCGCATGTATTCTGCCTGTTCGCCCCACCCATCTAAACTCACATACTGCATGAAGTGCTCGATGCGTCCATCACATATGGCCTTGACATAGGTCAAGTACTTTTGCCACGACTTCTCATCTACTGAAAAGTTGCTGGTGACATTCAAGTGTAGCTTGGGGCTGGGGTTGGTCAACACATAATCAAACACACGATAGGTGTTCTTATCCAGCAGTGGCTCACCACCAGTCATGCGAAAATGTTCTAGGTGAGGGTACAGGTCTGGCCACCATGCCCAGAAGGCGTCAACATAAGGATTTGATTCTCTGGCTGGTATTGGTCTACGCTGGCCCATAAAATGATCAGGAGAGTTGTGTGGACTGCTGGTAGGAAAAGCGCCCAGTCGTGATACCTCATCTGCCCATGAGCTCGAAAACTGAGGGCTACAATAACTACACTTAAGATTACAAGCGTGATTAAAATTAACTTCAACATAACTGGGGATAACATTTTCTTCTCCTGTGCTATTCTTTATCTTTTCAAAATCCACTGCGGCCCAGGGTTCACCTGAACGATAGTGTCTGTCGCTTAACTTGTTTTCATTTTCCATGTTCCAACAGTATTGACATTCCGTGGGTTTCTTGCCAGCCAACATCATTTGGCGTTGTTGTTTTTTGTATGTGGTATTGTGCAATGCCGAAACATCTATTGCGACCTCTGCCGGATCAATTGAGTGCAATGGAGGATGATAGCATGAGTTGTTCATGCCTGTAGTCAAGTGCAGGCTAACTTGTTTCCACTTGGCTAGACAAAGTGCAGGACCTAATTGATCATGCATTTGTTCAGCAGAACTGAGAAATTTGCTCTTCTGACCTGTTGACTCATCGCCTTTGTTCATTACCAGCCTTCTTGCTGTCTGATAACGTCAATCTCTCTAACCATTACACCTCGATTGTGCCAATTGCTACGATAGTGTTGTTTGAAGAATCGGCTTTGTTCACCTTCAAAGATGGCCATGGGCAAGTCCAACTGACCATGCAACTCATCTGCTACACGCCCGCCCAACAATCTTGGTTCTGCATCTTTAACTGTGTTCCATATTTCTGCCAAGGCATCAAAATCTTGCACTTCACGATGATCCCAGTTTGTGAGCATGGTCATGTATGTGCCCTGTCTGGCGCCAGCTATGGCCCAGGGTCCATTGTTGACATCAGCACCAATGTTATGCCATATGGTCAAATGATCCAAGTTACGTTGATGCACCTGTTGTTGAAACTCTTCCACTGTGGGTCGTGCGCCTTTATTCAAGCACATTTTTACCCCTTCCCGGAAGCCGGCACGCCAGGCCTGAAATGCAGATCCATTAGGGTATGTGGTTGAGTAACAGTCATACATGGACCAGTACAAGGGATCAAAACAAAACTCCACTTCTGTTTCTGTACGTCCGTCTGTGGATTCGTGTGTGCGCATGTTCATCACAAACTCACGTGTCCATGAACTCAAGCCACCATTACCATACATCAAGCCATTGATGTAATTTCTAGCACGCCAACGAAACACTGCCTGTTCCCATTCTGGTGTGGCAAATGTCAATGTTTGATTAAAAAAAGCAGCATCAGGAATGTTGTCGCCATCGATCAAAATAAAACGCTCAGTAGTGCTGGCAGCGGCAGCGGCTTTGTGTGCGGCATCTGATCCTTTGATGCCATCTACTCTGGTGGCCCAGGGCACCATGTTTTTGATCCTGACCCAAAACTCTTCTTTTTCAGGCTCGTCATAACTCAAGTATATGCAGTCCAAGTCTGCGATGTCAATTTGATTCATATGTTTGTTTGCTCCAGCGAATATGAGGTTGGTCCTCAGCAACGATTACAGCGACATTGTCAGGATGACAAGGGGATCCAGAGTTGCCAGGGACCAGTTTAAACGTTGTTTGCCAAACTACTTCTACCAACTTGCCATTGCGAACACGCACATTCATGGCGTTATGAGCAAAAGTCTCTTGGTCAATCTCAATGTATGTACCAGGCTGATCCTCCATGCTGTAGAATAGCGGGTGTCCTTGATCATCATGATACAAGCGATAAAACACTGGATTAGGTTCTGGTATATTGTGCAGTATTGACCAAAAATCTTCAGGTGTCATGCTCGCCATTCTTTGACATTGTAATGAAACGCACCTGTCTGCGCCACAGTTTGTATACGCAGGCGCATGTCTTGATATTCCCAAACTAGTTCCTTGGTCCAGGCTTCAGTGGCAGTTCCTGTTATGTGTCGTTTCATATGCACTATTTTTGGATATGTGCTGAATGGCATGGTCACACGATCCCGACCCATGATCTCTGCTGCCATGGCATACACAAGATCAGTAGACGGTGTTTCATCAGGAAACTTTATGAGTTTTCGAAACTCTGCCCAATTGGCAAATATGTTGCCTACCCAGCCAAAAAACTCTCGGGCAGTTTCACTGCGCCGCCAGTAAGTAATGGCATTGTAAACATTGGGCAAGTTGTTCGCATCAAACACACGGCGATAGTTTCTTGCTGTGCTGACGTTGTCTTGCCAATCTCTACAACCAGTTGATACTACAACATCTCTGTGTCTAAACTGATCCCACCAATGAGAGATAGGTGATACAACAAACATGTCTGCTTCTAGTTTGATAGTTTCACGAAATGGTGTGAGCTTGAACAGTTGTGCATCATTGGCATAAGGATTCTCCTGTGGCACAAGTTGTCTGTAGTGATCGTAAAAGGGATCTGTATAAGAGCTATCTGTGATCAAACAGATTCGTGCTGATGGATCCCAGTAGCGTATGGTCTTGGCCAGAGTTTTAGCACAGTCCAAATAATCCACAGTGTCGCTGTTGACTGCAACAATCACATAACCTTGTTCATCTATCGGCTGCAACTATCACCTCCAAATGCCGTTTACACATGGCATGAAAGTCTAATCCAGCCCAACTCAAAGTTTTCCGCCTACCTTCAGTGTTGGTGTATTCAATTTCATAATGATCTTGTTCCACCCAAGTCAATCCATGATCTGGCATGACATTGAGCATGGGAAAAAATATGTCATGCACTGATTGTTCAGCCCCTACTACCAAGCCTAGGGCAATGCTCAGGGCATAGTCATTGCGATAGTTGCTCTGGTGAATGCCGTACAAATCCCGGTAATGTTGCCAGTTGTTGCGTATCATTTGCATACTATCAAATATGTATTGGCTGATATTTCCACGTCGGAACATCATCACAGTGGCCCACCACATGGGCATATTGTACGCACCAAATGTGTCAAGATTGGTCATGCTGCTGGGATCAAATCCATCCTTGAAGGCTGCAAATTGCTGTGGTATTGTCAGTACTTCTAATAGCCTATTACTGGCTATCACATAGTCAGCATCCAGTACCAATGTTTGATCAAATGGTGATAGTTCATAAGCATTGATGCGTCCAGCATTGTGCCAAGTCACGTTGGCATTGTAATCCGCAAAGTATCTTGACCCACCAGTGTCAGGCACAGTTGCAATGATGTGTTCAAATTCATACTGTGCGGCCACTTCTGGATTGTCTGTGATCACTGCCACTGGTAAGTTTAGGTGTCTACGAATATTCTTAGCTGACCATGCAGCCATGGCAATGTAATCTGTTGCTTCATTGTTGAACGCAAAGATTACGACACCTTGACTCAACGTTTTTGATTTAGTTCTTGCCATTCTACTCGCCATGCATTCATTTGTTCTTGCCACCGTTCGTGTGCCAGCGCAAACAGTTCTGTTACGATAATTTGTATAGGAGTTTCATACAAGTCTAGTATCACAACGTTTTTGTCTTGTGCGCAGGCCAACAACACAGTCAGCAATTCGGGCCCAGCACGCCACATTCCTCCAGCGTGAGCAAACACCATTTTTGCTTCGTATTTTTCTTTTAGCACCCGGCGAGCGGCTGCGTGATCAAATCTTGCTCGTGCATGAGCAACCAAGGCATCAGTATTCATAATGCATTATATAGGAAAAGCGGAGAAAAGTAAAGGGGCAACTGCCCCTTTTGGTTAAGCTACCGAAGCAACCACAGTGGGTGTGCCCCAAGTACTGGTTAGGGTAGTTGTTTCGGGCGGGTAGTATGTGACAATAGTACAAGGGGCTGTGCCTGGTGTTGCCCCGGATGCTGCGGTGCCGCCCGAGATTGGATCAGTTCCGCCCACAGGAGGTGTATTGGTATCGGCTGCTACCCAGGTTGTTGTAATAGTCAACGCTGTGCTGAGAGAATTTTTAGCAAGTGTGTGTTGAATATAATTCGAAGTATATGGTGCTGTGTCGGCAAATTGTTTGTACACAATAGTAGCAGCGGCGCCAGCAACCAAGGCATCCCACCCAGTAGCAGTGCTCAATGTATTTGGTGTGCCAGTCCCTCCAATTTTGGTTGTACCAGTGTATGCTGTACCTGCAATGGTATGACTAGTACCTAGTCCAGATACATAGATGTCTCCACACAATGTATTGGCCAAATCGTTCCATTCTGGGTCGCCTGTGAGGCCAGTTGCTGTTTTACTCACGTCAATTTTGATCAGGCCGCCGGCATTGAAGAAATATTGTGCTGCTGCCGACGAGGTCCAAGTTACCACATTGGTAAATGTGATGGTCCAAACGGCTCCACCGTCGGTGCCAGTTTGAGAAGTTTTGCTGTTGGTACCGGTCCATCCTGTAAATTGGCTGCCCACTGCATAAGCATTGTATTTGTTGGTGTTGACACTGGTGATGTCGGCATTGACATTGGCCAATATATTAATGGTTTGCCCCGAAGTGGGTGCCGATCTTGAAGTGAGTGTGGTATTTGTATGTGTGCCCAATGAAGTCAAAGTATTGACTAATGTAGCCCATTGTGGTGCAGTAACTGTGCCGGCTTGACTTACTGTGTTGATAGCAGTTTGTCCGTATGCCGCGTTCCATACAGCATTGATGTTGGCACCCACGTTGGTGTCTGCAAAACCATTGTAATCTGCCGCCTGAATTAAGCCGCCACTTGAATATGTCATATCTCGTTCCTAATTATTTGATCGTTACAATCGCTTCGATTGTTCCTAGTTCTGGTGTGTGTTTGTTTTCCAATGAGCGACCAATCACATTAAATGCTGTGGCTTCACCAGATTGTGCTGCTCTTGCAACACCTTCACCAGCACTAACTAATCGATCACCTTTGCGTATTGTACCCACACATTTTACAGGAACTCGACCTGTCATTGCAACAGCTGGATGGGTATCATCTTCGCCGGCTCCGCCGTTCATGGTGTAGGCTGGTCTTGTACTTATAACGCCAAATACATTTTCGCTTAAATCTTGAGTTGATCGAGTAATTTCTTTTACGCCACCCAATTCAACCACAGTACCCGGTTCCAACAACTCATCGGCAGCAAAGCGTTCTGCAACGTCAGCGTATAATGCTGTGGTAGCAGTGGCAAACACACGGTTAAAGTAATTGCTACTAGATCCGATATTACCAATTGCATTGGTTCCAGTTTTTTCAATACCAATTGTACTGACGTTGCCGGCAAAATATGATGTACCAGTTGTAAGAACCAATACGTTGGCAACTCCGCCTACGTCAAAATTAACATTACCACCAGACACTCCAATGTTGCCTTCTGTGGTTCCATTTACAAACTTAGTAACACTAACACCCAGGCTCAGGCCTGTGAGTTGTGAACCATTGCCTAACAGGTACGAACCAGCAATGTTGGCTGCACTTGTAATATTACCTGTAGACGACACTTGTCCAGCGGTGCGCAAGTTACCTGCTTGTACATTGGCTGTGGCGCTGATTGTGTTGCCTAGAATCAATGCTGAGGTAATAATATTACCGCCGGTGATGTTGCCCACTGCTGATACTTGTCCACCTGTGGTCAAATTACCACCTGAACTGTTACCAGTTACTCCTAATGTAGTACCTACAGTAGCGGCATTTCCAATGGCAAATGTACCACTGGCACCCAATGCAGAGGCCACAATATATGTTGTGCCGCTGACGTTGGCCTGAATAATCAAATTACCACCAGAGATATTGCTCTTGATGTTGGCATCTGTTGTGGTGGTGTTGACGTTGAACACGTTAGCACTACCAACAAACAAACCAGTATTTGTTTGTACACGCAACACACCAGTGGTAGACGTGTTGGTGTCACTGCGCATGAATTGGCTGCTGTCCAGGCTGTCCAACAACTGTGAATTAGTGGCTGATCCAGCAAATACTGCACCTGACACTGAGGAACTCAATGTTACACCAGGATAGATAGTTGGAAACGCAGCCAACAATGCTGCTTCAGGGGTAAAACTTGCTCCATCATAAACAATGGCTACCCGCACATTGTTCACATACAAACTAGTAATGTATCGTGTGGCACCGACGTTGTTTAAAATTGTTTCAGGAATAGCACCTGACGTACCTTGTGCTTGAGAATATCCAGGCCCCACAACCAAGAAGCTTGCACCAGTATATACTTTCAACTGTTGATTGGTAGTGTCGTACCACAAATCACCTGTGACATTGCTGGCTGGCTGACTAGCAGAAGCCGTGGCAGCACTGATTGTTTTGAAAATAGAACCGTTGTAAACTTTTAACAAGTTATTGGTTTTGTCCCACCAAAGTTGCCCGGTCAATGGCGATGCTGGTGCTGTAGTATTTGAACCGTTTTCCAACAAATGGATAAAGTTTTCGTCCAAAAATTCACCGTATCCAGCGTAGTTTTTGCCCACCAAGATCATTGCACTTGATGTATTAATGGTACCATCACTGATGGTAGCAAAAACTGTGCCGTCTGTTAGATTGATTGTATATGCCATGTCAAAGGTTCCTAGTTGCTATATTTATACAGCATTTATGTTACTCAGCGTCTGTATACGCAGGGTATAATCAATTTGAATCTGGCGATTCAAACTCTTTTGTACAGGATGGAAAATTACGTGTGTAATTAGGCGTAAATTATCTACTGACCCATTCCATGTTTTTAATCCAAGTTCGTCAAATACATATTCACCATTGAAATTGGTTGAATTGTCAAATGCCTGTTGCTCTGGAGGCTCGCCATAATCCAACAAACATGTTACCAAAATATCACTGTAAACATTGCCACTCACGTGCAATGCAGTCATTTTGTTATTTTCAGGATCTGTGTCTGCTGCAGAATTGTCATCTACAACTTTGGCGTAAGTTTGATTGTACAAATCGGCATTTTGGCCAGTGGTATTTGGGGGCAAATATGTAATAACACCTGTTGGATCCACACTGGATCCACCGTTGCCAAATGCCATTTCGTAGATATAACCAGTGTTGCGATCGCTTAGAGTTTGAGCCATGGCCAAACTGATGTTTTCGTAGTGAATTGCGTTCTTTTTGTCCACAAGAATTTCGCCAGTGTTGGGATCGTGTATCTTGATAAATCCCTCAATTTTGCACAGTCCAGGCTGAATCATGCTCGCCCCTCCACATAAGTTTTTTGTGTTTTTGGATCAAAAATCCTCATGTGCGCTTGCACACTGATTGTGCCAGTTTCATTTGGGCGGCGCGACTGTGGTGCAGTTTTTTGTGCTTGAGTTGCCTGTTTTGGTGCTGTGTTTGACATGGTCTTTTATTTATCCGTGTTATCTGTCACACAAAAACCTTGCGGCCACTGTGTCAGTTTCTTGCAGTGCTATGCCATTGCTAGGGTTACCATTGGCTGGTTCATACCACGTTTTACCACGGCGTTGCAGTATGGTTACTTCGCTGCCTGCAGCAGGTGCCGAATATGTGTCATCAACAATAAACTCGATGGCCAATGGATCAAACAGCGAAACAATATAACGATATTCACTGTTGGCTGTGGTATCACTGTAATTGTACTGGCGTATTCCTCCTACGTACACTTCAATGCTTTCTACATACACAGTACTAGAATCACCAAAATCTGCAATATCAATGCTAGGAGCATAAAATACAGCAGTTGTCCCATCTCCCATGCCTGTGTCTTTGACCACGTAATCTTGATATTGAACGTTCAACAAGTTGCCGCGTCCAATATCATAAACATCTGCGCCTACTGCATGGCTGTTGGTTGCTGTGCCGGCAGTACCACGTTGCAATCCAGAAACACTGTTAGTGACCAAGTCACGATATCTGTACATGATGCGTTCGCCATCAATAGTTATAATGCCAAATACACCAGCAGGTAAGTCTGGCTCGCTCAACGCCGCTGCATTTTCCACGTAAATGACATCGGCTGTGTTGCTGACAGTTTGTGCCACTTGTGTAGTAGTGGCTGTGGTCATTCTATAAGTGGCTTGTACTCCTCGCATGTCTTGGAACACACGGAATGCAATGGCTTCGGGCACAACTGAATTAGTAAACTCAGTAACAATCAATTCTTCAGCAGCACCGATTGCACCTTGTGCCAGTATCAAATATTGACCTTGAATGGTATAATCACTGCCTTCAAATAATCTATAGCCATCTAGTGTTACCCATAATCTGCTGGCATCAATGTTGGTGCGCAACAGGTCAAAATCATTGGTCGGGCTTGATGTACCAACTTCAAAAGCAAACTCACCAGGTAATGGTTGTGTTGGATCATTCAGCGTTGGGCTGTCGTAATCAGTTTCGTCGTATGCTTGATAAATTGTTGTACCTGTTTGCACTGGACCAGCAAATGTTAATGTCAACGAATTTTGTTCACGGGTGTCATTCCATGTAATAACTTGTACAACATCTCCAAGATTGAGTGTGCTAGAAATTTGCAAAGTAGATGTGAATAATGGAGCACTAGGATTGTATGCAAATTCACAATCTGCTATGGTACTGACTGCAATTAAAATAACTGCGCCATCGGCTGGAACTGTATCAAACACAACTTGTCGTCCCGGAGTGTTGCTGCCATCCCAGTTTGTGACACTGTATGTTCCGTCTTCTGCACCAAATGATTGTTTTTGTAAAATACCATCTACATACACCTGAATATCATTGGTAGCATCAATTGCTGACTGTAAGAAACTTGTGCCCATACGCTGTGGCAACCCAAAACTGTTAGTGGTACCGTCTCCAGCCCATTCTATACAACTTGGACCAAGTATTCTATATCCGTTGACCATGACAATCATGTTGGCTGGATTACTATATATTGGCGTGTTTGCAATGTCTATAGAACTGTTGTCAATGATTTCTTGGTCTACAATAAATGTTTCAATTACTGGAGTGCTCCAACTTTGATAATTTGTGGGGACAAATTTTGCTACCAGTTCTCCAGACCAGGTTGCTTGATCATCAATTAATGCAACTTCAGTAACTCCATCTTCTGTAATGGTAATTGCACTCATTGAGTCATCAACAATGCTGAATATCTGATAAGTTGGACCAGTTAGCACTCCGCCCAAACTATAACCAGAGAATGTGATTGTTTGCCCAACACTCAATGATGCAGTTGACCCCAACAACACAATAGCATTGCCCAAGGCCTGTGTATCAGTTATGGTGATACTGTTTGCATCTCCAAGCACCAATACTGAAATTTCGTCGTTGGCTGCAATAGTGGCTGTAATTGTAACTTTGCTACGAACAGACGGAATAAATGGTAGCCAGTAATTGGTGTTAGTTAACAAAATACCTGGAGGAACTGTTTGAACAGCACGATAGTATGTGCCTTTGGGCAAACCAGTCATTAGTCCTGACGCTGTGGTCAATGCCAATGGGGCAGTAGATCCTGCAATATCTGTTATGTAAAATTGCGTTCCGTTAAGAATGTTTTGCACATAATACTCTTGCCCGGCAACAACACCACCAAACACTGTGCCAGTGAATACAATTGGTTGTCCAATGGTCAATGCACTGGTACTGTTGCATGTAACCAAGTTATATCCACTCACTGTGTTGGTTACTGCAAGTTCATTGTTGTTGAGTACAATATCAATGGATTGATAAGTGTCGTTTATATCATACGTCTGGCTAGTAGTATATGCAGCAACTTCTGGGATCGCTACCAATTCACCATTTACAAACACATACACACCCACAATTTCTTTGTATCCAACTGGAACAATGATTGTATTATCATCTGCTATGACATCTGCACCTATGTAATTGCCTTTGAACAATTGACTTCCGCCGCCAATTTCATACACATCAATGCTGATAATGTCGCCTGAATCAACATTGTTGTTAATGGTAACTGTGTTTTCGCTCCAGTTAACAGTGTAATCAATGTCTTTAGTCAGCACTCGTCCAGTGGTCAAATTAGACACAACTATGTTGAATGGATGTTCTACAATGCCGGCCCAACTGTAATCAAATGTAATGCCTGGTTCAAACGTGTAACGAATTGTGCCAATCTGGAACCCGTGTCCGTCATTTTGCCAGTCAGCGCCTGGGCGAGTGTAAATGCGCATGTCTAACGTATCGTACTCTGCCCCATTGACCAATTCTTCAGGGGCGTGGCCTTCGTATGGTCCGATAAACTCGCCACCGTCGACATTGATATCACTGAATCGTTCGCCAAGATAGATGTCAGCAAACTCACTTTGGTAATTTGCATCCAATTTTTGTGTGCCAGTGAAGTAATCACCCCAGACTTGCACTCCAGGATAATCCACACCGTCTACTAGTAACGGCAACTCTAACCCAAACTCATTGGCTCCGGGCACATACAAGCCCATGGTGCGGTCAACACCAGTCAATCCGGTGGCTTGTGTACTACCTGGGTATGTGTAAGTGGCTGGATTGACTAACTGCCAATTTTCTAAATCAAACGTTGGCCCAACTACTGCACTACTGCCATCGGCATTAAGTGCAGACCACACACGATCGTTATAACGAACCAAAGTTCCGTTTTCGTAAGTTCCTTGGCTGCTCCAAGTCTGGATAGTAGTTTGATACTGGAATCTGTCATATCTGATTGTGGTACGGAACTGACGTATCACATCGTTTGTCATGCGTGGATATGCAATGGCTCCAGAGCCATTGCCACCAATAAATGTAATAGTTGGTGTTGATCGGTACCCTGATCCGCTGACTGTGACATTTATACCAACTACTTGTCCTGCTCCATTTAACACCGCAACGGCTTGTGCTGGTATTTCTGGTGCAGGATCGTTGGGGTTGGGAGTAAATTCAACCACAGGAGGTTCAGTATAACCCGACCCACCGTTGATTAATTCAACAGAATCCAGTCTCAACAGATAATTGCCGTACCATTGGCTGTATGGCCATGATGCCCATACTGTTGAGTTGCTTGGCAAATCGCTGAGTGTGTTGGTTTCAGAATTAAAAGAAGTGCTGTGAGCATAAGGCAACAGAATGGGACTGGTAAATTGAGGTATCTGCAGACTGGTGTTGTAGTATGCTGGTAAATCAAAGTCAGTCATGTCTCCAAACCATTGATCAAAACCATTGTATCGCAAGTTAAATTCTCTAACTTGAACATGATAAGGTTTGACTTCTTGGATGTAATCTAATACAAACTCTTGATTGTCACGACTGTAGTTTTGGAATTTAGTTAGGCTACGAATTCTGTGTTCTACATCTATCAATGAAGTTTTGATCAACCATTCAGGCGCTGCAAATTCGCTGAGTACAAAATTAAACACCAATGTCAATTGACGATTACGTTCAATTGCTAACTCATCAATAAACAATTCTTCATTAATGGCTTGTATGATTTTGCGTGTTTCAATCACAGGTTCCTGATCATAGTATTGTGCATCAAAAACTTCAACATCAAATCCAAAGCGTCCTAATGCGTAGTCCCATAGTTGTGCAGAGAATTCAATAGTGCCATCTTGCAGTCCTACACGATCGAACCCTGTGGCAGTACGAAGATAAATTTCAAATTTACCTAAACTGTTGGCTGTGACTTTTACACTGCTACCAATTGCAACATTTAATGTATCTAAACCAGCCACATTTGGAACTTCGGCAATAATTTTGCTACTGCTATTGTATCCTGGCAAGTACCAGTTAACATAACTCCAATATTGTGTGGTGTCATAATTTTGTACTTGAGTCAACTGTAATATTCGAATAACACCTGCTCCAGAAGTAGTTTCTACAACAGTGTAAATTGTCCACAATCCACGGTTGCTAGAATCGCTTACCACCAGATATTTGTATCCTAAAGCAACTGCATAGATGTTTTGAAATTCTAATATTTCCAAATTTTCCACACGTTTGTTCCATGCACCCGATCCTGGCAATGGCTCAGGTTCGCTGCTGTTTAACAAAACAAACTGACGACTTTCAGCAATAGGAAATCTTGCCAATACAGAATTGGCTCTGGTCAAATAGTTTCGTAATGCTGCAAATCTGTCCACAAACATGCTTTGACGTGGGCGGAACTGCACACCATAACGTTCTGCCACTCCAAGATTGATGTCAGGTACTAAACTGCCGTTGGTATCAACCCCACAAAAACTGTCTTGCATTTTGCGGTATAAGTTTTTGCTGATAAATGCGTCTTCACGATCTTGCGCAACCAATTCATATTCAATGTGAACATTGTCATCAGTTAATTCTTTGTCAAACTCAATGCTGATAATTGTGTCTTGTGCGTTGATGTAATCACCAGCGTTGTACAATGCAATAGTACTGGCATCGATGGGTGCAAGATAAGTTATGCCCGATGCTCTGGGGTTTTCGATATAGTTGGCCACAGTGCTGACTGGTAGAGTTTTGCCTTTTTGTGTGGCAGTGGCAGTTATGCCGCGCACCCAGAAATAATATTCAGTGTTAAAAATGCCATCGGCACTTAACACAGTGTTTACCACATAACTATCAATACTGTATGGAGTTCCTTCACCTGTGTAATTTGCAGGAGGCGTTGTACTCACAATCCACTGATAAACGTCCACAGTGCTGCCAGGAAACACTTGACCCCAACGACGACTAGCGTACACAACGTCATCTTGATTGGGGTCAATAAATCGCACTGTGCTGGTATTCCACCAAGTTTCGCCTACACGACTTTGTCCCCAGGTGGTACCGCGAATACCTGTTGGGCCAACATTGTAACTGGCAGGATCTACTGCACCAATATAGTCCAAGTTTTGTCTGGCGGCGCCAAGAATCTTACCTTGTAATGGGTTGAAGAAATCATAGTATTGTATGGTAGCTGATGTCAGTCTGTCGTAAGAGTACACAGAGTTTAGCAATCTCACGTCTACCACAGGTTTTTGTTCACGCAACACTGTCCACGAAGGAGTGCGTGTTTCGTTGGTACTCACAAACACTCGTCCATAGTTTGCTGTGAGTGTGCTGTCTTCAAACTCGTTGCCAGGTGCACCTGTGAACAACACGCCATCAGTGTAGTTTACTGCTGTGCCATATTGATCGTAAGATACCACATCAGGATTGTCAATTTGTTGGCCAAACACAAACTTGTCTGGGTTGCTGACTGATGGGGCGGCACTGGCCAGCAAATCATAAGTGTAAACAGCACCACTTTGCACAGTTTGATCAAAGAAGTCTGTAGCATCCTCATCAAACACTGTGTTGTTGAGATCAAAAATTGTGATCAAATACAGCGTGCCGCGAGGTGCACCAACCACTAGATTTATAGCACTGTCTTCTATGCTTAGGCTGCTGCCAAATCCAGCATAATCTGCAGGGTAAGGACTGTTGATTGTTTGTGTAAACACATAAGTTTCAAAACCAAGATCAGCAAATGTAGTGCCAACGCTGCCTGGTGCAACATTCAATTTATCGCCCACTGGTGCTGCTGCCGAGTTCTTCACAGCTACTGTCAAGTAGCCGTCGACATCAACAGTGGCTTGTACATTGGGCACATCTACATTGATCTGTGCAGCCAAAGCACGTACTTCTGCGCTGGCAGTTACCACGGTTGTTGTGATTGTTTTCCAATATGATGTATTAGATAATGCGGTACTTGCAGGTACACTTTGCAAACTCAAATATATTGTGGTTATTGCAGTGGCAGCACTGTAACTGTACACCACCGTGTTTGTTGCATAAGATGATGTGTTGCTCCACGCACCAGGAACCACAACATCTTGATTGTTGATTCTAATAGTATTGCCGTTGTTTAAGTTGGCATTGGCTACAGTGGCAGTGGTGATTCCATATGCACGACTTTGATTGATATGTCGTTCAACCACACCACCTTTTAGTTGCTGGAGACTGCTGTTTGGTGCGCCAACATACAAACTGCAATTATAACTGCACAAGTCTGTGGCATAACCAAAGTTAGAAAACTCTTCTACTGTGTTTTGTGCAACTGCTTGTACAACTTGGAAGCCATTGGTTTCAATTTCAATGATGTCGCCCACTTGCAAATCACCAAGTATAGTGATTGTATTACCATTCACAGAGAATGTATTGGTTTCGTCGGGTGCTGCACTTAGTTCGTTCACAAAGAAAGTGTTGTTGACCAGCACACTGACTGGCTCTGCCACTGTGCCCAACACAGTGAAAGATACTGTTGACCCATCAGTACCGTAGAAGAATCGCTGCACATCTCGATCAAACACATACACTGTGCCTGCTTCAGTTTTACTGGAGTTTGTATCGTACGGAGCACCAATCAACACTTGTCGACCATCTGTGCTAGTACTAACGCTGTGCCCAAATCTATCACCTGCTTGTGAACCTGCGTAGGTGATTGTGCCTGAATATTCAAAATAACCTTCAGCACGTACAATAATACTTGCACCAGCAGGCGGATTAGATGCTGCGGCAAATGTCACATCATATGTGGTGTTGTTAAATGTGTAATCAATATTGGGACGTTGTAGTACACCATCTACTAGCAAGGTAAAACTGTAGATGTTATCAGCACTGAACAAATATTCATTCAACGAGAATGTGGATATCAGCACTGATGGCGTGTAAGCTGTAGAAAATCCAGTAACTGACCCACCCGCACCAATGCTGGTCACTGTGAGAGTAATGTTGCCATTGGTTAGAGCGCCGCCAAAACTGGCAGCACTTAAAGTTATAGTGTCAGACACTGTGTAGTTTGTGCCACCTGTGGTAACTGATACCAAACCTTTGCCAGCAGCAGGCTGTCCAACTTGATTGCGTTGATACACCACTGTGAATTTTGCACTTGTGCCTGATCCTGAAGTTGCAGATTGATTTACATTGTAAGTGGCTTGATAGTCAAGGATCTTACGACTGGTTCTGATAATCTCAATGGCGTTGCCTTCTGCAGGAGGTGTAGTAAATATCACCATGGTAAGAGAATTAACTACAATATAATCTGTGCCTAAGATTTGTTCATCACCGTCAACGCTGACAGTAAGTTGTGTGTTAGCATCAATTTTGATTACGTTGCCAATAAAATAATCAGTAGTTTCGCCGTCGCCCACTGCTTTGAGATTTTGCAATTGCCAGTCTACTCGACCAAACGCATACACAGCATTTGCACCAGGAGCGCCAACATACATCCATCGCTCATCCTGGCTGATTGCTACACTGTATCCAAATTCTTCAGCAGCGGTAATAGATCCCGGACTGGTTAGTAATTGCCATTGTCCGTAAGGAATGTTTCCTGGCGCTGCCAGTTGTGGATCTTTGAAAATTACTACAGCGTAGCCATTGTCTACTGCACCAGTTGATCCCAAACTGCCCGGAGCCCCGGCTACTGCCCAGGTTTGATTGCCAAAATCTACCGATGTGCCGTACTTACGTGCCGCAGTTTCGCCATTGTATGGTCCGCCACTAACATCCAATACATCCAGACTTAACACAGCATCGTTTGGTGCTAGTGCGCTGACTGGTGTGTATACATTGCTATCGCTTTTGACGTACACGTAAACTCCGCCACGTGGTGGCAAATTGGTCAACAGATAAGGAGTCCAGTATGCAGTATTATAAATGCTGATACCTTGCGGTACAGGCGCAGGTGCATAGAAAAATTCTGTTTGCAACGGATCAGGTACATACACAATTGAAAATTCATCATATGTGTTGGCAATATTCCACTCAGTGGCACCCACCGGGAAGCGATATCTTGGGCTGCCTATCAAAGCAGCGTATCTGTTTTGTGCTTGTGCTATTGCACTGCCGTACTGTTCGCCTTGATCAACTTCTAAAGGCGACAACCCTAGCAACTCAGTAAAAACTTCTTCTTTTTGTAATACAGTCCAAAGTCCACTACCATTATCATCAACCCAGACTTTGGCTCCTGGTTCGATAGTATTTGCATAAGGAAGATTTAGTATATCGCTGGCCTGTGCCACACGTTGCGTCTCCAAAGTGAATCCCAGTCCTGTTCCATTAACCACAGTACGATCACCGGTGAAACTAAATGCAATAGTCACTGTGTCAAGACTTACCACACTGAGTACGGTGTAAACTCCATTGACTTCGGTGTCAAAGAATCGTATGACCAATTTGTCATTGGCCGTGAGCCCGTGCTGTCCAGAAAATATGACCAGGCTGGTTCCATCTAAGTTGTCGCACACGTGATTGATAGTGCCTGGAACTGATTGAGTTCTGTAAATAGCCCAGTCGTATGCATTGATTTTTGCTACCCATACATTTGTACCAACGCCAATTGAGTTGATGTTTGCGGCCAAGCTATCAGTGTTGTCAATGTCAAATACTGTGATGTTAACATCATCAAGATTTACATAACCTGCTGTAGGCAATGCAATGTCTGTGGGCAAGGTAGTAGTAACTGGTAAGATATCTGGAGAAGTAATATTGTAACTTTGACGCCATATGTCTGACACCAAAATAGCTTGGTCTGCTTGACTGGTTTCCTGAGGATCGACGATTTGTATCAAACTGGGATTGGAATCCAACAACGCACGATTCAATCTCAACTGGAAGAAACTGCGATTGGCGTTGGCACCATACACTGCACGTTGTACCGCCCAGTTTTCGTAAATGCTGTAGTCTGCAGACTCCTTGCCAAGATTGGCCTGAGCAAACAGTTCGGCACTGAGTATGGTGCCTTTGCTACCCAGAAACTGTCTGTACACATTTAATTGACTTACATCATCAAGGTTCAATGATGTCATGTATTGGCGCGGACGGAATCCAATCAAGCCATAACTCAACAAGTCGTTGTCAGTTTCAAGATTGGCCGAATTAATATTGTAACTGTTTTGCAATTGATTGGCTTTGTTAGCCAAGTTGGGCAACAGTCCCAATTCTATCTGTGTGTAATCGCTGGCCAACCAATCATTGGCATTGAACACCGCGGTAGGTTGCACAATACTGGCTGCCGACCAATAGGCTCCTTTGTACTTGACAATTTGGCCTTTGGTATATGTTGAATATGAATTCCAGTCTTGAATATTGTCTTGATTGAGAATAAAACCCTGGGCATCTACTGATCCGTTCCATTCTGTAGTGGTTACAGCAATCAAATTCAAACGGCTTTGGCGAGCACCAGTTACAGGTTGATAAATTAAATCACCAAACACGCTGGCATTGTTCAACACAATCATGTGTTCATAAGAAGTGTATTTTAAATCAATATAACTCAGTGTTTGATCGGTGGCTGGTTCAGCTACAAATGTATTATCCAACCGTGTGATAATAAGATTGCGTGTGGGCAACTCTCTACGATTCTGATCTAATAGAATATTGTCAGATGTTTGTGCAGCAATGCTATCTACCACAGCATTGTCACGAGAGATGCTGAGTCTGAATGCCAATGGATTCAAATTGATTAAGGCATTTTCGTCCCAACCTTGCTGACTCCAGTACAAAAACTCATTGACCATCTGTCCCCAGTTTAATTCATACCCATTGGTGCGATTGTCAAATACTAAACCTTGTCGTTCTAAGTACTGTCCATAACTCAACAAAAAGTCAGATACTGCTGTTTCGCTGGCAAAAATAAATCCATATGGAATCTGCGTAACATTGTTTGTGTAAAATGTCGGTACTTGTACAGTGACTCCACCTGCACTGTAAGTTTGCAAACGCCCAGCGTAGATACTTTGAATTATGTTGAAGTACG
>Ga0114973_10001134_pt1 | contig 20011 bp, 18 predicted proteins | sample M_140807_MF_Meta_FD_87025 | JGI IMG/M metagenome (GOLD analysis project Ga0114973, IMG submission 87025) | Freshwater microbial communities from Lake Montjoie, Canada to study carbon cycling - M_140807_MF_MetaG | ecosystem: Environmental > Aquatic > Freshwater > Lake | place: Lake Montjoie...
CCATCGGTAGCGGCCTTGAACAGGGAATCAAGCGCGTCGGGCTTGCCGAAATCGATCATCTGGAAACCGGCATCGAGCAAGGCATCGGCCAGCATTTCGGATTTTTCAATCGAGGTCGTGCCGACCAGCACCGGCTGGCCCCGGCTCGAGGCCTCTTCGACCTCGCGGATGATAGCGCGGAATTTCTCTTCCTGTGTGCGGTAGACCTCGTCATCCTCGTCCTTGCGCGAGACAGGGAGATTGGTCGGAATTTCAACCACTTCGAGCTTGTAGATGTCGGCGAACTCGTCGGCCTCGGTGGCGGCGGTGCCGGTCATGCCGCCGAGCTTTTTATAGAGGCGGAAATAATTCTGGAAGGTGATGGAGGCCAGTGTCTGGTTTTCGGGCTGGACCTGCACATGTTCCTTGGCTTCGAGTGCCTGATGCAAGCCTTCCGAATAGCGGCGGCCCTGCATCATGCGGCCCGTGAATTCGTCGATGATGACGACTTCATTGTCGCGGACGATGTAATCCTTGTCGCGCTGGAAAAGCGTATGCGCGCGCAGGGCCTGATTGACGTGATGCACCAGCGTGGCATTGGCAGCATCATACAGGGTGCCGTCCTTCATCAGGCCGGATTCGAGCAGCAATTCCTCGATATGCTCGTTGCCTGCATCGGTCAGCGAGACCGAGCGTTGCTTTTCATCCAGATCGAAATCGGCCGGAATCAGGCGTGGAATCAACACATTGATGGTGTTGTAGAGCTCGGAGCGGTCATCGAGCGGGCCGGAAATGATCAGAGGCGTTCGTGCTTCGTCGACCAGAATCGAATCCACTTCGTCGACGATTGCAAAATGGTGTCCGCGCTGCGTCATCTGCGACAGTTCATATTTCATATTGTCGCGCAGATAATCGAAGCCGAACTCGTTGTTGGTGCCATAGGTAATGTCGGCGGCATAGGCTGTGCGCCTTTCCTCGTCCGACAGACCGTGCAGGATGGCCCCGACTTCAAGGCCAAGGAAACGGTAAACCCGTCCCATCCACTCCGAATCACGGCGGGCAAGATAGTCGTTGACGGTGACCACATGCACGCCGTGACCGGCCAGTGCATTGAGATAGGTCGGCAGGGTGCCGACCAGCGTTTTGCCTTCGCCGGTGCGCATTTCGGCAATCGCGCCTTCATGCAGCACCATGCCGCCGATCAGCTGCACATCGAAATGGCGCTGGCCGAGCACCCGTCGGGCGGCTTCGCGCACGGTGGCAAAGGCGGGAACCAGAATGTCGTTGATGCTTTTGCCGGCGGCCAGTTCGTCGCGGAACATCTGGGTGCGGGCGCGCAGGGCCTCGTCATCCAGCGCGCGGATCTCGGGCTCGAGCGCATTGATGGCCGCCACTTTGGGGGCATAGGTTTTCAGACGACGGTCATTGGCTGACCCGAAAATCTTCTTGGCAAGAGCGCCGAACATCGCATTCCCTTTGTCACTGTATCCTGGATGGAGAATAAAGCAGAAACTGGCTTTATCCCCGATCAGGATGCCGATTCAAAAAAACCCCATAACGCGGCTTATAACCGTTAAGCAGCAAAGATGCCACGCATCCTGACGTTGAAAAGTCAGGCTTGTTAAACATTTCTTCTCTTACATAAGGGCACAGAACGGAAATTTCAAAATTTTCTGCCATTCACCCTTGTGCTTAGGAAGACATTGCGTCACTTCTGCGGCGATAAATGATTTTGTCGATGATTTGATTCCGGAGGTTTTGTCTGATGAACTCGCTCGAACAGCCAATGGTAAAAACCGGGTTTAAGCTCGCTTGTGCAACCCTGATTGCAACCCTGATTGTAAGCCTGGGTGTGATAGGGACAGTGATGGCCCAGACGCCTGCCACGGTCCCTGCTCCTGCCTCCAAGGCAGCCGATTCTGCCCGTATTCTCGTCAAGGTTGATGGTGCCACCATCACCGAAGCGGATCTGGCACTGGCTGCCGAAGATCTGGGCGGCGGACCGGAAGCCCAAAACCGCGAAGCTCTGATTGGCTATATGATCGACCTGCGCATGGGTGCCAAGGCGGCTCTGGACAACAAAGCCGGTGATAGCGAGGATTTCAAACGCCGCATGGCCCACCAGCGCGACAAGCTGCTGCTGGAAGACTATCTGGCGACCGAGGCGCACAAGGCCGTGAATCCGGCTGCGATTGCCAAGCTTTATGACGAAACCATCAAATCACTTCCGCCCGAACAGGAAGTGCGGGCCCGTCATATTCTGGTGGAAACCGAGGATCAGGCCAAGGCCGTGCTGGAGCGTCTGAACAAAGGCGAGGATTTCGCCAAACTGTCGGCTGAATTGTCCAAGGATCCCGGTTCGGGACCGCAAGGCGGCGATCTCGGCTGGTTCACCAAAGAGCGCATGGTGCCTGAATTCGCCGAAGCGGCTTTCAAGCTCGAGCCTGGCAAACTGTCCGTTCCGGTCAAGACCCAGTTCGGCTGGCATGTGTTGAAGGTCGAGGAAAAGCGCGCCCATCAGCCGCCCAAGCTCGAAGATGTGCGCGACCAGATCGCCCAATATCTTGAGCGCAAAGCCCAGCAGGATATTATTCTGGGCCTGCGTGCCAAGGCCAAGATCGAGCGTCTTGACCAGCCTGCAGCGGAAAAAGAAGCCCCTAAAAAGCCCTGATTGTATAACCTGAGGGGTCGGGAGGCGGCATGGTTGGTGTCTCCCGTATCCGGTTCGCGTTTCAAGTCTCACGTCTCACGCTCATTTCGGGTCAAGATCATGTCTGCCAGCATCTCGCCTCTCGCTCCCCAATCCTATCCTGTTCTGCCACAGATCGAAGGGGTCCGGTTTGCAACGGCCGAAGCGGGCATCCGCTACAAGAACCGTACGGATGTGCTGTTGGTGGCTCTTGATGCGGGCACGCAGGCAGCGGGGGTTCTGACCCGCTCGAAATGTCCTTCGGCGCCGGTGGATTGGTGCCGCAAGGTGCTCAAATCCGGCAAAGCGCGCGGGCTGGTAGTCAATTCCGGCAATGCCAATGCCTTTACGGGCGCGACAGGTGCGCATGCGGTAGCCAAAACCGCCGCGATTGCCGCCAAGGCCTTGGGCTGCATGCCCGACGATATTCTGCTGGCTTCGACCGGCGTGATCGGCGAGCCGCTCGATGCCACCAAGTTCGAAGGCGTGCTGGATGATTGCTTCAGACGCGCCGCACAGGGCGATTGGCTCGACACCGCGCGGGCGATCATGACCACCGACACATTTCCGAAGCTGGCCACCGCGACAGTCACCATCGACGGTGTGCCGGTCACCATCAACGGCATTGCCAAAGGCGCGGGCATGATTGCCCCCGATATGGCGACCATGCTGTCTTTCATCTTCACCGATGCCCCGATTGCCGCCGAGGCCTTGCAGACCCTGTTGAGCCGCGGCACGCGCACCAGCTTCAATGCGATCACCGTCGACAGCGACACCTCGACCTCCGATACGCTGATCATGTTTGCCACCGGTGCGGCGGCCAAGCGCGGTTGTCCGGTGCTGTCCAATCCGGCGGACCGCCGCCTGGCAGGCTTCCGCAAGGCGCTCGATGCCATGTTGCTCGATCTCGCCAAACAGATCGTCAGAGATGGCGAGGGCGCGCGGCATTTTGTCTCGATCCGTGTCGAAGGGGCCAAATCGGCGCAATCGGCCAAGATCATCGGCAAGTCGGTAGCGGATTCGCCGCTGCTGAAAACCGCGATTGCCGGTGAAGATGCCAATTGGGGGCGGATTGTCGCGGCCATCGGCAAGGCGGGAGAGCCGGCCGACCGCGACCGTCTGGCGATCTGGTTCGGTGATACGCGGGTGGCTTTTCAGGGTGCGCGCGATCCCGCTTATGACGAGGCCAAGGTCTCGGCCTATATGACGGGCCAATATATCGACATCCGCATCGAGTTGGGGCTCGGCAAGGGGCAGTTCACGGTCTATACCTGTGATCTGACCAAGGAATATGTCGAGATCAACGGCGATTACCGCTCATGAACATTCTGCTGGTCGTGGCCTGCGCGCTGATTGATGCCGACGGGCGCATCCTGATTGCGCAGCGGCCCGAAGGCAAGGGCATGGCGGGACTGTGGGAGTTCCCCGGCGGCAAGGTCGAGGCCGGCGAAAGCCCCGAGGCGACGCTGATCCGCGAACTCGACGAGGAACTGGGCATTGCCGTCAAACCGGCCTGTCTGGCCCCGCTGACTTTTGCCAGTTTTGCCTATGAAAAATTCCATCTCCTGATGCCGCTTTATGTCTGCCGCCGCTGGGACGGATTGGTGGTGGCCAAGGAACATGCGGCTTTGCGCTGGGTGCGGCCGCAAAACCTGCGTGATTTCCCGATGCCTCCGGCCGACGAGCCGTTGATACCGGCCTTGCTGGATTTGCTGGGCGGATCGCCCGCATGAGCCAACCAGCTGCACCAGTTGCAGGCCTTCCGGTGATCGGGCGGGCCGAATTATGGGCGCGGATGCTGTTTTGCGCGATGATGTGGTCCTCGGGCTTTCTGTTCATGCGTCTGTTGACCGGCGATGTTACCCCGATTGCGATGGCAGGCGCACGGGCGGGGATTGCCGCGGTGTTATTGGCCGGTTTCTTTATTGCGCGCGGTGAAAATCCGCTGCCCCGCCGTCACGAGGCAATACCGTTTGTGATGTTGGGAACGTTGAACGGCTGGATGCCCAATATCCTGACTGCCTTTGCGCTCACCCAGATTTCCACTGCATCGAGCGCGATGATTCAGGCGTCGGGCCCGCTGATGGTGGCGGTGATCGCACATTTCGCCTTTGCCGAAGAGCGGTTGAGCCTGTTCCGGTTTTTTGGCGTGGTGATGGGCTTTTGCGGCATGGGCCTGTTGATCGGGCCGGAAGCCTTGACCATCGGTTCGGCCAGCAATATCGGCGCGCTGGCGATGACGCTGGTTGCGGCCAGCTATGCCGTGGGCAATCTCTACACCCGCAAGGTGCGGGCGATTGCGCCGTTGCGGCTGGCTTTGGGGCAGCAATGGTGTTCGGGTCTGGTGGCTTTGCCATTGGCCTTCGTGATCGACGGGCCGCAGGCGCTGGCCGCTTTGTTCGACCATCTGCTGCCGGTCCTAGCGCTCGGTTCGCTGTCCACCGCCATACCGATTTCGTTTTTCATGGTGCTGATCAGCAAAGCCGGTCCGACAAGGGCGGCGATGGTCGGCTATCTGATGCCGATTTTCGCAACCGGTTTGTCGATCGCCTTTCTCGGCGAACATGTCGGCCTGCGCGAAGTGGCCGGTGGCGCGATCATTTTGACCGGCGTGTGGTTTGCAACCTCCAAACGCTAAGACCTAGCTGCAATGGGCGCAGGTGCCTGCCAGTTCGATGATTCGCATCTGCGGTTTGAAACCATGCTGGCGGGTCAAATCCTGCAAAGCCAGCCCGAGCCTGTCGGAGCTGACCTCGTCGACGCCGCTGCAGCTGTCGCAGATCATGAACACCACCAGCTCATCGGGGGCGTGACGGGCGGGGCAGGCGATAAAGGCATTGCGGCTTTCAAGCCGGTGGGCAAGCCCCTGTGCGATCAGGAAATCCATGGTCCGGTAGATGGTGACGGGTGCAAGTCTCCTGTCTGTCTCAGAAGCCAGCGTCTCGATCACCTCATAGGCACTGAGCGGCTTGTGGGTGCTGTAAAGCGCTGCCAGCACCCGCTGGCGGATCGGTGTCAGCCGCTCGCCGCGCGCTTTGCACAGCTCCATGGCCTCAACCAAAGCCAGCGGTGCGCGTGCGGCATGGTCATGGGCATGGGCGCAAGCCGTATGGTCGGGACGGTCATGATCGTGCCGATGAAGGTGTTGATGATCCTCTGGCCTTGCCATTTCGATGCTCGTTTGGGGTGGGAGTGAAGACGTAGCGATGAAACATGTGACAGGCAGACGGATTATAGCAGGTGGATTGGGAACCGCATCTGGCCTGTGCCGAGTCCAATCCTAGCAGTGTTCGACCTAAGCCGCTATTGTGCAGCGCAATATAATCATGGCAATCTGGTTTCGATCGGTTCATTGTGCCGCAAATAATGTATCATAGACATGGAGACAGTTTGATGTCGCTTCAATCCAAGAATGCAGTGATCACCGGTTCCACTTCGGGAATTGGTCTGGCGATGGCGCGAGCGCTGGCCAAAGAGGGGGTCAATATCACGTTGAACGGCTTGGGGGATGCGGGCGCAATTGCCAAGCTGACAGACGCGCTGGCCAGGGAATTCGGCGTCAAGGTGCGTTATTCTCCCGCCAATATGCTGGATGGCGAAGCCATCGCCGCGATGATCCACGAGGCCGAAGCGGCGTTCGGGTCGGTCGATATCCTCATCAACAATGCCGGGATCCAGCATGTCGCGCCGGTCGAGAGCTTTCCGGTTGCCGAATGGGACAAAGTGATCGGCATCAATCTCAATGCCGCCTTCCATGCGATGCGGGCGGTGATTCCGGGCATGAAGGCGCGGGGTTGGGGCCGGATTATCTCGACCGCCTCGGCCCATTCGCTGACCGCTTCGGCGTTCAAATCGGCCTATGTCGCAGCCAAACACGGTTTGACGGGCCTGTCCAAGGCCGTCGCCCTGGAAGTGGCCACCCACGGCATTACGGTCAATTGCATTTCGCCCGCCTATGTCTGGACGCCGCTGGTCGAAGCGCAAATTCCCGATACGATGGCGGCGCGCAACATGACACGCGAGCAGGTGATCAACGAGGTGATGCTGGAGCGCCAGCCGACCAAGCAATTCGTCACCCCCGAACAGGTTGCTGCCTCCGCCGTATTTTTATGCTCCGACGCCGCCTGCCAGATGACCGGATCCAATCTGGTGATCGACGGCGGCTGGACGGCCCAGTAATATGGCCCTGACCCCCAAAAAAGCTGCTACCCGCCCCGTTAAACATCCTGTTACCAAAAAAACAGCCCTCAAAACCGTCAATCTGGCTTTGCAGGGCGGGGGGGCGCATGGCGCGTTCACATGGGGGGTGCTGGACGCCTTGCTGGAAGACGGGCGGCTCGAGATCGAAGCCATATCGGGCACGTCCGCAGGCGCGATGAACGGTGCGGTGCTGATGACGGGCCTCACTAAAGGCGGGCCGGAAGGGGCACGCAAGGCCCTGTCCTCGTTCTGGCGCGATGTCAGCCTTGACGGCCATATCTCGCCCCATGCAAGGGCTCTGTTCGATGTCATGATGACCCCTTGGAAAATCGGGGCGGCCGCCGGACAGAGCGTGATGGATGCCTCGCGCAACATGTATTCGCCTTACGATTACAATCCGCTCGACATCAACCCGCTGCGCGGTGTGGTGGAATCGCACATCGATTTCAAATTGCTGCGCGAGACCGAAGGTCCGGAACTGTTCATTGCGGCCACCAGTGTCCGCAACGGCAAATTGCGGATTTTCAGCCGCAAGGAGCTGACCGCCGATATGCTGATGGCTTCGGCGGCTTTGCCTTTGCTGTTCCGCGCTGTTTATGTGAACGACGAACCGTTCTGGGATGGCGGCTATATGGGCAATCCCGCTTTGTTTCCGCTGTTCAAAGTCGAAGAGACCGATGACATCATTCTGGTGCAGATCAACCCGATCGAACGCGACAATGTGCCCGACAATGCCATGGATATCATGGAACGGGTCAACGAAATCACCTTCAATTCGCCTTTGCTGAACGAGTTCCGCGCCATCGAATTCGTGGCGCGTCTGGTCCAGCGTGGGGTGCTGCATGACACACAGCACAAGGCCATCCGCATGCACCGGATCGAGGCACAGGAACAGCTCGACAGTTTCGGTACTGCCAGCAAATTACAGGCGGATTGGGCCTTTTTCACGAAATTGTTCGACATCGGACGCGACAGCGCGAAACAGTTCATGAGCCGGCATTTTGACGATCTCGGCAAGCGGGCGACGCTGGATCTGAAGCCGCTGTTCAGCTGATCGGGAAACCGAAACCCGACGTCACGCTCTCGGATGCGCGCTGTTGAACACCGACAGCAAGCGGGTCTGATCCACCTCGGTATAAATCTGCGTGGTCGACAGCGAGGCGTGGCCGAGCAATTCCTGTATGGCTCTGAGGTCGCCGCCGCGGGCCAGCAGATGGGTGGCAAAGGAATGGCGCAGCGCATGCGGCGTCGCGCTGTCGGGCAGGCCGAGGCTGCCGCGCATCAGTTCCACCGCTTTCTGGATCAGCCGCGGATTGAGCGGCCCGCCGCGTGCCCCGCGAAACAGTGGTGTGCCTTGTTCGCGCGCATAGGGGCAGAGCGCGAGATAATGGTCGATCGCTGCTTTGACGGCGGGGATGACCGGCACCATGCGGGTTTTCCGGCCCTTGCCGAGCACGCGCAAACTGTCTTGCGTGCTGTGCGGGGCTTGCTCCATCGTCAGGGACAGCGCTTCCGAAATGCGTAAGCCGCAGCCGTAAAGCAGGCTCAATACAGCCGCGTCGCGGGCCAGAATCCATGTGTCCTGAACGGAGTCCGTCCGGACTTCCGGCGCGATCATCCGGCGCGCATTGGCCGCGCTGATCGGCTTGGGCAGGCTTTTGGACAATTTCGGCCCGCGAATCAGTGCCAGAGCCGAGGCATCGACGCGGCCTTCCTGTTCGAGATAGCGCAGGAACGAGCGGATCGCCGCCAATTGCCGCATCAACGACCGGCTGCCGATGCCGATGGCCCGACGTTCCGCCATGAAAGCTCGCAGATCGGCGGCTTTCAGGCATGCAAGATCGGCCCCGGGATGGCCGCCCAAAAAGGCCAGAAATTGCCTGATGTCGCGGCCATAGGCCTCCAGCGTCTTGGGCGAGACACGCCGTTCGCCCGCCAGATGCCGCAACCAAGACATCAGGTCGGTGGCGTGGTCGGACAGGCCGCTTTGATCAAAATCCTCTGTGCTCATGCCCCATCATGGCCGGATCGGTGTTAACATCGGGTAAGGAAAATGCCGTGTCCGGCTCGACTTTATCCGCCCCACCCCGTAATCCTGCGGCATGGCAGGGGATGGCAACACATATCACCGCGCCCCGTCCGGCGGACCGGCGGGCCGGATTGTCGAGATTCTGGTGCCTCTGGCGCTGGATCATGCCTATAGCTATGCCTGCCCTGCCGGACTGGATCTGCAAGCCGGAGATGTCGTGCAGGTGCCGCTGGGTGCGCGCTCCAGCATCGGGGTTGTCTGGGATTCCAGCGGGGCCACGCCGCCCAAAGGTCTGCTGAAATCCGTCTCGGAGCGGATCAAGGCCCCCGCGCTCTCGCTCGAATTACGACAATTCATCGACTGGGTGGCGCGCTACACCTTGGCCCCCAAGGGCATGGTATTGCGGATGGCCCTGCACAGGCCCGATCCCGACAAGCCCGAACGTGTGCGCCTCGGCGTCCGGCTGGCAGGCCCGCCGCCGGCCCGTTTGACTCCTGCCAGAAGCCGCGTGCTGGACATCGCCGCCAGCGGTCTGGCCTATTCCAAAGCGGCATTGGCCGAAGAAGCGGGCGTCAGCACGGCTGTCATCGACGGTCTGGTCGACGAGGGCACTCTGGCCACGCTGATCATGGCGGCCGATTCGATTGCCGCCGATCCCGACCCTACTTTCGGCCCACCGGTGCTGTCGCCTGAACAGGGCCAAGCCGCCGACCAGCTCAAACAAGCGGTGGCAGCCAAGGCTTTTTCGGTCGCCCTGCTGGAAGGGGTGACGGGATCGGGCAAAACCGAAGTCTATTTCGAGGCGGTGGCCGAAGCAATCAAACAGGGACGCCAAACCCTGATTCTGGTGCCCGAAATTGCCCTGACCGCGCAATTTCTCGACCGCTTTGCCGCCCGCTTCGGCATCCGTCCGGCGCAATGGCATTCGGGCATTACGGGTCGCAAGCGCGAGCATATCTATGCCGCGCTGGCCTCGGGCGAGGCCAAAGTGGTGGCGGGTGCCCGCTCGGCATTGTTTCTGCCTTTCGCCGGTCTCGGTCTTGTCATCGTCGACGAAGAGCATGAGGGCGCCTACAAGCAGGAAGACGGCGTGCATTACCATGCCCGCGATATGGCGGTGCTGCGCGGACGGATCGAGGGCGCGGCCGTGGTGCTGGCTTCGGCCACGCCGTCGATAGAAAGCCGCGTCAATGCCGATCAGGGCAAATACAGGCATGTGCTGCTGCCCGACCGCTTCGGCGGCAAGGCCATGCCACATATCACGCCGATCGATCTGCGGGTTCATGCCCCCAAAAGCGGACAATGGCTGTCGGCCCCGCTGATTGCCGCGATCCACGAGACTTTGGCGCGGGGCGAACAGGCCTTGCTCTATCTCAACCGTCGCGGCTATGCGCCCGTGACCCTGTGCCGCACCTGCGGCCATAAAATCCAGTGTCCCAACTGCACCGCATGGCTGGTCGAACACCGTTACCGCCGTGCCTTGATGTGCCACCATTGCGGGCATCTGGAACGCAAGCCCGAGGCCTGCCCCTCGTGCGGTACGGTTGATTCGCTGACCGCCTGCGGTCCGGGGGTTGAACGGCTGGCCGAAGAAGTCGCCACGCTGTTTCCCGATCACCGTCGCATGACGCTGTCATCCGACATGCCCGGCGGGACCGAGCGGTTGCGACAGGAGCTGGAGGCGATCACCAAAGGCGATTGCGATATTGTGATCGGCACGCAACTGGTGGCCAAAGGGCATCATTTTCCCAAACTGGCGCTGGTGGGTGTGATCGACGGCGATCTGGGGCTGGCGACCGGCGATCCGCGGGCCGGAGAACGCAGTTTTCAGGTGTTGCAACAGGTGACAGGCCGCGCGGGCCGCGCCGAAACCGAAGGCCGCGCCTTCATCCAGACCTATCAGCCCGAACATCCGGTGATGCAGGCGCTGATTGCCGGTGATTCGGAAGGGTTTTACCGCGAGGAAATCCGGTTGCGGCAGGCCGCGTATTTGCCGCCGTTCGGGCGCATGGCGGCGCTGATCGTCTCGGCGACCGACCGGCCGCAAGCCGAAACCATGGCACGATCTTTGGCGCGGGTCGCCAATCCGCCGCCCGAAGTGGTGGTGCTGGGCCCCGCCGAAGCACCGATTGCGGTGGTGCGCGGACGCCACCGGTTCCGGCTGCTGGTCAAAACCAGTCGGGGCTTTGATATGCAGGCCTGGCTGCGGGCCTGGCTCGAGCGCGCGCCCAAGCCGACAGGCAGTGTGCGGATCGGGATCGATGTCGATCCCTATAGTTTCTATTGATGGATCAACGTGGGGTGGGCGGTCAAAATGATCAATGATTTCATGGTTCAAGTCGGGATGATGGCGCCGATTATCCAGGCGCCGATGGCCGGTGGCGTGACCACGGTCGAGCTGATTTCCGCGGTGTCCGCGAATGGCGGTCTGGGCTCGCTTGGCGCCGCCTATCTGACACCCGAAGTGATCCGCGTGACGGCGCAGGCGATCCGCGCCCGCACGGACCGGCCCTTTGCCATCAACCTGTTTGTCGGCGGCGAGGAACGCGAGCCGACCAATGCGGAAATCGACTTTACCTCCGATATTCTCGAGCCCTGGGCGCAGGCCTATGGCATCGAAGCTCCCGGTGCGCCCGGACCGGGCATAGCATTGGATCGCCAACTCGAAGTGATGCTGGATGTCGCGCCGCGCGTGTTCTCCTTCACCTTCGGCATGGCTTCGCCCGAATTGCTGCAGGCCTGCCGCAGCCGCGGCATCCTGACCATGGGCACCGCGACCACGGTCGAGGAGGTCAAAGCGCTGACAGAGGCGGGGGTTGATTCGGTCTGTGTGCAGGGCATGGAAGCAGGCGGCCATCGCGGCACGTTTTTGCGGCCGTTCGACGAATCAATGATCGGGGTCATGGCCCTGACCAGCATGGCCGTACAGGCCACCCATCTGCCGGTGGTGGCCGCCGGGGGTTTGATGACCGGCGGGGCGATCCGCGCCGTTCTCGATCTGGGGGCTTCGGCGGCCTCCATGGGTACGGCCTTCCTGCTATGCGAGGAGGCAGGCACCTCGATGGCGCATCGCTATATGCTGGCATTGGAGCAGCCGCGCCCGACCGTGATCACCCGCGCCTTTTCCGGCAGGCCGGCGCGCGGCATCATCAACCGTTTTCACGAGCAGATTTCTGCTGTGCAGGACCGATGCGCGCCGTTTCCCGCGCTCAATGACATGACCCGCGATATCCGCCGCGCAGCAGCCAATGCGGGCGATCCCGAAGCCCTGTCTTTATGGGCCGGACAGGCTTATCCGCTGGTGCGCGACATGCCCGCAGCAAGCCTGATGGCGGTTTTGCTGGACGAGGCAAAATGGTTCGGATCGTGATACTGGACAAAAGTCTTGAAAAGAGGTGGCCTCGCTGGATTGCATACCTGTTAGCCCTGTGTTATTCGACCGACGCTGGTTATGAAAATGGAGTGCAAATACTGCGTTTTCGTGGGCTGGTCCCTTGCTGATGGTTTTCGTGTGCCTTGCCTGTATCAATCAGGCAAAAACGGCAATCCGGCGTCAGGGGCATCATTTTGGTTTCTAGAGACGGAAAGATCACGAGTGGCTGAACATCAGGCGCATGTGTCGGGAGTAGCGGGCCGTTATGCGGGGGCATTGTTTGATCTTGCCTCCGAGACGGGTTCCGTTGATTCGGTTTTGCAGGATTTGCAGAACTTCGATCATATGATCGAAGAGAGCGCAGATCTGGCCCGCTTTGTGCGTTCTCCGGTTTTTGCAGCCGATGAACAGGTCAAAGCGATTGGTGCCCTGCTGGACAAGGCAGGTATCAAAGGGCTTTCCGCTCAATTCTTAAAGCTTGTGGCCTCTCGTCGCCGGTTGTTTGCCGTGCGCGATATGGTCAGAGCCTATTCGGCGATTGTGGACCATGCCAATGGCGTGGTGCGTGCCGAAGCTATTGTTGCCGAACAACCTTCGCAGAAGGTGATGGACGGCATCAAGGCTGCTCTGAAGGACTTGGCTGGAGACAAGGTTGTCGTTGATGTGACAGTCGATCCGGCGATCATCGGTGGTATCGTAGTGAAACTCGGCTCGAAAATGGTCGATGCTTCGTTGCGCACCAAGTTAAATGGCATTCGTATTGCGATGAAAGAGGTCGGTTGATGGATATCCGCGCCGCAGAAATCTCCGCGATTCTCAAGGAGCAGATCAAGAATTTTGGTTCAGAGGCCGAAGTGACCGAAGTCGGACAGGTTCTGTCCGTCGGTGACGGGATCGCCCGTGCCTACGGGCTCGACAACGTCCAGGCGGGCGAAATGGTCGAGTTCGAAAACGGCACGCGCGGCATGGCGCTGAACCTTGAAGCCGACAATGTCGGTATCGTGTTGTTCGGTTCCGACCGCGACATCAAGGAAGGCCAGACCGTCAAACGGACCAAGGCCATCGTTGATACGCCGGTTGGCAAGGGCTTGCTGGGCCGCGTCGTCGACGCGCTCGGCAACCCGATCGACGGCAAGGGTCCGATCAAGGCCGAGAAGCGCATGCAGGTGGACGTGAAAGCGCCCGGCATCATTCCGCGCCAGTCGGTGCACGAGCCCATGGCAACCGGCCTGAAGTCGGTGGATGCGCTGATCCCGATCGGTCGCGGCCAGCGCGAATTGATCATCGGTGACCGCCAGACCGGTAAAACCGCGATCGCGCTCGACACGATCCTGAACCAGAAGGCCATCAACCAGTCCGGCGACGAAAGCCAGAAACTGTATTGCGTCTATGTCGCAATCGGACAGAAGCGTTCGACTGTGGCCCAGTTCGTGAAAATTCTCGAAGAACAGGGCGCGCTGGAATATACGATCATCGTGGCGGCGACCGCTTCCGATCCTGCTCCCATGCAGTTCCTCGCACCGTTCACCGGTTGCACCATGGGTGAATATTTCCGCGACAACGGCATGCATGCCGTGATCATTTATGACGATCTGTCGAAGCAGGCTGTCGCCTATCGCCAGATGTCGCTGCTGCTGCGTCGTCCTCCGGGCCGCGAAGCCTATCCCGGCGACGTGTTCTATCTGCATTCACGTCTGCTGGAACGCGCCGCGAAGTTGTCGAAGGACAATGGTTCGGGCTCGCTGACCGCTCTGCCGGTCATCGAAACCCAGGCCAACGACGTGTCGGCCTATATTCCGACCAACGTGATCTCGATCACCGACGGTCAGATCTTCCTCGAAACCGATCTGTTCTATCAGGGCATCCGTCCTGCCGTGAACGTGGGTCTGTCGGTGTCGCGCGTCGGTTCGGCCGCGCAGACCAAGGCCATGAAAAAGGTTGCGGGCAAGATCAAGGGCGAATTGGCCCAGTATCGTGAAATGGCCGCCTTCGCCCAGTTCGGCGGTGACCTTGACCCGACCACACAGCGTTTGCTGAACCGTGGTGCGCGTCTGACCGAGCTTCTGAAGCAGCCGCAATTCGCGCCGATGCTGATGGAAGAGCAGGTCTGCGTGATCTATGCGGGTGTGAACGGTTATCTCGACGTGATTCCGGTCAACCGCGTTCGTGCCTTCCAGGACGGTTTGCTCGAAGCACTGCATGGCAAACATGCCGCTTTGCTTGAAACCATCCGCACATCGAAGGATCTGAGCGATGCGGCCGCAGCCGAGCTGAAAAGCACGGTTGATGCCTTCGCCGCCAGCTTCGCATAACGCACGAGACCGGATAGGGGCCCTTCATGGCGTCGCTTAAAGACCTTAGAAACCGTATCGCCTCGGTCAAGGCGACGCAGAAGATCACCAAAGCCATGCAAATGGTGGCGGCGGCCAAGCTGCGTCGCGCGCAGGCGTCTGCCGAAGCGGCCCGTCCTTATGCCCAGCGCATGAACAAGGTACTGGCCAATGTCAGCGCCGGTGCGGCGGGTAACCCTTCGGCCTCGCCTTTGCTGGTTGGGACAGGGCGTGACCAGATCCATCTTCTTGTGGTTTGCACGGCGGAACGCGGGTTGTGCGGGGCGTTCAACGCCTCCATCGCCCGTCTGGCCCGTGACAAGGCCCGTGCGCTGATTGCCGAAGGCAAGACGGTCAAAATCATCTGCGTCGGTAAAAAGGGCAATGACCTTTTGAAGCGCCAGTTTGATTCGATGATCATCGATTTCATCGATCTGCGCCACCTCAAGAGCATCGGCTTTGTCGATGCCGATGCGATCGGCCAGAAAATCCTGTCGCTGTTCCATGCCGGGCAGTTTGATGTCTGCTCGCTGTTCTTCTCGCGTTTCCGTTCGGTGATCGCGCAATTCCCGACCGAATTGCAGCTGATTCCCGCCCAGATCGCATCGGGTGAACAGGCCGTCGGTTCGAGTTACTCCTACGAGCCGGACGAAGAAGAAATTCTTTCGACACTGTTGCCGCGTAACATTTCGACGCAGGTTTACAGCGCGCTTCTGGAAAATGCGGCCTCCGAACAGGGTGCCCGTATGAGCGCGATGGACAATGCGACCCGCAATGCAGGCGAAATGATCAAGAAGCAGACGATGCAGTACAACCGCACGCGTCAAGCGATGATTACCAAAGAACTGATTGAAATCATTTCGGGCGCCGAAGCGCTCTGACGAGACCAAAGAATAGGGATAGAGGACCATGGCCAAGCAAACGACCAAGGCAGCTACCGGGCGCGTCACTCAGGTGATCGGCGCCGTTGTCGACGTACAGTTCGACGGCGAACTCCCGGAAATCTTGAACGCGCTGGAAACCGTTAACAACGGCAACCGCCTCGTGCTCGAAGTCGCCCAGCATCTTGGCGAACATTCCGTCCGTACCATCGCGATGGATGTGACAGAAGGTCTGGTCCGCGGCCAGCCTGTGACCAACACCGGTGCGCCGATTCTCGTGCCTGTCGGTCGTGGCACTCTGGGCCGCATCATCAACGTGATCGGCGAGCCGGTCGATGAAGCCGGTCCTGTCCAGAATGACGGTCTTCGTCCGATCCATGCACCGGCCCCGACCTATGCCGAACAATCCACCGAAGCTCAGGTTCTCGAAACCGGCATCAAAGTGGTGGATCTGCTGGCTCCTTACGCCAAGGGCGGCAAGATCGGTCTGTTCGGCGGCGCCGGCGTGGGCAAAACCGTTCTGATCATGGAACTGATCAACAATATCGCGAAGGCGCATGGTGGTTATTCGGTGTTCGCAGGCGTCGGTGAACGTACCCGCGAAGGCAACGATCTCTATCATGAAATGATCGAATCCGGCGTGAACGTGAAGGGCGGCGGCGAAGGCTCCAAATGCGCTCTGGTCTATGGCCAGATGAACGAGCCCCCCGGTGCGCGTGCCCGTGTGGCTTTGACCGGTCTGACAGTGGCCGAACAGTTCCGTGACGAAGGCCAGGACGTGTTGTTCTTCGTCGACAACATTTTCCGCTTCACACAGGCCGGTTCGGAAGTGTCGGCTCTGTTGGGCCGTATTCCTTCGGCCGTGGGTTACCAGCCAACTCTGGCGACCGACATGGGCGCTCTGCAGGAACGCATCACAACCACCACCAAGGGTTCGATCACCTCGGTGCAGGCCATTTACGTGCCAGCCGACGATTTGACCGATCCGGCTCCTGCGACCTCCTTCGCGCATTTGGATGCGACCACCGTGTTGTCGCGTTCGATCGCCGAAAAGGGCATCTATCCGGCTGTGGATCCTTTGGACTCCACCTCCCGCATGCTCGACCCGCGTGTTGTCGGCGAAGAGCATTACCAGATTGCCCGTTCGGTGCAGTCGCTGTTGCAGCGTTACAAGTCTTTGCAGGACATCATCGCCATTCTCGGTATGGATGAATTGTCCGAAGAAGACAAGCTGACCGTGGCACGCGCCCGCAAGATCGAGCGTTTCCTGTCGCAGCCGTTCCATGTGGCTGAAATCTTCACCGGTTCACCCGGCAAGCTCGTGTCGCTCGCCGACACCATCAAGGGCTTCAAGGGTCTGATCGAAGGTCAGTATGACCATCTGCCGGAAGCCGCCTTCTACATGGTCGGCACCATTGATGAGGCCATTGAAAAGGCCGCGAAGCTGCAAGCCGCAGCATAACGCAGCTTTGATCTGAAAGGACGGGCGCATGGCCACGTTTTCCTTCGAATTGGTTTCTCCGGAAAAACTGCTGTTTTCCGGAGAGGTGAATGCGGTGGTTGTTCCGGCAACGGAAGGCAGCCTGACCGTATTGGCCAATCACGAGCCCTTTATGTCGACCATTCGCCCCGGCGTGATCGTCGTGAGTCAGGCTGACGGCAAGTCCGAGCGCATGTTCATCCGTGGCGGCTTTTGTGACATTGCCCCTGAAGGACTGACGATTTTGGCTGAACTGGCTTTGCCGGTCGAGGATGTGTCCGAAGCCGTTCTCAATCACGAAGTCGATCTGGCTCAGGCAGAATTCGAATCCGCCGATTCGGCCGAAGAGCGCCGTGCCGCGGCCGAAAAACTTTCGCACCTGGTCGAATTGCGGCATATTCCGCTGCCTTGGTAAGCGGTTACGAACACGACGCGACAACAAGGCCGCCGCAGGGTGGCCTTTTTTGTTGCAGTCTCTTTTTGTGGATTAACAGGGTACTGGATCGGGAGCCGACATGACTCAGTCTGCGCGCTGGAATGCGTTGGATCGACTGCGCGGCGCGGCGCTGATCGCAATGGCGCTTTACCACACGACATGGGATTTGCACGAGCAGGGTCTGTTGTCGGTCAATCCGGTCAGTCATCCGGCCTTCATGTGGTCGGCGCGTATCATTGCCGCGACATTTTTACTGTTGAGCGGCGTCAGCCTGACGCTTGCCCATCCCGAACGCATCAACTGGAAACAATTCTGGCGGCGTGAAGCACAATTGCTGGCGGCCGCTGTGGCGGTGAGCGTGGGCAGTTACCTGTTATTTCCCCAATCATGGATCGCTTTCGGTATTCTGCACCATCTCGCGCTGGCGGCAATGCTGGCCACAACGCTTCTCTATCGCCCCGCAGGAGTGCTGGGCCTGGTCGCTGTGATATGCCTGCTGCTGCCGTATGGAGCGAGCCACGAAGTGTTTGACGGCCACTTTCTGCAATGGCTCGGCCTGTCGGTCCATGTCACCCCTGCCAATGATTATGTGCCGCTGTTCCCTTGGTTTGCCTTTGTGGTGCTTGGCTTGCTGGTCGGGCGAATCCTGAAAGCGCGTATCCCCGTACCTGAGACCGAATTGGGTCGAGCGGCTCGCGGTTTGGCATTTCTTGGCCGTCACGGATTGGTGTTCTATCTGATCCATCAACCTATACTGATCGGGTTGATCAGCGGGATGGTCGCTTTGGGTGCGCTCGAGCCTGTCCATACAACACCGCAAAATTTTATGGGTGCCTGCGAGCGCGATTGCGCGATTGAAACTCCCGATGCCAAAGCCTGCAAACGCATGTGCGGCTGCCTCTATCAGGAATTGAAAGATCTGCCGCTGATGTCAAGCAAAGGGAATGGCGCATTGTCGGTCGAGGAAGAAAACCGTATCCGTGCGGGGGTCAAACTCTGTCGTTGAGGATTCAGGGATAGCCAAGTCCGAAATTCCTGTAATTTCCTACTTGAAGCCCGTCCAAGTGCCTGTATCATATTCTATATGGGATTGAGAACGCACACACGCATCATGTTTGCGATCGTCATATCGCTCTGCGGTGTGATGCTTTCTGGATTGTTGCAGGCGCAGCAAATAACCATCCCGTTATGCCCGCTCGGACAGAATGCCGCTTGGCATGACTGCATCGGGTTTATGACCTTTCCGGATGGGGAGAAATATATCGGCGGGTTTCGCCACGGCAGTCGCCACGGGCGTGGGACAAACAGCTTTGCCAGCGGCGAGCAATACGAAGGTGACTACAGTAACGGCATGGCCAATGGTCAGGGAAAATATACTTGGCCTGATGGCAGGGAATATATTGGCGCATTCCAGAATGGCCTGCCCGATGGACAGGGAGCATATTCGTCGCCCGATGGTCATAAATATGTCGGCGAATACAGGGCCGGCCAAATTACCGGCCATGGAACCTATCTATGGCCGGATGGACAAAAATATACAGGCGCGTTTGTGGATGGCCTGTCCAGTGGACAAGGAACCCACACATGGCCTGACGGGACCAAATATGCGGGTGAATTCAGGAACGACAAGAGGCATGGCCTCGGCACCCTATCTTTGCCTGATGGCAACACGTATGTCGGGTCTTGGAACGACGGGAAAAGATCCGGTCAGGGAGCCTTCACCTGGGCGGATGGACGGAAATATATCGGCGATCACGCTAACGACAGGGCCAGCGGTCAGGGGGCGATGACATGGCCTGATGGTTTCAAATACGAAGGGGAGTGGAAAGACGACCAGCGCAACGGCAAGGGAACCCTGACATCCAATAATGGGGTGCGCTATGTCGGCCAATGGCAGGACAACAAATTTATAGGTCCCTTTAAAGACAAAACAATGGGTCTTGAAGAGGACAAGATTTCAATCCGGCACGGATGGCGGTATTGTTGTGCTCCTATAAGGGACATGAGCAGGTAAAAGTGAAAACACGGCTGCTGGTCTCAAGCAGGCCAAGAAAGTGCAGTCAATTCATCCCTTTGATTTGCGTTCCTTTGCAAGCTTGATAGCCAGAGCCTCATTGAAATTGAAAACTATTCGGGCCGCGGACATTTCATCCGACTGCTTCAGATTGCTTGATTTAAGATCATTGAGAAAGGCACTGGAACCAATAAAGGCTTCGATGTCAGACTGTGCCGTGCCCTGTTTTTTCAGTTCCGATTTCACAACCAAAACAATATGGCCAACATGGCTGTCACCCGGTTTTTTTAAAAACATAAACCACAATGTAACAAGTAAAACAGTTGTCAGCACCAGCCAGAAATAATCCAAAATAGTCATCCCTGATAATATACAAAATCATCCATCATCCATAGCAGATATTACATTACAAAAACTGCAAAAAAATAAATAATTTATATTTTCAATATGTAGAAAGAGCATTCAATAATAAATAAAAAGGGGCTGACATAGATAAGGTTTCAGTATTCACATTTTGACCCATTCAGCGATTGTCTTCAAGAGGTTGCTGGCTGGGCGGTGATTGAACCGCCACTCGCACTCTTTGAGAAACAAATGGAA
>Ga0114973_10001141_pt1 | contig 19936 bp, 14 predicted proteins | sample M_140807_MF_Meta_FD_87025 | JGI IMG/M metagenome (GOLD analysis project Ga0114973, IMG submission 87025) | Freshwater microbial communities from Lake Montjoie, Canada to study carbon cycling - M_140807_MF_MetaG | ecosystem: Environmental > Aquatic > Freshwater > Lake | place: Lake Montjoie...
CAGATTTCACAAGGGGTCACGCGCAGTACTTACTGCGACACAAAGTTTGCGTGATGAACTTGAAAGTCGCGGCATACACCCGACGCGACTGTGGTCACGCGGCATTGACCATGACATCTTTCATCCCCAACAAGGCAAGCATCCGGCGCTGCAAGATATTGCAAAACCAATATTATTGTCGGTTGGCAGGGTTGCTGTTGAGAAGAATCTGGCGGCATTTCTGGACGCAGATGTGCCGGGAACAAAGGTGGTCGCAGGCGATGGCCCTGCCCGCGCGGCGCTGGAAGCAAAGTATCCTGACGCCCTTTTCCTAGGAACGCGCCAAGGCGCAGAACTTGCGAGCATCTACGCATCCGCTGACGTCTTTGTTTTTCCAAGCAAGACCGACACGTTTGGCCTCGTCATATTGGAGGCATTGGCCTGTGGGACACCGGTAGCAGGCTATCCGGTGCAAGGGCCGCTGGATATAATTGGCGCAGAGGGCCTCGGCCCCAACAGGGAGTTAAAACGGCCTATTGGCTCACTGAACGCAGATTTGTCGCAAGCCATACAAGATGCACTGAAGCTGGATCGAGCGGACGCCGCACACTATGGCGCGTCGTTTTGCTGGGATGCATGCACTGACCAGTTTGTGAACGGCATTACCCGCTCTGAAACGGCCGAAGCTCTGGCCGCTTAGATAATTACGCATATCAACTGCGCGGCGTGTATTGCGCCACAGAATATGCCCCTGAGATTTGGAAGGTTGGACACACCGAACTAAAAACGGGAGGATTTGCAGGCGGTGTGTCCGATATGATAACAGGCAAGGCGCGTTTATGTTCCCGCGCTCACCTTAGCCGCCGTTTTTTGTCAGGGTCGCCATCATCGCAACATGGTTAAGGCTGTTTAGTCTGCGTGCTGTTTTAACTGCGACAGCGCCTTACCCGCGGCAGCCACAGTGCGCACAACGTCATTAGCGCTGGTGTTCCATCCACAGACGCTAATCCGCATAACCCGTTCTGCGTTCCACGTGCCACCACTTAAAAACGCTTCGCCGCTGGCGTTAACTGCGGCGATCACAGCATCGCTGATATTGTTACCGTTATTAGCATCAAACCGGATGAGCCCTTGGTTCATGGTCGGACGCGCGATGCCGGTTGCGCCGTCCAAGGCCGCTATGCCATCATAGATCGCGACTGCATGGTCGCAGCAACGGTCCACCATTGCCGCGAGCCCATCACGGCCGAGCTCCATCAATGCCGCAAGCGTCGGCAATGATCGTGCACGCCGCGACCATTCCGGCGTAAAATCCATTGGGTCACGCACTGGACCACCGCTGCTCAAATAAGCTGCAGTCATCCGCATGGCGGCACTGTGCGCCTGCGGGTCCCGAGTGATCGCCATCCCGCAGTCATAGGGGGTATTCAGCCACTTATGCCCGTCGGTCGCCCAGCTATTAGCTAGAGCTATGCCCTTCACCAGAGGTGCAAGACGGGTGCTTGCATTCGCCCACAAGCCAAAGGCACCATCGACATGCACCCAGGCGCCACTGGCTTGTGCAATGGGACAAAGAACCTCAAAATCATCGCATGCACCAATGTTGAGGTCGCCTGCATTCAGGATCACAATAGTCGGCGCATCAGGGGCCTGCGCCAATGCAGCTTGCAGCACGTCGGCATCGACCTTGCCGGGGGTCTTACCACCCAATGGTTCAATGCATGCACTGCCTAAGCCAAGAAGGCGCAAGGAGCGCGTTACCGACGAATGATGGTGGGCGTTGGCCAATATGCGAATGGCCGGGCTACGCTGAAGCCCCTTGGCTTCAACATCCCATCCCTGCCGCGCAAGCACGCCATGGCGCGCCGCGGCCAGCGCGGTAGTGTGGGCCATCTGGCAGCCCGTCACAAAGGCATAGCTGGCGTCTGAAGGCAGCCCCAGCGCCTCCAAAAGATATTGGCCGGCGACCTCCTCAAGCACGGCGCCCGCTGGGCTTGTTGACGCCAACACCGCATTTTGGTCCCACGCCGAACACATGATGTCGGTCGCCAATGCGGCGGGTAAAGCGCCTCCCTTTACCCATGCAAAGAACCTGCCACTGGCATTGGCGGTTAACCCCGGTTCTGCCGCTGCCGCGATGGCGCGCACAACGTCATTTGCTGGCATTCCCTGTTCCGGAAAATGTGACGGCAATATTGACCGCATGTCATCCGGCGTACCCCGTGAGGCAACAGGCCGTGTGTCCAATGAGGCACGGTAACGGCGGGCTTCGGCAAAAGCGATATCAAGTGAGTCCATGAGATATCGTTAGAATATTTGCCTCAATAAGTCGACGCAGTTGTCATGGCATACCTGATGAAGGCTGACTTTTTCGTGGGAAAGAAATGTTTATTATGCAAAGGGCCTTCCTGCGTCCAATTGGCGCCCAATTATGGAACGGATATCATGGCGTTTAATACGGTTAAAGTTTTGACCACACATCACTGGAACACGGGGCTATTTTCGTTTTCCGTGGAGCGGCCAACATCTTTCCGCTTTGTCAGCGGTCAATTTGTGATGCTTGGCCTGATGGTCAACGGCAAGCCACTTTTGCGTGCATATTCAATCGTATCGCCTTTTTGGGAAGAATCGCTTGAGTTTTTGAGCATCATTATTCCCGACGGTCCGCTCACAAGCCACCTATACAAAATCAAACCCGGTGATGAGATATTGTTGGGAGAAAAGCCAACGGGCACGTTGACTATGGATGCGCTGATCCCCGGCAAACGCTTACATATGATTGGGACCGGAACAGGCCTTGCTCCCTGGATTTCGATCATCCGCGACCCGAGTGTCTACGAACGCTTTGAACATATCACCGTTCAGCATACGGTCCGGCAAGTCGAAGATTTGGCTTACCGCGATCTGCTTGAAAGCAAATTGGCGAGCGACCCCTTAGTTGCAGATGAAGCCAAGCTGCAACTGACCTATGATCAGTCCGTGACGAAATGCCCCACTTGGACCAACGAAAATCGTCGTATTACGGACCGTATTGCGTGCGGGGACTATCCGCTAGATCCCGCCACAGACCGCGTCATGCTGTGCGGTAGCATGGCAATGATCAAGGAAACAGGCGCGCAGCTTGAAGCCCTTGGTTTTGTCGAAGGCGCCCATTCACACCCTGGCACTTATGTGCTTGAGCGCGCCTTCGTTGGCTAGAGACTGACTAAATCTAAAGCGGTCGAGACATCAGCCAATGGGCATACCCGGCGGAACTCAGGCAGGAGTGTCTGGTCAGACAGTGCTGCTGCTGTCCGTCGTCAGATAATTTGAGACATATGGCAGTTTAAAACAGGCGAGTGTTTGGGCTCATACGCGTTGCCTGCGGAACGCGGAGACCGATACATAACCCGTATCGCATCACGTGATGTGCCATCGTTAAACAATCTGGCGGATCGCCTATCTGACCCTGAGATGAGTCGCGCGCAAAGCGGCTCCGATATGGGGAGATTAAAATGCGTGCGTTTCTGCTGACCACTTCGATGCTTTGTGCGCTGCCAAGCGCTGCCTTCGCCCAAGAAACCGACATTGCCGCTGAAACAGCGTCTGACCAGGAAGGTCTTGGCGAAATTGTGGTGACAGCACAGCGCAAGGAGGAAAGTTCCCAGCGTGCAGCCGTGCCGCTTTCGGTTATTGACGGTTCAGCGATGCTTGCTGCCGGGATCACTCAGGCTGACAGGCTGAGTCAGATTGCGCCTGCACTGACGATCCAGCCGAGTAGTACCGGCAACCTCATCTTCCTGCGCGGAGTCGGCAACTTCACGTTGGTTGCGACCAGCGATCCAGCGATCGCATTCAACTATGACGGCGTCTATGTGGGTCGTCCGACGGCGTCCACGGGGGTTTTCTACGACCTTTCGCGGGTCGAAATCCTGAAAGGGCCGCAAGGCATCCTCTATGGCCGCAACGCGACCGGCGGAGCGATCAACATACTGCCTGCCCAACCAAAAATCGGCGAGCTTTCCGGCTATATATCAGGCACCTACGGAAACTATGATACAATGAATGCCGAGGGTGCCATTAACGTGCCAATGGGCGATAATGGTGCACTGCGCCTGTCGCTCAGTACATCCAACCATGACGGCTATTTGCGCGATAGCATGCAGGACGAAAAGACGGTTGCTGGACGGCTCCAGATAAAGGCGGAATTGACACCGGATCTGACCATCCGGGTGGCTGGCGACTATGCCCATAATGGCGGAAACGGTAATTCAGTAAGCTATTTCGGACGCTACGCCCGCAATCCGGCAGTTCCCGTGGCTGCTGGACCGGTACCCGGCACCAATTATTACACATTCATTCCCACGACACTGGACCCTGCCGAGGGCATCTACAGCCCTGCGTCGCAGGCCTATCGCACATCGACGCCATTTGGTCCGTTCGGACGCTTGCTTAATGCTTTTGGCCCACCCGCACGTGTCGACAACAGCTTCTACGGGGCCAACGCCGAAATAAACTGGAATGTCGGGCCAGGAACGATCACGATCATTCCTGCATGGCGCTATGCTGACCTGGACTATAATGCCGCAGCTGCAGCATTTGCCTATGACAATGTCGAATCCGCTGAACAATTCAGTCTTGAAGCACGATTTACCGGTGAGCGGATTGGCATTTTCGATTACACATTGGGCGGCTATTTTTATGACGAGACGATTGACTCGATCACGTCCCTGTCGGTGTCTAATACCGGCAATTTTATCGACCAGACTTTAACTACCAGCTCGTACGCCGCCTTCGGCCGGTTGACTGCGAACCTCAGTGACCGGTTGCGGATTGTTGGTGGACTTCGTTACACGAAGGACAAGAAAGGCTTTGACTATGCCGCCATAGGCGCAGTCATCAACTGCCTGGCGCGGGTGCCCGCTGTGGTTGGCGCGCCAGCTTGCCCAACCGCGCCATTCGTGCCGCTGTTTAACCAGTCGCTGCAATTTCCGTTTGCGTTCCCCGCCCAGGGCGGCGCGCCGATCTCCGTGTTTACGGCGCCAGGGCCGCCCAATTACCTTATCATCCGAACTGACACGGTATTCGACCGGAGCCTGAAGAGCAGCCGCATCACCTATCGCGGAGCAATCGAATTTGACGTGGCCGAACAATCGTTGCTCTATGCGAGTGTCGAAAGTGGCTATCGCTCGGGAGGCTTTTCCGCAGCTGCCGGCTTCGAAACTTATCAGCCTGAATTTATTACGGCCTACACCATCGGGATGAAGAACCGGTTCCTTAACAACCGCGTGCAGCTCAACCTTGAAGGGTTCCTGTGGGATTACACCAACCAGCAAGTGAACTTTGTCGGGCTGGATATCAACGGCCGCACTGCAAACCGCACCCAGAATGTCGGTGCGTCAAAGATCAAGGGCATCGAGGTTGAAGGCCGTTTCTTGGTGACGCCCACGACATTGATCAGTGCCGATGTGCAATATCTCGACGCACAACAGAAGCAATATACCTACACCGCCGGACCCGGCAATCCGCCTCTTACGGGCTGCGATGTGTCGTTCAACGCCGCCAATGCAGCGCCCTACACCATCAACTGCGCGGGGAACCAATCCTATAACTCACCTAAATGGACGATGAATCTGGCCGCACAGCAGACCATTCCGGTTGGCGATTACGAGCTTATATTTGGTGTCGACACTCAATATAAAAGCGCACGTAATCTGGGCTTTGCCTATCTCCCGCAGCAACGTATCGGATCGACATGGACGTCGAACGCTCAAATCTCGTTCGGGGCGGCTGATGACAGCTGGTCGATTGCGGCCTATGTCCGCAATATCGAGAACGAGCGCATTCAACTCTTTTCGTCCACGCATCCAACAGCCCAATTCCTGACGGCGGGACAATCGGCGCCGCGAACCTATGGGTTGCGAGGCTCGTTCAAGTTCTGAGCGGCGTAAAAAGCATAGAATTGCTAATGATCGGTCGCAGACGTTTTTCGGGAATAATGGCTGCACTATTGGCTGTCTGTGGAACCTCCGCAGCAGCCAAGCCAGCCGACCTTGGCTCCGACCTTCAAATCAAGCAAGGCACGCTTCGAGCGGCGCCGCGTGATGGAAACGGTGTCCTGACATATAAGGGCATTCCCTATGCTGCTCCGCCCGTAGCACAACTGCGGTGGAAAGCGCCTCAGCCAGCCCCTAACTGGCAGGGGACTCGCGATGCGACTGTTTTTGGCAAACGCTGCCTTTCCGCTTGGAAGCAAGATCGTGAACCCGGTCCACCGAGAAGCGAGGACTGCCTGACGATCAACGTTTGGACAGGCGCAGCCACGTCCAAAGACAAACGCCCTGTAATGGTATGGATCCACGGCGGCGGGTTTCAATTCGGATCAGCAACCAGCAGGCAGTTCGAAGGTACTCCTTTGGCGAGCAAGGGCGTGATCGTGGTTACACTCAATTACCGCGTTGGCGTCCTCGGCTTTCTTGCCCATTCGGACCTTGACCGCGAGGGAGCATCGGGCAACTACGGCCTGCAAGACCAGCTTGCAGCATTGCGCTGGGTAAAGGCAAACATCGCAAGCTTTGGCGGTGATCCTAAAGCCGTCACGATCTTCGGCGAATCCGCCGGAGCACATGCTGTTGGCATTCTAATGGTTTCGCCACTCGCAAAAGGCCTTTTTCAAAAGGCGATTGGCCAGAGCGGGGCTTTTTGGGACACACCAAACGGGCCGCTGGAGAGTTTCGACGAAGCGCGCGCACGCGGCGCGAACTTCGCCAAAAAGCTGAATGCAGGATCAATTGCCGATCTCCGCGCAATGCCAGCTGAAACTATCAATGCTGCGGCACCGTGGGATTTTTCCATGAACCCGGCAGTCAAAACATTCTCGCCCAACGTTGATCGCTATGTCATTCCCGATTTTCCCTCGGCGCGTTACGCCCGCAAGCAACAAATGCGCATTCCGTTGCTTGCGGGCTGGAATGAAGCCGAAGAGCATCCATTCGATGCGCTTGGCCTGCCGCACAGCAATGCGAAGGAATTTCGTACCGCCGCGCAGGCGATGTTTGGCGCTGATCGCATGGATGAATTCCTTGATCTGTATCCGGCAGACAGCGATGCGCAAGCCAACACGTCGTCCGCTGCGCTGACGGGCGATATCGTGATCAGCGAGCAAATCTGGCAATGGCTGGAATTCCAGAAGAAGACTCGCATGCCGGTTTACGGCTATAAGTTCAGTTACACTTCCCCCTACACCCCCATCGCATCGCATATCACTGAGATACCCTTTGTTTTCGGAACTCTGACACCGCAGTTCGTGATCGGCAGCACCGCGCCACCCGCACAAGCCGATCGCGACTTTTCCGGCAAGTTGATGTCCTATTGGGTGAATTTTGCGAAAAGCGGCAATCCCAACGGCCCCGGATTACCTCACTGGCCATCATTTGGAAAGGGTACGATCCAGCATCTTGCGGAGCCCATTCGCGCGCAGGCGAATGACCGCGAGGCGCGCTTCCGATTCATTGCCAGCTATCGTCAGGACGGTGTTTTGCCGCATCGGTGGCGTAATGTGAGCTTGCGGGGACCGTCAGGGTCCGAAAGGAGTGCACATTGATTGATCGCCGAACCCTGCTCGGTGCCGGCGCATTGGCAGCCTCCACGGCGGCGATTGCGAAACCGGCTAGAACTAAGCGCCACCGCCGCATCGCGACCGAAGAAGCGTTTGCAACTCCCGATTGGCTTACGGCTACCGAGAGTGTGCCATTGTCCAGCCCCGATGGTTTTGAAGCCAAAACGTTGCGGGGAATTCAGTCCATTCCGCAGGTGCGGCAAGGCCTACTGGATTTCGATCATCGGCTCAAAGTGATGGATGAAACGGGTGTTGATATGCACCTGCTCAGCCTGACCACTCCGGGCGTGCAATCACTGGAACGCGAGAAGGCCGTGAGTTTCGCGAGCAACCTCAATGACTACCTCACGACAATCATTCGTCAGCATCCAACGCGGTTTGCAGGGCTTGCCGCCGTAGCTCCGCAAGATCCAAAGAGTGCCGCAACCGAAATCGACAGGGCGATGGGTAAACTTGGCCTAAATGGTGTGCTGATTAACTCCTACACCAATGGCGAATATCTCGATCATCCAAAGTTTGAGCCAATCTTTGAGGCACTGGTTCGCAACAAGGCGCCGCTTTATATTCACCCCCGCGTGCCCGCGCCTGCGATGGCCGCGCCATTTGCAGATTACGGTCTTTCGACGGCAATTTGGGGTTTTGCAGCGGACACCGGGTTGCATGCAATGCGCCTGATCATGAGTGGCGTGTTCGACCGGCATCCGGAGTTGACCGTCGTGCTTGGTCATATGGGCGAGGCCATTCCCTACTGGTTCTGGCGGATCGACAATATGGCAGCCAAGGCCCGCCGACACATCGTGGCGCAGGGGAAGCAACCAGTGCCCGCCAAGCTTCCGAGCGAGTACTTTCGCTCGAATTTTTACATCACCACAAGCGGCGTCAATTCGCATGCAAATTTGAAATTCGCTATCGATCTATTAGGTGCCGACCGTATCATGTTCGCAATAGATTATCCGTTCGAGGACTCGGCAGGCTCAGTCACGTTTCTGGATTCCGCGCCTATCACCGAACGCGACCGTCGCAAAATCGCGTATGCAAATGCAGAACGCGTTTTTCGCATCGCGCCGCTAACCTGACCCTTGGTTAGATTTCAGCTGCACATTGAAGCGCAAATCCTAGTTGCGACAAGTGGAATGCTGCGCTGACGCGGTGGAAATCCATGCAATGGCCTGTGCCACGTATCAGCTTTGCATCGACGCGGCGGGAATTGCAGAGAGCCGCCTCAAACGCCGCGACTTGGCCCTCGTCAACGATCCACAATTTGTCGAACTCGCCTTGCCGGTAGTGGACGGGGACGGTGATCGCGCCCAGCACATCGTGCACATTGTCGTGCCAAGTGCTTACAATATCGACGAGTTCCGCTTTCGGCGCCGTGGTGCAGGCGATATGGCTGGCGGCAGGCATCTCGTCCGCAAAGCTGCCCGCCGGGCCGAACATCACATCATCTTTTACGACAGGCGGCATCTCGACGAGCGGAATATCCGGCAGCGATTCCCACATCGGCCGATGCTCCGGCGGCGTCCGCATGCAGACGCCAGAAAGTGCGACGCCGATCAGCGGCAAGCCATCGGGTTTGCTCGCGATCATGGCAGAAATGGCAGCACCAATCGAATGGCCGATGATGACCATGCCGGGTCTGCCCGCGCCATAAATGCGCCACACGTCGTGCAATGTCTGGGTCAAGTAATCAGCCTGCCCGCGTAGCGTCATCTCGGCAGAGAGAAGCGCAGGCGTCGTGCCATAGGATGGTCTGTCGAGCGCAATAATCGGCAGGCCGTTTGCCTCGGCCCGGTCGAGCAGCGAGTATCCCGGCACGTCGAAATAGGCCGAGGTGTAAGTGCCGCCGTGAATGGCAACGATCAGCGGCACATCGTTGGATGCTGCCTGCCCGGTGTTGCGGCTGAGGCCTGAGGTTTGACCAAACAGATTCATTGATCCTCCCGAGCGCCTCAGCGCAGCTTGATCGCTTCTACGCCCAAAGGCCCGCTTGGCGGACGCATCAGCAAGTCTGCTACATTTTCGCCAGCCAGCACCTTTGCGCGCAATTCCTCAGGATCGAAATCGACGCCGATAGGGTTGATCCTGAATGCCTCTGAAAAGAAGAATTCGCCCGCGGCTTCAACCGTGGCGTAGTTATCAACCTGGAATTCGACCTGGTTTCCATCGGGATCGCCGTAATAAAGCGACGTTGTCGGCCCATGATTCACACACCAGAGCGGCAGGATGCCCAAATCCCGGAGCCGAGCATAATTATCGAGCAGGATAGGCAATGAGTCAAAAGTGAAGGCGGCATGGTGCAAACCACAAATGTCATCGGGTTGTTCGCCCAGCCCCGGTATGTTGATGAACGCGACGCGGTGATGCTCGTCGTCATAGGCTACAAAGGCGATGCCCTCATCCGCATAGGCCGTCGTCGCATTCAGTACCGTTTTGTACCATTCGATCATCTCCGCGAAGCGCGATGTCCGCATCACCATGTGAGCGAAGCGAACTGGGGATACCATGACGGATGACTCAGGCGACGGTGTGACGGGCATTTTTCTCTCCATGGTTTGCTCGTGCCGCTTTTGGACAGCAAATTTAATGAACATCATTTTAGCGCATGGAAACGATAATGTTACGATAGAAAATCCTGCCGAGCGATACTTGCCAACTATCAATCGGCGACGCCGGGTCGGGATAATTTTCAGGCATCAGCCGCACACATTGCTACACTGGACTGGCGAGGTACAACACTGCAACGTCAGATGCGAATGAAAGACGTCAATATGCCCAATCTGTCCCTGTATCATTTCCCCGGAGCCTGTTCTCAGGTGACCGTTTGCGCGCTGGAACAGGCTGGGATTCCCTACACGCTAAACCTCGTCAATCTCCTCCAGGGTGAGCAATCAACGCCCGAATATCTGGCCGTGTCGCCACTGGGTAAAGTGCCGACGATGATTGCAGATGGCCAGTCGCTTACCGAAAATGCCGCGCTTCTGGTCTACATTAACGCGCTGAAGCCCGATGCCGGGTTGTTCCCGGTCAATCCTTCGCCGTTGATGCTTTCGTCGATGCAGGCAGGCCTTTCCTTCTGTGGCGGAACGCTCCACCCGCAAGTGCGTGGCATCCTCAATCCCCAGCGTATTACGACCGGAGACGGCGCGCCCGTTCGCGAAATGGCAACCGCCCTTGCGAAAAAGGCTTTTGCCTTTGCCGAATATCGACTGGCGGAGAAAACATGGTGGCTTGGCCAGGAATCGATCATCGACGTCTATCTCAATTGGGCCTTCACCGTGGCGCGAAATGGCGGCTTTGATACAGCTGGATACCCTCTGCTTTCGGATCTCGACAAACGTCTGGCGGTGCGTCCGGCCTTTGCCAGGATGCTGGAGATCGAAGCCGAATCGAAGGCTGCGCTCGGCCTTTAGATTGCGGCTATGTTGATACATAGCCTGAGCGCCCTGATGGCCACTAAAATTGCAGACCCGTATTGCGGGTCAATGACTGCAATCATGGCCGCTTTCTATTTTCGCCCACCACGCCCCCGGGACAACGTATCCGTAAAACCCCGCGCTGGGTGGCGCGCAAAGCTGAGCCAGCCCTCGGATGCAACTAAAGGTTCGAAGCGATGCCTTGCAGACATCACCGCAGCCGATGTTGATGCTTTGCCTTGCCCGGCCTTCGTGCAAGAACGTCTGCGAGATAGGCGGTGCCTTGCGATAGGCATCCGGACTATCTGTTCCGCATAAAACCAACAAAGGTTAAGCGGTTTCGTTGGAGGGGAAAAAGTTTGAGCGACCATAAGCCAGAATCCGAAGCCGCTTTAGACCCACGGCAGACCTTGCTGACTTCGCCCATGAGCGCGTTTCAGATCAGGGCTATCGCTACCAGCGTCGCGCTGTGTGTGCTGGACGGGTTTGACGTGTTTGCCATCAGCTTTGCCGCCCCGTCGCTTCTCGCCGAATGGGGTATCGGAAAGGCACAGCTTGGCATTGCTATTTCGGTTGGATTGTTCGGAATGGCATTGGGGTCGCTTTTCCTTGCGCCATTGGCTGACCAGTTTGGGCGACGGAAAATGGCGCTATCAGCTTTAGCCATCATGATAGTTGGCACGGCGTGGACGTCCACGGTGCAAAACCTTGAAATGCTGGTTGCATCGCGCCTGCTAACCGGGCTTGGCGTTGGCGCGATGATTTCGATCATCCTTCCCATGTCGGCGGAATTTGCCAATGCGCGCCGCAGAGACGTTGCCGTGGCCCTGACAACCATCGGCTTTCCGATAGGTGCTATCATTGGCGGATTTGTGTCCTCGTTCCTGCTCGCAAACTACGGTTGGCGCTCGATCTTCGTAACGGCGACGGTGCTGGGCATACTGATGTTTGTCGTTTGCCTCCGCATGCTGATCGAGCCTGTTGCTCTTGTCATCGCCCGCCCGGGCACGGACGGGCTTGCGCGCGTCAACCGGTTTCTAGCGCGGTGCGGTTTTGCTTCGGTGGCATCAATACCGCCCCCGCCGGTGAGCCAGAAGGTGCCGGTCGGGAGGCTGTTTGAACGCGATATGGTGGGTGTGACCATCCACATTACGCTGATTTATTTTCTGATGGTGATCCCCATTTATTTTATGCAAAGCTGGCTGCCAACGCTGATTGCAGATTTGGGTATTGTCCCGGCCAAGGCGGCTTTGATTTCCTCGTTCTTCAGCATTGGCGGCGTCACGTCGGGCTTGCTGGTTGCCTTCTTCGCAGAGAAATTCGGGCTGCGGATTCTCCTCAACATTGCGCTTGTTGGTACGTTTGTGATGATCCTGGCGTTCTCGCTCGTCCCGCCGTTTGTCCCCGCATTATTCCTGGCCAGCGTCGTGGCGGGCTTTTTCATTCAGGGTTCAGCGCCAGCGCTTTACGCGGTAATCGCGCGGACCTTTCCGGCCGAAATGCGCGCGAGCGGCACGGGCTTCGTCGTCGGGATTGGGCGGATCGGCAGTGCCCTTCCGCCACTGATCGCTGGAGCATTGGCCGCTAACGGGTTTGATCGAACGACTGTTGCGATGGTCATGGCGGCGCCAGCCCTGCTGGCTTTGGTCCTACTGATTAGGTTCGTGATCCGTCCGCCCACCACGGCGTGAGACATGACGCTTCAGGCCGAGCCAACCGCATAGTCGATGTGGCTGATTGCTCCTTCAAACATTCCGGCAATTTCCCGTACGCGCGCGCATCGCCGCCCGCCCCGGTGATGCCAGCATAGCATCGACGGCGGACGTCGCCAGCAATGAAGCCAATATCGATGCGACACTCAATATCTGCCGGATGGGCTGTGCTGACATCATCTTCTCCCTTTGTGTTTCATGTCCATTCTGTGATGGACCTGTCGGAGACCGTTGACCCTGCCGACTTGATTGACGAGACATCAGTTAAGCCGTAGCGATATGGAATTGGTATTGGATACAAAGTCCGGACTCGGAGGAGAGCATCATTGAAACTTAGCCAGCTGCGCGATGTGGTCGCTGTCGCAGCAACGGGCAGTTTGCGCGCTGCCGCGCGTTTGCTCGGGATTGCACAGCCGGCAATCACGCGCTCGATCCGGGAAATCGAACATGAGCTTGGCGCTATCCTGTTCGAGCGCCACGCCAAGGGTGTCCGATTAACCGAAATTGGCCGCGCGTTCGTGAAGCGCGCTGAATCCGTTCAGGCGGAAGTCCGCCGTGCCCAGGAAGAGATTGACCAGTTGAAAGGCAAGCTGACTGGCGAAGTCACGTTGGCCGTTTCAACGGCCAGCGCCATGAGCCTTTTGCCCAAATCGCTGCAAAAATTCCGCCGCCAATTTCCGGACGCGGTCCTCAAAATCTCCGAGAGCTTTTTTGCGCCCATCGAGCGCGATTTGCTTAGCGGTCGGATTGATTTTTATGTCGGCCCCTTCGAACGCGGCAGCACTGCGAACAGCTTCATTGTCGAAGAGCTCTTTCCCAACGAGCGCCGCATCGTGGCGCGGCGGGGTCACCCGCTGGCAGGAGCAAAAACCTATGCAGAACTTGCAGATGCCCAATGGCTGCGTCCCGCTGTTGCCGAACGCGCAACCGAAGGCGATTTTGATGCGGCCTTCGCAGAGGCTGGCGTTCCAACGCCAAACATCGTCCTCCATTCTCGGTCCGCCCTGATCACAATGATTACGATTGCGAACAGCGATCTGCTAACCGTTCTTCCGCAGCAATGGCTTGATTTCCCGCTCACTGCGCCTCTGGTTCAAGCGCTCGACGTGCCCGCATTCAGAGCTGCGCCGATTTGCATCGTCCGTCGGCAGGACATGCCGCTGACGCCGTTGGCAGAGCATCTGTGTGACCAAATGCGCCGGTCTGGTATCCAATATGCCTATGACGCGAAAACAATCGGAAGCGGTCCGGCTTGATCTGGCTCAGGCGGCGGATGCGCTCAGCTGTTCTCTGTGTTCGGCAAATCCCGTAACCGCCGCCAAAGTGCCGCATGCGGGCCATGCATTTCCCCGCCACGCCACATGCTGGTCAGGCCGGATCAGGGCCAGCGGCTGTTGATAGAGATCCAACAGGGCTGCATTATCTAGCGTTACAACTTTCAGGGGAACACCACTCGCTTCGGCTTCCTTCCGCGCGGCTTCGATATCACCATCATGCCCGTCCCTCATCACTAACAGCGTAAAGCCGATACCAAAATGATCGTAGAGCGACACGTCACCCAGCCACATATGTGGCGCAAGACAGCCGGGAATGGCCCGGGGCGTATATTCGTGGGAAAGCTCCCAATGCGCTCCGGTTCCGTCGTCGACCACCACCGGTGAGTTTTTATAGCCATAGCCAAGGACAACACCCAGAGCGAAGAACTCCTTGGCCTTTGCTTTGGAGATGATCGCTGCGACCTCTGCACGCACTGCCTCACCTGCCGGGCCATCGTCTTCCAGTCCGGGCCTTGCCAACGCGCCGGGCAGCACAGAGTGGTTGGATTCCGCTTCATCCATGACAAATTCGTGCGCCGGACGGCGTTCCGCTTCATAGCTATCGAGCAACACGGGTCCACCCCATCCTTGCAGGACGGCGGCAATCTTCCAACCAAGGTCAACCGAGTCGGCAACCCCCATGTTCATGCCAAATCCACCAAATGGCGGATGGAGATGGCACGCGTCTCCGCTGAGGAAGACCCGGTCACGGCGATAGCTATCCGCGAGCAAGCGGCTGGCGATCCATTCATCGGAGCTCAGAATTTCCACCTCACCGTCAAATCCGGACGAACGTTTGATGGCGTCAACGGCTTCTTCATTCGTATAGGTCTGCCCATCCGCCAGATTGGACGGCATGAAGAACCAGAGGTCGCCTTGGTCCATCGGACCGATCAAGCTTGGGCATTCAGCATTCAACTGCCAATACATAGCGGCAGGTCCATTGGGATGGGATGTTGCCAAGCCTGGCGCGCGGAATATGATGTTGTAGTTGCGTGAAAGTCCATAGGTGCCGACCATCTTCGCGCCGATATCATCGCGTACCTTGCTGCGCGCGCCATCGGCACCGATCAGATAGTCAGCTCTCAGCGCCTCATCGGCACCCATTGCACTATCGCGGAACCGGACAGTCACACCTTCTCTATCCTGCTCGAAACCAAGATACTCGCAGCCAAAGCGCAGGGTAACACACGGGAGCGTCAGGGCATGCTCGCGCAATACCGCCTCAACCTTATATTGAGGAATCCATTGGCTGTGTTCTGAGTAAAACTCATTTCGCTCGGTCGAACATTGCAACGCATGTTCGAACCTTTTGATCAGCTTGCCGCCCAGCCGTGTCACGAAAGTGACGTTGCTGGGATAATCCACGCCGAACGGAGCCGCATCCGCAAGTTTTTGAGCAATCCCCCAACGCCGCAGATGTTCACGTGTGCGCGTGTGCGTGGTCTTCGCCCGCGGAGCGTAACCGCCGCGTTCGGTGCGCTCAAGCAAGACGCATTCAATGCCGCGCATGCCAAGTTCGATGGCTGCCGCCATCCCAACCGGTCCTCCTCCGATAAGGACCACAGCAGTCCGCTTGGCTGCCTCACTCATATAATCACCATCTTCTCTAGGTTTGATATGTCAGCAGAAGTAGCGCGGGCTTGCCCGCCATGCAGGATGCCAGCTTTGCACGCGTGATGCAGCTTATGCATCACGCGAGGCCACTAGCCATTGGCGGGCGCGCTTTCCCTTTCTGCCTCGATCAGGCGTGCAAGGACGCGGCGTGATTCAATCGCTCCGGCATCTGATCGCAGCGCCAGGTCCCAAGTTTCGGGCCGCGAATTGAGTATGTGTTGCTGCGCTTCCAGCATCACCTTGTCCTCATCGAAGGCCATGGCCACTTGATTGAGAAAGAGCGCATCCGCCTCCTCATTATCAAGCGCATGGGCGCGAACCGATGCCCAAAAATAGTGCGTGGTATTTTCGGTTTCGGGCGTCATGGCGTTCATCACCCACATGTTCAGGCCGCCATCATAATCGTCCTCCAACGCACCCGTACCCGCTTCCTTTCCGCCAACTTGGATCATGACAAAGCAGGGCGCGACAAAGTCGATGATCTGCCAGCGGTCAATATTCTTTCCTTCGGGCAAGACGCCCGTCATCTTGTAGGTCGGTGGCGACGGCACGTCAGGAACAATCCGGTGAACGCGAACACCCTGTTCCGTCCGGCGCGAGGTGAGCTTGCCCTTCTCGGTGAATTCCGGCGTGCCGATCGTGCTTTGATGGACATAGCCGACATGACTGAGGTCCATCAGATTGTCCGTCACCAGCTTGTAATTGGCCAACACATGATTGGTTGTGCCAACCGCACGGAACCCGGGAGAATCCAGTTTCGAAAAATCGGGGATAGCGCTGTCATCCGCCAGCTCGGGATCTCCCATCCAGGCCCAAATCCAGCCGTAGCGTTCGACGCTGGGATAGGCTTGAACGCGCGCCCGAGGCGGCACGCTGCCGTTGCTCGGTGCGGCCAGGCACTGGCCGTTCCGGTCAAACACCATGCCATGATAGCCGCATTGAAGGCCACCCGCCGCAACGCACCCCAAGGATAATGGGACATGCCGGTGCGGGCAGCGGTTTTCCAGAACACCAATCCCGCCTTCTTCGTCGCGGAAGATGACGAGCGATTGTTCCAACACGGTGATCGATATTGGCTTGTCTGCGACATCCCGCGCCCATGCGACGACATACCAACTGTTTTTCAGAAACATGGCAAAACCTCTCAATGCCTATTTTCAGGCTTCCGCATGTCCTGCCCATTTATCCGTCGTAGTGAAATATGGCACTATGCGGTACATGATACCGTTCAGGTATCGACCATTACAAGTTGGGGATAACAAGGACGTATCGCTCCACCCATTTCCCTGCCTTTCAAATCGCAACGCCACCGCCTAGCCTCAATTTTGCAATCAGCCAGTCAAGCTGGGTTGAGGAGAGAGTGAGCCTGTGCAGTTAAGCCGTCGTACAGCCATAAGCGGCCTTGCCGCAACGGCCTGCTGTGCTTTGCCTGGCGCATCCGCGATGGCATCTGGGACGGTAAAGGCCGCTCGCGGAACAGTGGATGTTCATCATCATTTCTACCCTAAATTCCTGATGGAGGCATGGGCGGCAGCGCCGGATGAAGGTGATTGGGCATCGTACAAAAAGCTTTTCATGGGTCCGCCTTATTTGGGTTGGACGCCTGAAACAGCATTGGACCTGCTGGACAATAATGGCATTGCAACTGCGGTCCTTTCCCTACCCGCCGGAACGGTCGGATTTCTTCGGGGAGCAGAGCAGGTGCGTATGGTGCGTGCCGTCAATGACTATGCGACGCGCTTGGCCCAAAGCCACCCCGGCCGGTTCGGGATGTTCGCGCTGCTGCCGATGCCAGACATCGACGCCAGCCTCTTGGAGATCAGCCACGCACTTGATACGCTGAACACCACCGGCATCGCCTTGATGACCAGCTATGGCAATCGCTGGCTGGGCCACCCGGATTTCAAACCTGTCCTCGAAGAACTCAATCGCCGAAAGGCCGTCGTGCATGTTCATCCCAAGGCCCCGATATGTTGCACGAACTTGGTACAGAGCAATCCTTGGGGTGAAGCGTCGCTGCTCGAATTCCCATATGACAGCGGCCGAACGATTTTCGATCTGCTGCAAAGCGGTTCGTTGGTGCGCTTTCCCGACATCCAATGGATATTCTCGCATTTGGGTGGCGTGATCCCGATGCTCGCTGGGCGACTGCGCGATGTGGGTCCGGGCTTCTGGAAAAATCTGGAAGAAGTGGCCCCGCGCGGTATCGACCATGAACTCCGCAAGCTGCATTATGACACCGCCGCGTCCGCCTATGAACCGTCGATGCAGGCGGCGCTCGCCTATCTGCCGTTTGAGAATCTGCACTTCGGCACTGATAATCCCCATTATGAGGTCGCCAATACAGTGCGGAACTTTGATGCCCTCCGAATGCCGAAGCGCATCAAACGCGCGATCCAAAATGACAATCCGCGCCGAATTTTGACACGTCTTTCCACACTTCATTCCTGATTTTCGGAGTATTCTCAATATGTCACCATCCAAACGCTTGGCGCTTTCAACTCTGCCCGTTCTGCCATTCATTTTCGCAGTCGGCGCGACGGCAAAACCGCGCGAAACCGTGAATGAAGGTCTACTGATCGACCGCGTGACGGTGGTTGATGTCCGCACCGGAAGTTTGGCGCAAAACCGGAGTATCGTCATCTCCGATGGGCGGATTGTTCGCATCGTTGCAGCAGGGTCAGTTCGCGTGCGCGGGAAGGCGCAGCGCATTGACGGAAAGAACGCCTATGTCGTGCCGGGCTATAACGACATGCATACGCACAATCTAAACGTTGCCAGCCCGCAAACCAGTCTACCACTCATGCTGGCAAACGGGATTACCGGCATCCGCCAGATGGCTCCGGCGCTGCCAAATTTCGCGAAAGACACCGATGGCAAACCTGTCATGCCGACAGACTCACCAGCACTCCTCTCCATGTCGGGGACGCTGTTGGCCGGACCGGCGTTCGCTTCGCCTGAAGGTGCCTTGGCTGAGGTAGCACGACAGAAGGCCACGCAGGTAGGATTCGTCAAAACGGTTGATCAACCGCGAGCGGCCTTTCTGGCTACTGTGGATGCGGCGGAAGCGGCGGGCCTCAAGATGGCGGGGCATTTGCCAATGACCGTCGAACCGCGCGAGGCGGTTGCCCACGGCTTTGATTCGATTGAGCATCTAGGGCCTTCGGTCAGTCTGTTACTGAGTTGCTCCACCGACGAAGAGAAAATCCGCGGGATGCTGCGTGCGCTACCCGCTGCGCCAGCCGGTATCGATTTCAATATGGACCCGGCCAAACTCGCGCGCTTGTTGACAAACCCGGTACTCCTCTCTCCTCCGCAGAGCTTTGGTGTGATGCGCCGCGTACTGGCAACCTATAGCGACGAGAAATGTGCTAAACTGGCGACGGATTTTGCCGCGAGCAAGGCATGGGTCGTCCCCACACTCACCCGATTGGAAGCGATGAATTTGGGGAACTCCCCTGCACTCAGGAGCAATCCGGATTTGCGCCTTGTGCCAGCCCCTTTGCGCGAAATGTGGTTGGCGGTCGGCGATGATTTTGCAGCCAAGCTTGATGCCGAACAGCAAAAGACGCTGGCCGATCTCTACGCCAGCCAGCTCAAGATGGCCAAATTGTTCGAAAAGTCAGGCGTCAAGATGATGGCAGGGACCGATTTCGGCGGCCAATGGATTGTTCCCGGACGCTCGCTGCATCGTGAATTTGATTTGCTGGCAGGTGCCGGGCTGACGCCGCTCTCGATCCTGCAGATGACGACAATCAATCCGGCCATCTATCTCGAACGCGAAGCGGACATGGGTACGGTGGAGCCGGGCAAACAGGCTGATCTGGTTCTGCTTGCGGCCAATCCCTTGTTGGATGCAGGTAACTTGCACCGGATTTCCGCTGTGGTGCGCGGCGGGCGATACCTTGATCGCAAAGAGCTAGACGCGCTGAGCGCGCGGGCTGAAGCGGCGCTCAAGTGACGGTCGCCGCAAACCAAACACATTCACAAAAGGACAGATAATGAAACTCGTACGATATAGCGAAAACGGTTCGGCAACCTTGGGCGTGGTGAAGGGTGATGGTATCGTTCCCCTGTTGGCGCTAGGATGCACCAGCCCGACGATGCTGGCGCTGATAGAGGCCGGGCCTGCGGCGCTCGATGCTATCCGAGCGGGGCTGGATAATGCGACGCCCACGCTTTCTTTGGCCGATTCAAAGCTGCTCGCCCCGGTTGAAAAGCCCGGAAAATACCTTGCCATCGGCATGAATTACGGCAAGCATCTGGAAGAAGCCGACCGGCTGGGCGTTGCCCGCTCCAGCC